>Ga0209757_10000093_pt1 | contig 25522 bp, 34 predicted proteins | sample ETNvirome_6_1000_FD_185472 | JGI IMG/M metagenome (GOLD analysis project Ga0209757, IMG submission 185472) | Marine viral communities from the Pacific Ocean - ETNP_6_1000 (SPAdes) (version 2) | ecosystem: Environmental > Aquatic > Marine > Oceanic | place: Pacific Ocean | collected 2013-06-19 | reverse complement strand
AGAACCAGAAAATGGGGCTCCAACCCATCATCCATCTTGGGAGGAAGATCGAAAATCTTTCTGTGCAGCGGTCTCTGAGTTCGGAGGCTATGACGCTGTTGCAGCTTGGTCGGAGTCAAATGGTCATGGGCGTCCATCTCATTGGGGGACTAAAAACCGGACCAGATTGCTCGATAAGATCAAAAGTGGTGATGTGACCATAATTCCATTTTGAAAATCAACTGAACTATGATACAGTAACACGAGGGAGAAGAAATGCTGACCGAGGAAGACAAACTGCTTATCCGCGCGGGAACCCGTGGTGGAAGACCGATGCACAATCCAGAAGACCGAAGATGGACAATGTCTGTTCGGTTCAAAGCATCTACTATCAAAATTATGGATGACTTAATTAACCAGGATCGCTCACTGTCCAGAGGAGGGATCGTCAGGCTTGCACTGGATAGGTTCCTGGAAACATTGGAAACATTGGAGGTAGAGAAATGAAAATCACCCCAATGTTGTTGGCGAAGATTACTCACCGGATTGCGCTCGACGCTGTAGCAAAAGAGAAAAACGTATTCTGGGCTCAAGATGGTTCGTCGCGATTATTGAAGATCCCAGAAGGGAATGACTATTCAGTCAATGTAAATCCACCGGCAAAAAACGGTGGTGGAGATCCGGTTAAATACGAGCGAACCCGATTGATCCTTTTCGGTAGTTGTGTGGATTGCTGGGTCGAAGTGCCCAAATGAAGCAACTGAGCGAATACCGCTATTACTGCGGGGTTGATAAAAACGGGGAAAAAGCTGTTCTTCTGCTATCTCCTTTCGAGGTTGCATTATCTAAACAGCGGGTGAATGAATACCCCGAAGTCCGAACATGGTCCCCAGATCCCGATCCATGGGATCCACCCCAACCAGGACCAACGCTTTCAAACCCTCCGCGATTGGATCCACTTCGCATCGGTGGTGTCTTCGCTTGTGTTGTAGTTTGCTTGTTTCTGATGGTGACTTGTGGATAATCCACCGATATGGGTCAAAAACCCTACTACTGGCGGCCATTATGCAATGAGAAGCAAAAAGGCGTCGAAACCCTTTACAAATGGAATGCGAGAATGCAAAAGCATCAAACTATTTGATACAGATGTTGTTGCAGATATAGGTGCTTATGTTGGGGAGTATTCGATCTGGGCCGCTAAAAACGGAGCAAAACAAGTCCTATCATTTGAACCGACACCGCATACGTTCAAGATTTTATCGATGAATCGCCAGCCGAAAATGCAATTATTCAATTTGGCTGTTGTAGGGAATGATGACCCGTTTGTTGAATTCTTTATATCAAAAGGGATTGGCGTTACGAATAGCATTGCAAAATCACGCGGTAAATTCAAACGGATCAAGGTACCAACAATACGATATGAGGAAGCAGTAAAAGACGCGACGGTAGTCAAAATCGATGTTGAGGGTGCTGAATATGGGTACGAAATAATTCAACCACAGTTACGGGCTATTATTCTGGAATTCCATCCGATAGTCGGAAAGCCCTGGAAAAGATGGGCAGAAGGAATAATGACCAAAATTGAAATGAATGGGTTCAGCCCCATAATTAGACCAACATTTGAGAGCGGTTGGAATCTCACAGGCAGTTGGCTCAAGGAGTAGTATTGATATGGAACAGGAACAAGAACATAATTTTGTCGCTCTTGAAGACCAAATGTCTTGGGTGCCAATCGAGGACATTTTCCCATGGGAGAAAAACCCTCGCCATAATGATGAGGCTGTAGAAACACTGGCAGCGAGTATCAAGTTGTTCGGTTTTGTCGCTCCGATTATCGTACAACTGAGCAGTAATAGAATAATGGCGGGACATACAAGGTGGAAGGCTTGCCGACTTTTGGGGAGAAAAAAGGCAAGGGTTGTCTTCGCTGACTTCGATGATGACAAAGCCGCTGCGTATGCAATCGCAGATAACAAAACTGCCGAGCTATCATCTTGGGACAACAACATTTTGCCAGGGTTATTGGCGGATCTGAAAGAGAAAGACGTTGATCTTTCAAGCATCGGATTCAGTAAGGATGAATTGACCAATTTGTTTCTTGAAAAGGAAGATGGGGTCAACGATCCATGGGAGGAATGGGTTGGAATGCCCGAATATGAGAATGAAGACAAAAAGTCGTTCGCCCACGTAATTATTCATTTTGATGACGTTGCTGCAATAAGTGAATTTGCAAAACTACTCGACCAGAAAGTGAATGAAAACACCAAGAGTATTTGGTATCCGAAAAAGGATTGGGACAAGACGGAGGATTATAGGTATTGATTCCTCCGATTTACATACCGAGCAAAGGCCGAGCGGAAATAGAGAGAAGACTAACCGCGCGGTATTTTGATTCTATCGGTATCGATTATCTATTGGTAATCGAGCCCCAGGAATACGACTACTATCGGGAAAACGGAGTGGACAAGAAAAAGCTGCTCTGCATGGATCTGACATACAAAGAAAAGTATGATCTATTGGATGACTTCGGCACCGACAATATGGGCACTGGTGCGGGACCAGCCCGAAACTTCATTTGGGACCATTCGATTGCGAGCGGCCATGATTATCACTGGACTATGGATGACAACATTCGATCATTCTACAGGTTCCACAAAAATAGAAGGATCCGAGTGAGCGACCGTGCAATCTTTTTTGCCATGGAGGATTTTTGTAAACGGTATAAAAATATCGCAATGGCAGGTCCACAGTATTTTATGTTTTGCCCGTCGCGAGATGTATACCCACCGTTCGTTGCCAACAGGCGAATATATAGCTGTAATTTCATAAGAAATGATGTGCCTTTTCGTTGGCGTGGTCGGTATAACGAAGACACCATTCTTTCCCTGGATATGCTGAAAGCCGGTTGGTGTACTGTTTTATTCAATGCCTTTTTACAACAAAAAACGCCCACCCAAATAATGAAAGGAGGAAATACCGAAGAGATATATGTGCCAGAAGACAGGGCAAAAGGAGAAAAATACTCAAAAACCGGGACTGTAGCCAAATCACAAATGCTGGTTGATGCTCATCCTGACGTTTCAAAAGTAGTATTCAGATTCGGTCGTGTCCATCACCATGTGGACTATAGACCATTCAAGAGAAACAAACTGCTCCGTCGCGAGGATTATGACGTAGAGAAAACACCGAATAATTACGGGATGGGACTGCACAGAAAAGGTGAAGGCAATGGGAAAACCGGGGCGACCAAGTAAATTCACAGCAGACAGAAAAAAGCGAGTAATCGAGGCGACAAGGGTTGGAAGTACAAGAGAGATAGCATCCGCATACGCAGGGATCCCACTCAGAACATTACAATCCTGGATGAGTAGAGGAAGACGAGATCAAGACCAGGAATCTGACTTTGCTGAATTTGTTCGTGATGTTGATCAAGCGGAGTCTCAATCTGCTATCAAGTCGCTCGCACTGATACAGAATGCAGCTATGGAAGGATCCTGGCAAGCCGCAGCATGGATGCTTGAACGTCGTCATGGTTATCGTCGTGAAATGTCACTGTCGGTCTCGGTGGAAGCAGATAGCGAAATCTTGAGCGTTGAAGAATTACGGAAAGAGATTGAAGATGCAGATCGTGTGATCTCTCCAATGATTGATGGTCCGGTGGTGGACCTGGATGATTAACAATCGTGCATTATTATCGAGAGGCTTGGAAGCAAGGAGGGCATTGATTCGGAAAGCTGCAAAGTATCCGCTTTCGGTGGCGCGATTGTGGGAGCCACATTGTTGTAGGTGGGATGGTTCAGGGAATGAATCCCCAAGGGCAAGAGGTTGTGGTCGCCCAATGGTACACATATCTGGCGGTGTTTTTCGTTGTGATCGGTGCGGGATTGTCGAACCCCGAACATCTCAAAAACAGGTCATTCGATCCATATTACTTGGGGGCGATGCTTGTTTGGTTGCTGGAGGGAATAGAGCGGGGAAAACCCAAATGGGCAGTATGCTGGCTGTTGCTATTGCTGCGGGTTCCAATGAGCATTGGGTTCGAGATTGGATGACTTTGAATGACATACCAGAATCACTTATCCCAGAAAAGCCCGGTGTTGTCTGGATAGGCTCACTTTCGTATGGTGATAGTTTGGAGTATTTACGCCCAAAGCTCGACCAGTATTTACCGAAAGGAACCAAAAAAAGACAATGGACAGCAAATAATAGAGGACTTGCGGTATTACCAAATAACGGTCGGATCGTATCAATGTCTTGTGATTCGGGAAGGGAAAAGTGGCAAGGTGGATCTCCAACTATTGTGTGGTTGGACGAAGAACCGGGGCAGGACATATTTGACGAAACAATGCTTCGGGTTGTTGATTCCAAGGGTTGGGTATTGGTAACAGCAACCCCGCTAAAAGGGCTCACCTGGATGCATGATCGCTTTTTGGACAAGCCGTATCCAGGCTTTTCAACAGATCGTATCTCCGGGCTCGATAATCCGTATATCTCCTCTCAAAAGATGAAAAGTGCAGTCGCTCATTTATCCGAAGCATCACAGCGGTCGCGGTTGTTCGGTGAATTTACCTCACAGGCTGGTCTGGTATATTCTGAATTCTTGCCAAAATTACATATTCAATCTGTTGAGATTGGAGATAATTGGGAACGGCATCGGTCTATTGACTTCGGATCTACTCACCCTTTTTGTTGTTTATGGATCGCGGTTGCTCCTTCCGGATCTCTTCGGGCCGATCCAACTCTGGTGGTATACCAAGAATTATATCAGACAGGACTAACTACGATTGAGGCTGGGAGGAAAATCAAGGAAATGTCAAAAGCCGAAGATTATTTTTGGACTGTAGCCGACCCAGAGTCAAAGGACGGAAGACTAACCTTGGCGCGAGAGTGCATGATCCCAACCCATAAAGCACCAAAACACATGGGTGTTCTTGAAGGAATTGGGATGCTGAGGGAATTGATGACAGTCGATGGCGAGGGAAAACCAGGACTGTTGATCCACCCTGGTTGTAAGAATTTGATCCGAGAATTCAAACTGTATCGCTGGGATGCCAAATCAAAAAGGGACAGGCCCAAAAAGGAGAATGATCACGCTCTTGATGCGTTACGATACGAAACAATGCAGTGGGTACGCTATAATCGACACAGATAGGAGTTCAAAATGGATGAAAATACACCAGGGTATTGGGGTCGACTATGGGGTGCGGTGATCGGTAAACAAGGTCCGGTTGAAATGACACCCGAAAAACCAAACCATGGTGCTGCGTGGGCTTCCGCTGGTGGGGTTCGTGCCCCGTATTCTCAAACGAATGCGTTATCTGCTCTTGGAATTCATGCGTATGTTCATGCTGCTGCAACACGAGCAGCACAAGATTTGGCTGCGCTTCCATTATTGCTCATTCGGGGAAAAGGAGAAAAGGAAGAGATAATCCAAAATCACGAGGTTCTGGACCTATTGGCTCAACCGAATAGTTCTACCGATGGTGAATTGTGGCGTGAGCAATTGGCGATTGATTTGATGTTGCCAGGGAATGCCTATACACTTCTTTTGGGTGCTGGTGAGAAGCCGGTTTCACTTATTCGACTGCATCCTGGCGAAACAGAAATAATCACAACCCCAGCCGAAGGCTTGTCTGGATACCAGCATCGATCAAGTGGTCAAGCGGTAGTCTATCCTCCAGAGCGTGTAATTCATCTTCGTAATTCCACATATTCAATGGGTCCGAGTAGTCTATACGGAACAGGCGCAGTGGAAGCATTGAGATTTGAGTTGGATGGGGACATAAACGCCCAAAAACTTGCAAGCCAAGCGAGCGCACAAGGAAGACCCGACGTTTTATTGAGCCCAGCCGAGGATGGGGACATTTGGCCGAGCGAAGTGAGGAAACAGATAGCCGACCAATATACTGGATTGGTCAAGAGCGGTGGCGCATTGGTGCTATCCGGTGCGGTGAAAATGGAAACGCTCAATCTCACCCCGCGAGATATGGAATTTAAAGTGGTTCGGTCCATGACCCGTGAATCTGTTTCCGCTGTTCTCGGTGTTCCTGGTTCGGTTCTTGGTCTTCCATCTGCAAATTATGCAACTTCAAAACAGCAAGCAGTTCACTACTGGAGCGTTCAGCAAAAGCGAGGAAGTAGAATGGAGACCCTATTCACCACAGTCGCTAAAAAGTGGGATCCAGATTTTAGGGTTATCCATGATTATTCTGAGGTGGAAGCATTGCAGGCTGTAAGAACCGAGCGGCTTCAACGTGTGCAAATGCATATCCATCTCGGAGCAGATCCAGCATCGGCATATACGGCAGAGGGATTGGTTCAACCACTACCATCCACCGATCTTGATATATCCGAGAATGATGACAGAACAGGAGCAGAATTTGTCGGGCGTAGTTTAACGAAAAAAAAAAGAGCCTGACCAAAGCATCAACCCCACGAGATCGCCAATGGTGGAGATGGTTGCGTCGGATTCATCAACCCGCTGAAAAAGCAATCTATCGGGTTGTTCGTCGTTACATGCTCGATTCCCTTAAACGATATAAAAAGCGGATTCGTGAACAGGTCACAGAGTCAAAAGGCGTCGACATTCATCTCCGGACTGTTATGTCCTGGAAGGAATTACTCGCGATTGCAGAGGAACAAAGAGAATACATATCGACCGTGGGCCCAACATTTGTCCGACACTGGCAGATTGCAGGTACAGAGCAATTACAAACCATCGCTTCCATCGCTGACATTGATTTGACTGTACCTTTTGCAGATCGTGAAATGGCGAACGTTGCTATGTCTGCCGCAGCCCAACAGATCACAGCTACAACAGGTGTAGCGGTTAAATCAATAATCGAAACTGGTTTGGTTGGGGGACTATCCATCGAAAATATGGCTATCCAACTTGCGAAGTCGGGGTCAATGTCGGTCGGTCGTGCAACTATGATCGCCAGGACAGAGGCAACTCGCGCTGTGAATGGAGCGTCGGTCGATGCTTATCGAGAAGCCCAATCGCAAGGAATAGAACTTGAAAAAGAATGGATGAGCGCAAGAGATGACAAAGTCAGAGATGAACACAAGTATCTTGATCAACAGCGGATTGGCGTGAATATGAATTTCGAGGTTGATGGGGAATATGCCGACGCACCGGGAGGTTTTGGCGTTCCTTCTCTCGATATAAATTGCCGATGCACTGTTAGCCCAAAGGTGATCCGATAATTTCCGACATAATTATTCGGGTATGTGGTTCTTCGTTTGGCTCACCATAATTATCAATACAATACAAAATACAACATTGGCTATCGTCTTTCCATGCTCCACCAGCGGAAAGTGCATCTTTGATGGTCTTCACCAAATTATCAACATCTGGGCGAGTTGTTTTCCACATTCGATCTATTCCCTTGAGTGCCTTGGGTCGCTTATGGACGAATTCAACATGTAGAGAAACAGGACCAACAAAAGAAGAAATGCGATGCTGCGCGAAATGGAAGCTGATTTGACCAGCATATATCTCTTTTGCCTGGCGGTATTTTTTGGGGTAGAAAGTACCCCGCATCGTCACTCGTGGTCGGGGGCATGGGATTGGTTGTCCCAATATGACGAATTCAGTCTTTTTTTGGCTCATTTGTTATTTTACCGGGTTCCTCGAAATATGATATAAAGTATCCCATGATAAAAAAAGCACTATCAATTGAGAGAAAAGAAGCGGCTGGAAACAATAGCGGTAGTGTCGTTAGTTTTGTCGCCTCAACTGATAACGAAGATCGCTATGGGGATATAATAAACCAAGAAGGCTGGAACCTGGAAAGCTACAAAAGCAACCCCGTTGTTTTACTCAACCATAATCCAATGTCGCTTCCGATAGGTCGCGGTTTGGTTGAGGTGCGAGATGGGGCTCTTGAGATTGATGTTGAATTCGATACTGGCGATGATGGGATTGGAAGGGAGATAGCCCGAAAGGTTGACGCGGGTTTTCTTCATTCGGTATCAGTGGGTTTTCGAGCGGTTGAATTTACCCCGCGCTCAAAACTACCATCCGATCACAGATACCACAGTGAAAACAAGGGCACATATTTTTCAAGTTCTGAATTACTGGAGGTATCAATCGTGACTATTCCGGCCAATCCCGATGCGTCTATATCTGCTCGATCAAATGATGATCTGGATGCAAGGATTCGATCAATTGTCCGGGGTGAGATTGGCGCGATACCTTCTCTCAAACTTCGACATATCCTGGATCTAACAGAGAATGAAGAAAGTATAACGATCACTTTTGCCAAGCCTGTTGAAGAGTATCCGGAAGACGAAGAGATTGAAGACGAGATCGAGGAAGAAACCGAAACCATAGATGAGACCGAGGAAAAAGATTTTCACCTTGCGGCTCTTGCTGCTTTTTTGAGCCAATAGGAGGCTTTTCAAATGTCTAAACAAAACGCGGTCGAAGAAGCGAAAAAGGTAATCGCTGGAATCGTATCCCATCAAAAGAGTTCGGAGAATAGACTTCAAAACTTTGAATCTCAAGTCTCTGACTTGAAAGAAGCCCACCGCAAGATGGTCGAAGCACAGACGCAGCCAACAGCGATCCCGGTTTCTGGTGGTGATCTTGCTCTTCGTCGTTTCATCTCTGATGATGGTGTTCAATGGTCAACCGAAACCAAAACAATCGACACACCAGGACTTGGGCGCGTCAATGTTGAGCAGGAAGGACTTGTTGATAGCGGATCTCCTTGCAATGCATGGCATAAGGAATTGGTCGACATAGCCCAGAAGCGTTCTTTTTGTCGTTTGCTCCAACGTGAACCGCACACCCCGAAGAATGATATAAAGCTATATTCACATCTCCAAAAGGCTCCCGGCTTTTTACGTGACCATATCTCCAAAGCGTTTTCCGATAGTGTCGGTGTCGGGGCCGAGTGGATCCCAGATGCGTTCGGAACATCTCTGTATGAGACTTTCCAAACACCCCGAAACCTCCGAAGTCTGTTTCCTGAAGTCCCAATGGACCGAGAAACCATGTTACTTCCAAGAATTGATCGCGGTGGTGTTCCCTATATCCGTGCAGCATCAACCGATGCGGTGGCTAATTATACCGCGTCAACTGTGGGAACGTCACAAGCCACAATCCGCGCTGCATCATTGGCGGTACTTTACAACATCGACCAGGACGCAGCCGAAGATACCATCATGGCGATTGCCCCGGCACTGTCAAAAGCTATCGTTTCGGATCTTGAAGACGGATTTGAAGACTGCATGTTGAATGGTGATACCGCAGGTACTCAGGATACAATCGCAACCTGGAACCCTCGATCTCGATGGGGTGGAGGATCAACTGGTCTTGGTAGTCCCGGTGATCACCGAAGGGCTTTTGATGGTTTGAGAAAGAAGGCTATTGCAACCGGGGGCCCATGCACAAAAGGATACGGGGCCGCGTTCACCTTTACGACATTGATGGAATTGGTCGCTGCGCTCGGTGAGTTAAATGGTTCTGATCGTATTTTTATCATGCCCCCGGAATTGGTAGTCGCAAATCTGCTCACATTGACTGAATGTGTCACGGTCGAAAAATATGGCCCATTGGCGTCAATCTTGACAGGCGAAATCAGCCGAATTGCTGGAATTCCAGTAGTTATGAGTCGTTTCCTAACCACCGATATGAATACTGGTGGTGTATACGACAACATAACCACGAACAGAACGGGAATGGTTCTGGTCGCTCGCGATAGTTATCCGATTTTCATGCGTCGGGGGATCACGGTCGAACAGGACAAGCACGTTCCAAGTGGCACTATTCAACTTGCTGCTACACTTCGCGCTTCCCAAACGAGCATGGATCCAGCGGGAACACAAAATGTGGCTTATGGTTATCACTTGCCCCCAGTATGATTATCGAGATTGAAGGATGAAAAAAGATGAGCTTGGTGTCTGCCTCAACCCTGCGGGAGTACCTGCCCGAAATCCAGGGGACGGGGGCCGACGCTGCGCTCACTTCTCTTATCTCTCGGACAGAGGAGATGATTGCGAGGTTTCTGGGTTTTCCGGGTACCTCCCCGGCACTGGACGCAGCCACATTAACCCTGTACGTCGACGGGCCGACCAATACGAATTCAAATATTCTCCAATTACCAGTGAAACCGCTTGTGAGTGTGTCTACTGTTCACAGCGACGCCAACCAGGAATACGGATCATCCACCGCGATTGCAACGGGGGATCTGATACTGGATCTTGAATGGTCGCAACTAATTATCAAACCTACAGCCGCAACCCGTGGTTTTGTCTATGCTCACAGAGGGAATAAGGTTGTCGGCAATTTTGGTTATTCTACTGGATCCCCACCGGATGATTTGGTTCATGCAATCTGCGTTTGGGCTTCTCAACTACAGCGGCAAAAACAGACATTGGGCAAACTCTCAATAGGACAACGAGGGAATTCGCTAACCCCAGCCAAACCGCAAATGCCCGAAGAGGTGAAAGAGATCCTACGCCCTTTCCGATCTCCATCGGTGCTATTGTGACGACGATTACTTTCCAGGAATTACAACGTCTTTTGTATGACCAGCCCAAGATAATGGCGAAAAAACTAACCCTTGAAGGTGAAAAGTTGGGCCACGAAACTGAGGACTTTGCAAAAATAAATGCGAGGACTTTCCCACGAGTTTGGACGGGTCGTTTGAGAGCATCGATCAAACCTCAACGATTGCCTCACGGACAATTCGGATTTTTACTCCGTGCTGGTGGTCAGAATATAGTGGGTCATGCGGGGATCCCTGCCGATGTGGAGTACGCTGCGAAGATTGAATTCGGAGAAGGAAAATTGAAGCCCCGACTTTTCATGGCACGAGCAATGCAGAAGACCGAGAAAACCCTGCCCGACAAACTGGCTAAAATTGTCAGAATGTCGCTTGGTGATAGGTCTATCTGATGCCGGTTATAGAAAATACAGTATTGAACCGACTTCAAGTCGTGATCGCTCAAGACTATACAGCGGGATTTTCGGGGTATGACTTATCTGCCACAGGATCTGTAACGGTTGGGGCGGTGGATCTGTCCGGGGTTATCCCATCTGCTTCGATTATTTATGTTGATACGGTAGAAAAACAAGGACGGTCACTTGGGAGATATACTGGAGATATGCGGTTTCAAATCCTCGCTTTTGCTGGTGGTGTATCTCTTTCGGATAGGGTTACAAATGCGCTCGATCTTGCTGGCGATATATCCAAATCTGTAACCTCGGATCGGTCTTTGGGATTATCCGGAACTATAGAGGACGTATTGATCTCTCGCACCGCCCTGGATGGGCAAGAGATGGGGATCCCCGCAGTCGGAATTGCTATGATGGAATTATCGGTCACATTTTCAAACCAGTTTGGGGTTTAATTATGGGTTGGTACTCATCTGGATTCAAGCGACGCATAGCGGTTACAATCAACGCTATTGGTGCTGGTGGTGGATCGGGTACAATAGACTTGTCGATAGTAGTACCGTCCAAATTTGATGCATTCTGGGACAATATACGAGCAGACGGGTACGACATAGTAGTGACGAATCAACATGGCGATTTGGCTACGTTCAAGCGACAGACCTATCATGGCCCAAATAAATTACTCACTCTTGAAGTGGATAATATGACCATATCGGACAAGAACAGGATGAATGTCTGCTGGATATACTTTGATAATCCTAACCAGACTACGGATCTATCATCTGTGTTTTCAACATCGGGACCATTGACAGGAGTCCCCCACCAGGGAGGCCCAGGTGGTTTTGTTGTAGTATCAACCCGAAACCAAGCAATCGCAAACCAACCACTGACGACATTTATCAAAGATCCCGGTGAAATTATCGATGTTTGGTTTTCTACGAGTGGGCTATTTGAAAGAAGATCCACCCCCAGCAATGGGCGCAATCTATTTGACGATCCGTCTTATGTCGAAGTTGAGTCTCTAACCTCTGGTGGTGTTGATAGCACAGCCAGATATGTCGAGAATGAATCTCGATTTGTAGACGGTTGGGTTCGTGTTCGACTACAAGCCGGTGATAATGGTACGGACTACAGTGTTCGGTGTATCGTTAAAAGTATCAATTTGAATGTATATATTTTATCATGCCTCGTGAAAGTGCAAAAACTACTTCCGGAAGCATAAAAGGAGACTGAAAATGGCTATAGAGTTCGGGCGTCAAGCCTATGTGAAATTGGCAGAAGAATCAACCTGGGGTGTTGCTCCTGGTTCTTATCCTGTTGATAACCGTATCAATTCCAGTTCCTTGTCTCGATCTCAAGAACGCAACCGGAAAACACATCTCAGTTCTTCAAGTGCTGCATTCCAGATCGATAGCTACGATGGTATGGAGATAGCCGGTGGGACTATCGAACTGCCGATGCACTACGAAGGTAGTGGAATGCTGATAAAAGCAGCGTTGGGGTCCGTAGCATCCACAGGTTCAGGACCATATACCCACACATTTACTCCGACTTTGACCATTCCTTCATTGGCGATCAAAAACCAGCGAGGATCCGGAACATCGGAAGAATTCCTGGGATGCAAAGTTGCATCGATGAATCTTTCCTGTGAGGCCGGTGGCGAATTGATGGGTTCATTCGAGATTATTGCAAAGACAGCAAATAATCGAGCGGCTGCACTTCCGCCTCCTGGATTTGGTGATGGTAGAGAGGTATTGCATTTTGAAGCAAGCCAAATGCTTTTTGCGGGTGTGAATTATGACATTCGATCCTTCAATCTCGATCTACAAAATTCACAGGAGCGACGGAACAATCTTGGTAGCAAGCTGACAGGCGAGCCACAGCTTTCCGACATTCGGGAGTGCACCCTGTCAATTGAGGCAGATATGAATGGGGACGTTTTGTATCAAGCTCAACTTGTAGGGAATACCTCCGACGTAACAATCACTTTTCAAAATTCCGATATGGATAATTTTGAGATCCGGTTGCGTGATGCATATCTTCGAGAGTATTCCGACGATGTGAATAGTTTTGGGGTGATCACCCGATCCATGACATTTGTCGGACAGGGCGTTAGTCCTAACGAAGCACTGGAGATCAAGATCATCAATCAAGATGCGTCACCAACTGGCAACTAATTAAACAATAAACCACCGAGGAAAACATGAAAGATATATTGAGGCAGATCCAGGAGTCGGCCAAATTCACCTTGTCCATATTTGACGGTGCGCTTGAGATTGAAGGGCGCATATTATCTCCCGCTGAAACCGAAGCTGCGGGATTGACTTCGTCGATGATCGCCACTCAGATCATGGGCAAGAACGAAAAAAAAGGTTTTGCTTCTCTCCAAGCCAGGATCAAGGGCAGAGATTTTGCTGACTTGGAGGAAGAGTTGATTGAAGAGTTGATCCAGGCGATGGGAACGATCAAACCTGAAAGTCTCTTGAAAATGGAAGCAAGCCAAGATCATCTTTTGATCCAGATCGTGAAAAGGGCGAGCAGTGACGAAGGGAAAACGTGGGAAAGGTTACATCTCGTTACTGGTGTCGATCAACAAGATGCAGATCAAGGTCGGCTATGGGTTGGAATGATCACAAAAGAGGATCGAACCGCCATTCTTGAACGGGCACTTTCTGGACATTCGGAGGCTATAACGCGGCTGGAAACGTTTCGAGACAGATCCTAATTATGTTCATTTGGTAGACATAATTGCCAGGTCTTATGGAAAACTGCCTTCGGAGGTTGCAGGTTTATCGTGGTCGGATCTTGTGATATGCTCAAGGTGTGTACTGGCTCGATCCGATCGGGTTAAAAAAGTATTGAAACGAGCGGGAAAAAAGAACCCGCCCCAACCAACCCTGTCTGTTTTCGATCTCGCGGATCTCCTCTGATATGCCTTCCACTATCGTCAAATACATATTGGACATTGAGACCGGAAAGTCTCGTGTCGATGTTAAAAAGACAGAAAAGGCGGTCGGGGAATTAAATAAGGATCTCAAAAAGACAGAGAAGCAAGGGAAAAGAACTGCTGGATCACTTGCCAAAATCGGTGGGGCTCTTGGAAAGGTTGCGATTGCTGCGGCTGGTATTGGTGTTTTGGCGATGGGGCTCAAACGTGCAGCCGAAGCATCCTATGAATTTGCAAAATCTGCGGTTGATAGTGTCAATCAACTGAATGACATAGCCGTCAAGTCGGGGATCTCGGCTCAAGGTGTCCAGGCAATAATTCAAGCGTTTGAAGGCTCTGGGCAAGCCGCTGGGGCCGCTGATGCGTTTATGTCACGCCTACCCCAGACATTCGCTGCAATTGCCACAGCGGGGACGAGATCGAGCAAGGTGGCGAAGGGTTTGGGTATCGCATTGACCGATGCGAGTGGGGCCGCATTATCCTCCGATCAAATAATGGTGAATCTCACCAATAAATTCCAGGCAATCGAAGACCCAACCAAAAGAGCCACAGCGGCTTTTCTCTTATTCGGTCGGTCTGCTGGCAGTTTCCTACAAGCATTCGGGGCGTCGGCAGAGTTTGAGAAGTTTCTTGGTTTTGCTGAAAAGTTCGGTGTCAAAACAGGGAAAGAAGCAAGTGAACAAGCGGCCGCATTCCAGGAACAATTGGCGGCTTTATCCATCGTATCAAAGGGGACATTCCAGACTATCGCAACCGGAACGGGTGTTGTTGGTGTATTCTCGTCCGTGCTTCTTGAGACCGGAAAGTCGCTCGCTTTTATCCAGGCGTTCATCATTGCAGGTGAGGATACATTTGAAAAGTATGCCTTTTGGATCAAACTTATTACGGATCGGTTTAGCAATCTTGGAACGATGATCGCGACAATAGTTAGTCCCCAATTGGGCAATGTGCTTCAAATAATGGGTCTGGTTGATACCCTCACCGAAAAAATAACAGGAAAAACCCTATCGGGGGCAACTTCGGATGCATGGGTCGACATTTTTGGGTTCACGACTGCGGTGGATGCTGGAAAGGATGCAGCGGCAGAATACGAAAAAATGATCGAGGATCTCCTCTCTGGTCTTGAGATTGACGAAAAGAGAGCGGAGGATGCAGCGGCACAACTTGAAAAACTGTTAGCAGATTTACAAAACCTTGATGCTGATGGAGAAGGAAAAGGTATTGCGCCCGATACAAGCGGGATCGAGGCTGGCACAAAATTCCTGGATGACTTCATAGCAAAGTCCAAAATCGTCACCGAGAAAGACCAACTTGAGGCAACATTTGCAGCGATTGAAGACGAGATCCGAAACGCGGCAGAAGCGAGCGGTGATTTTGATCGAGGAATGGAAGCTCTTGAGCTTGCCACTTATGAATATGAGATTCAAGTGGCGGCTGTTAATTTGGAATTGAAGAAATTGGAGGAAAGCAAGGCGGCAGAGAAGCAAGCCGAAGCATTTGCCAAATTGGGCGACCAAATCACAAGGGCTGGGAATGGTCTTTCATCGTTATTGACGGGTGATGTTTCCGGTTTTGTCAGTGGTTTGACACCACAGATTGAGAAAGGAATAAAAAGCGCAATCGGATCCGCTGGTGGGTCGGCTGGTGCGATGGCGATGGTTGCTCCTGTTGTTGGTGCAATCAAGGCTGTTTTGGGCGCGGCTGCACAAATTGGACAGGCTGGATTGATCGATCCAGAAACAGGAAAAAGGGCGACCGATGCTCGTGCGCGTGTTTTGGCGGTTGAGTCGGTGGAAGAACGGATCCGAAACCAAGCAAGATCGATTGAGATCGGAATGAAAGTATTGCCAGAGATTTTGGTTGAGGTATTGCCTGGAATCCTTGATGATTTTGGCTTAATGCTGATTGATGTTCTGGTATCCTTACCCCGTTTATTCGCTGAATCTATGACTTCGGCATTGCGAGACGCCTTGCCAAGTGTTTTTGGAGACCCAACGAAAAATAAGAGCGGGGATGATGTTGAGCCATCAGGTGGTTTTAAGGGATGGGCGACATTGATCAATATGCTTGCTGATGCAATTAAATCGAGAGAATCGGGTGGGCGGATCCCCTTCGCTGAATCGGGTTTGAGATTTACGGGTCAATCATCCGGGCTCGCTGTTCTCCATCCGGGGGAATTCGTGGTTCCCAGAACAGGCCAGGCAGGGCAAGAGGTACAGCGGGATCTCAGTTCTCAATCTGGGGGCGGTGGGATAACTATCAACGTTTCGGGAACCATAGTCGAATCCAATGCTGTTGATGAATTGGTCAGAAGGATCGAGAATCGCTTTTTGGCTTTTGGTGGTGGATCCTCTCCGCTGTTCGGGGGTACTTGATGAGCGCGAAATTCTGGTTTTATCCCCAGCCTGATGGTCGCAGATTGGTCGAGATTGATCTTGGTGAGGATTTGGGTGAACTGTTTTCTGATTGGGACATTGATGCGGTGGATGGTCGATCAATGGATGGAGGGATCTTTCGATCTGTTGGGCGTGGAAACGAAATGGTAACCATTCAGCGGGATCGGATGCTATTGGGCGAGGAGGTTGCTGCGAAGTTGTGGGCACTCCAAAATCACCTTGACCGTGGATACAATGTCGCTTTTTCAGCAGATCACACCAAATCCAGCGCGATCCCGGTAATTGTCGAACCAACATCATTACAAACAAGCATAACCCTTGGACCCGATACATTTGCCGATATGTGGGGATACCAACCACCGACCACAGGCGAGCGTTATGTTTTGATGACGGGTGGGCCAGGCGTAATTACCGAAATAATCAAAGCCGACACAGTAAACATAACCAGGACAAGTGGGGGATCTCTCAATCTTGATGGGTCAATAGTTTTCACTTATGACCGACCAGTATTTTGTCGATGGTGGCGGTCTTGGCCAATGCTGAAAAGACCCCAAGCAGATGTTGGGAAAAATATAGTCACCAATGAGGGAGGAAGATTGTGGTCACTAAATTTGAGATTAACGACAAATAATGCCGGTCTATTCGCTTCCCATCCAGGCGGGACATTGGAAGAATGGGCCATGGTCACAGATATAATTACAGGTGAAGATTTGGTTCCTTTTGGTGCAACGCTTGATTCATTCGACGCAAGTCCAAAACATGGCGCGGTTAGTCTTGTCGGATCTTATCGTCCCAACTATTTCAAGCTGGGATGATCCGTGGGTTGGTCTACTGATTTTGTTGCTGGTTTAGGTTCTGGGTCAATCGTACCAGAATTTGAATTGAAGTTTGTAGAGGTATATGGATCTGTTGGAGATGGGATCACCCTTGGATCCACCGGGGTAACTTGGCCAGTACAAACCAAACGTATCAAAATAGATGCTGGATCTGTCCAGGTTCAAGGAACGACGGTAATTCCTCAACGGTGGTCTGTTTCTTTCGGGGGATGGTCGGTGGGTTTGGTCGGTGACATTCGGGACATTGCAGGGTATATCCGACGCGGCCAATTTGCAGAGTTGCACTGTCGGCTAAATGGCTTTTCAGGTTTTGAGCGTATCGCAATGGGGTCTCTTGATGGATTATCTGGATCTCGTGGTGTTTGGCGTCTTACCTTTCGTGATCTCATCTCTACTTTTCAGAATAGGCTAAACAATCACGTTCGGGCCGGGGTGTATCCTCTTGGATATGATAAATTCCAGCTTTTCAATCGAGCGGGAGCAACAACAACAACAACATCAACCTGGAACACAGTCGATACGACGATGGACGTTACTGCGGCTCTTGATTGGGATCTGCCTACAGGCGGCCAGGCGTTGGTGCAATGTTTCACGAGTGCGACGGATTACTTTTTCGTCAAATACACCGGAAAAACAGCGATTGAATTATCGGGTGTTGCGGGTGTGGATTATCCGGTGGGGAATGTTGCAGTGGGAACACTGAGCAGTGGATCAACAATAAAGTATTGTCCATGGGTTCGGGGTTATCCGTGGGTGATAATGGGAATGCTGATCGATTCAACTGGAACGGGAGCAAATGGACCCTTTGACGTTTATCCCGGTCATTGGGGAATTGGTGGAATGTATGGGGCGGGGATTTACGATAACTTTGATGCACACAGTATAAATGGGCCATTGATAAAAAGGTCAGATGGATCTACCCGTTATCGGTGGAGCCATGCAATAACCTCACCTTGGGCGGGTGGTTTTCGTGATCTGATTGGATTGTCTTCTTCGGCTGGTCAATGGCCAGTACAAAGACAGGGTTATGTTTCTTGGCGAGGTTGTTCGGATCCCACTGGTCTTGAGATGGGATATGAGCCAACGGTTGCAGCGCGGATCAATACTTCTGACATTCAGGAGATTATCACGCATGAATTCTACAATTCAAGTATTCAAAACCACTATGCAAATGTTTTGGCAAACATCGTGCCCCAATATAATGGTGCGTCAACAATGACACCGGCAGCATCTAACTTTACAAATAATCGTGTTCCATCTCTTCCGTATATACAAGAGACAGTACGGGATCTCCGGTTTGTGTATGATGATGATGATGGGACAGGTGCAGAGAAAAGAAATGAGATGGCGGTTGGTGATCTCAATCGTATGAAAGGGTGGGATTTTTACCCATCTGAAAAACTGGTATTGAGAGTTGGGCTCAAATTCGCGATACTGTGCGCGGGTGATGTGGTAGAGATCACAAGTCAGTTTCTATCCGGGCTTTATATGGGGCGCGGGAATTCATTCAATGCACAGCGAGCGATGGTTTTGAATTGTTCGTATGTATTCGGATCGGCTTCGTGTGTTCTCCAACTTGGGATCCTGTCCGGAAGGGAGAAAAGGTGAATCCACCATTGAAGCGCATATCAGAAGAGAAGCCCAAAATAATCGATGAATTGGATAGGTTGGACTTTCGGGTTTTTACCGGATCCGCGTATGATTTGAACATCATCGGGGCGCGGTCGCCAGGAAGAGAAGCTGGTCTATTTGATGATTGGGTTCATGTAGTCTATCGATTGGGTGGAAAATGGTACGAAGAAATGTTCCCATGTTCCACGGATCCTGGTTTGTACTGGTTGGAAAATCCGATGCGGGTTGCAGGTACGGCTATCATTTGCGCCCCGCAGCAAATTCGGGCAGGGTATGAATTGGGATCTCACCGTGGGCAATACGAATGTCTTGTTCCTCGATTGCCGGTCAAGGTTTGGAGGGACAATAACCGAGACACTATTCTCGATACCGATGGTCAGGAATACGAAGGATACGGGATCCAGATCCACAGGGCGAGCAGGTCCGAAACGAGTACTCAAGTTGGAAAATGGTCAGCCGGTTGCACTGTGATCTCGATGGGTTGGGATCGTTTCATGGAATTGGTACATCTCCAAAAACAGAATGGTTTCGGATCTCGATATACGTATACGGTTGTGGACGGTGTATTTTTGTGAGTTATGGTTTCTCTTCACTCCAACGAGGATCCAAAATGCGAATACCCCAGCTACGAATGGTACAGATTTTCGTCCAAGAATCAATAATCCTTTACGACGAGATCAAGGAGGCAAGATCGGCAGATAGCGACGGTGGAAGAACTGTAACCAGAGAGGAGGTATTCCCAATTGTCTTGGGCTTTATTCTCCGGGTTGGGCAGCAAATAGAAAAGTCTATTCTTGGCGTGAATGCGTTATCCCATGCAGCTTCGGTGAAATGGGAATTGATCGCTGTTGTCGCTAAAAATCTGGGGGATCTTCCACATGACATTGCAGCGGCCAGAGGTGAGAATACCCCAGGCGGGGCGCGGGTTACCAGAGCCGAAACGGTGGAGATAATTGGAAATGCTCTCCGACACTCAGTCCCCAAAATGTGCGATATAGTCCACGGTCAATAGTCGTTTTTATCAATCACGCAGAAATGACGCTATTGGATCTGATGCTAAAAATAGAAGAGGGGGCAGAGCCGAGGAACCCCACCCCCAAAAACTACACCCCGAAAGGTGTGCAGGGAACCACCCCCACAGGTCTATAATACTATGATTGACGGTGGTGGGCAATAATGCAAAAGGGCAAAAAAAAAGCCCCGAAGGGCGGTGGTTTATTGGCAAAAAAGCTCTTCCGCTTTTTCAATAAGTGATTCTTTCATTCCATGGAGCGTAAATTCAGGTGCTATTTCTACGTCTTGACCATTCACAATCAGGCTACCGGTGTATCGTGGACCATCAGCGCGACGGGAGCGTCCACTTCGATCATTTGTTGCTTGACCGTTTGTATTGAAGGATGCTTTGTGTATGGTCGCGACAAGCTGCCCCCGCTCATTGACTAAATAGTGCATCCAATCATCGGATTCATGTTCCCATTTCAGGCTTGTTTGGTCATTGATAACCATTGTTGAGAGTGTGAAGTGAACAGCGTTTTCGCGTCGTTCTCTTCGGTCTGCTGCCACTCGCTCTTTGAGAGATAATCCTACTGTGTCGACTGTGACTTTTTTCATTTTGTGCCTCGGTTGGTTTCTTTCTACTCTTCAATTATAGCATAACACACTACAGTTGGAAGCTTTATTTTGCACTATGTACCTCTATTTGAAGTATCGACCGAGAGAAGCAGAAAGCTCTGAGTTGATAGTGGGCGCAGGCAAGACCCGATTGGAAATGACCCTTTGGCAGCGTTTGCAAGATACGTCTTCAGCGTCAGCATCCCAATACATATCTCCTTGCTTTGCCCCACAAAGCATCACGGTGCTTCCTGAAATACAGGCATGTGTCTTCGTGGTGTTTCTACAGTGGTCAGCGCGCCCCGATTTTATCCAAAATACGCCATCCAAGTTAAAGTATCGGTCGATTGATGGCTTGTCGCCTTCGTTGGTCAGATCGGCATTTTTCGCCATGACTTTCACCTTCTGTGCGATGGCATGGTGTGCCTTTGATCTATATTTGGGTCCGTTTACCGATTTTGTAGTACCAACAATGTCCATATCAATCTTTCCTGTAAAATAGCAAAACCGTACATGTGCGATATATTCGATGCCCTGGAATATGACTTTGATTGGTCGGCCATCGGTCCAGGGGTGTTGTTTGCTCAATAACATTTTCTTCCTCGGTGGTTGTGCCCCCGAAGGGCTCGTTTCAGGTAGTGTTTGGGTTTATTTTCTTGTAAACACGAAGGGAAGACATATCATTTTCTTTCCTTGATTTTGATAAATATACTTCGCCCATTCAGGGTTTGTTTTTTCAACTGGATCAAGGTTGGTTTCGATAATCTCAATCTCTGCCATATTTTGGAATCGCTCTTTTACGACCCTTCCGGTGTATGGAAAAAATGGAAGGGTGATTATTTCGTTTAACATTTTGTGCCTCGGTTGGTTTGTTCTACTCTTCCATTATACATGAACACAGTATCTTTGGAAGCTTTATTTTGCATTATCTCTACAATAAGCCCGGACAAAAAAAGCCCCGAAGGGGGCTCGTGTCTGGTTTGGAGTTTGCTTCTATGCCGTTCTTTTCAGGTACTGAACAAGAAATGAATTCGCTGCCTCTCTTGCTGATTCCTTTGATTTGAAACACATTTGAAGACCCGGAAGACTATCACCATTGGAGTCGATAAGAACCCACTGGATGATCTCTCCTGAAATAATGTCGTGCATTGCTGACAAAAATCCCAATGAGCATTCTTGTCCGTCTTCAAAATCTACGAGTATTTCTTGTGTGAAATCCCCGCTGTGCCGCAGGGTATTGTTGGTGTATTGCTTCGGTCCTAAAATCAACTTGAACATTTTGTGCCTCGGTGGTTAATGTCTACTATCATCATACCATAACACAGTAACATTGGAAGAGTTATTTTGCATTATCTTTCAAACAGATACCCGATCTGAAATCAACCCAATCAGGTGATCATACAGCTTCGCCAAATCATCCACATCTTTCGTAGCGGTGTGGGCTCCTTCGGTTGACCAACCCATATATCCACGGATTGCGTCCATCGAACATTTGTCCCATCCGGTGACACTCGAAAGCTGGTGCGCCAGGGTTCGGGTGCATACAACATTTTCTGGGAATGAAAAAGCCTGTTGTTGCTGGTGCATCAATTCATATAGGAACTTGAGATCGAACTGTGCATTGTGGGCAACGATAGTCCCTGGTGATTGAAGTACCTCTGCACATTCTTTCGCTGCCTCGGATTGGCTCAATCCTGTCTCAGCCCAAATCTCCATATCAAATCCGTTAATTTCAAGTGCGCGTGGTGATGCCATATATAGACGATCTGGATTTACCCTCCAAGTCCACTGCCGGTCCACTTCTCCTTCTTGTCTGCGGAGGATACATATCTCGGTTATCTCGTGTCGTTTCGCTGATAGTCCCGTCGTTTCGGTGTCTACAAAATAGATCGGATCTGTAGTCATTTTGAATTCCCCGTGTGAAGTGTGTTATACTGTATCATATACATCAACGCTTTCAAACGGAACAAGAGCCAACGGTCAGGGAATGACCACAAACAAAAACCCGTCGATCAATGCCGCTAAACATGAAATCGACGGGTGAATGTCCAAGGATAGTGTATCACATTTGATCCTTGGTCACGAATACACCAAAGGATCAAAATGTCGAAACCAGCATTTGCCCAGATTACCATGAATGAAATGGGGCAGCTTATGAGTAAAAAACCACCAGCATCTGCGCTGGCTGTTTATATTTCACTTGTCTCTCACGATTTAAGAGGAACCGGGGCAGTATTCCCTAGGATCATCCGAATAGCCGAAAACCTGAAAATCTCAGATCGCCAAGTCTATCGGGGATTGGCTTGGCTCAGAGAGAATGGATTTGTAATCCAGGGAGGTTGCAGGAGTCAAGAAAGATTTATTCTCGCTTTGAGGTATGACATATCTGACAGGAAAACCTGTCAACCAGGACAGGAAAACATGACAAATGTGACAGGTTTACCTGACATATCGGACAAACATGACATATCTGACAGGTTGGAGGACGAAGAAACATGCCAAAGTGGACAATCGAACATGACATATTTGACAGGTAAACATGACATATCTGTCACAAAAACCTGTCAAATCGGACACCATAAGAGAGAAGGAAGAGAAAAAGAAGAGACAATTAATTTAATTACCCTTCCTGAATTTATAGACCCTGCAAAACCTGCACCCAAAGAGTTAAAAAAAGTAGAAAAGGATTGGATTCCTTTGAAGACAGAAACGAATGGTGTACCCAAATGTCCAAGAGGAATTCCCGCAGTTCTTTTTGAGTGGGTGAAAACATGTGTCCCAATTATTGAAGCCGCATCTATTTGTAAGCTCACACCATTACGAAAAAACCCCGACATTGAACAGATGTTGGAGGATCATCCACCACCGAAAGAGGATCCAGGCCACCTTCGTCGGTTGATAAAATCCAAGAATACAGAGCATATTCTTTTTCGGTTGATGCTATGAACCCCGAAGAGATAATGACATTGAGCAAATGCACAAAAAGCGAGATCCTGATCTGGTTGGCGATTCGATCAAAGACAGAGATTGGCCACAGAGAGATCGCAGAGGTAACCGGCCTGGATTCGGGGACCATCAAACGGGGATCATCCAGACTGAAAAATCGGGGACTGTTGCAGACAACAAAACGCGGAGGGCGAAAAGTCAATGCATATTGCACAAAAATACCTCCATCACCATCATTGGAAGAGGCGGGAATTCTTGCGATGTTCTATTCTCTTCACCGTAGATGGGCAGCGGATCCATTTACCAAATGGTGTGGATCTACAAAATGGTTTTCCAGATCTGCACAGCTACACCGATTTGATGACCCCGCAAAACATGAAAAGGTGAAGAATTGTCTCTCATTGATCGCGCAGTGGATGGAGGGACAGCATTGTACAAGATTGCTTTTTCCCAATGCGATTGTACCAATCTGGCGCGGGTCGGATTGGATGACAGCAATACCACGAGTAATCAATGGCGGTCGGATCTGGATTACAGATGGGTGAACAATTATGAGTTGGTCGGATGATAAATTATTCAGCAGCAAAAAACAGGATTGGGGGACGCCTTGGGCGTTCTTCAACAAGATCAATAAGGAATTCGATTTTGTACTTGACGCAGCCGCATCCCATGAAAACCATAAGTGCGTACCCTATCTGACCGAAAATGCGCTGAGTATGGATTGGTGTTCGCTCTCCGCTGGTGGATCGATTTGGCTCAATCCTCCTTATGGTCGTGAAATTGGAAAATGGATCGAAAAAGCATATTGGGAAAGCACCAAAGGCTGCACTGTCGTATGTCTTACTTTTGCCCGTACCGACACAAAGTGGTGGCATGATTGGGCGATGCGGTCAGCCGAAATTCGATTGGTAAAAGGACGGATCAAATTCCAGGAAGCACAAAGTTCGGCTCCAGCCCCATCCTGTCTACTGGTTTTTGATGAGAAGAGAAGAACACCTCGATTCTCGGCTATTGTCAAATAACCAAATTATCTGATGGAGTTACACTCAATAGATCGCGTCTCCAGCTTGTGTAAAATAGGCACAATCTGTATTCGGATCTCGCGTAGTTCAGACCAAACGAGCAAGGCCAAAATCAATGTCGGGAATTCTTTCAACAGCGGGATCAATGCTGACAAAGTAGTCTCTTTTTCCGGCATCGTATCCCCATGTGTGATCAACACATTGTAACCGATGGAGAATGTTTTCGATTTTTGTGCCCCTTGGTTCTGCGCTATATTTGAGGCTGGAGGTTCTATGATCGATCAATTGCTGGGCTCGCTGTTGGACTACTCAGCCCTTGGGCTTTTTGCTATTTATTTAATTTATGGGTCCATTCAATCTGCCAAAAAGCAAGACAAGATGTTGGCCGATTTTACTGCGGAGTTGGAGGAACTGCGCGACCGAAGAGAGAAGGAATTGGCCGATCTGCGGGATCGCTACCAAGCTGTAATTGAAGATATAAATTCACACAGAGATTCATTGACGGATGGTATTGAGAGAAAGTTGAAGGGCGTTTTCGCATCGCTGAATAAATTACAATCCACCCTCGATCATGTGGCGATCACAGTGGAAGACATTCGGACTGAGGAGAAGATCCGAAGGGCGGCTGGTGAAAGGCGGGTCGAGTAATTTGATTTGTAGAAAGATCAAAATAACTCTTCCAATGATACTGTAACATGGTATGATGAGAGAGTAGAAAGAAACACTAAACCAACCGAGGACAAAATGAAAAAACTCACAATAGAACAGATCAAAGAAGCAATCGAGAACGCGAACCCAATCCGGATCAACATCAGAAGCAAAAGTTGGGAAACTGGAAAATGGATACGGTTCCAAAATGGAGCAACAATTACCAAATATGCAAGCTGGCTAATTGAAGATCGAGGGTTCAATAATGAAGAATACATAATGGATTATGATTGTTGCTATCAAGCTGATTTTATCTGCTCCACGAATCACGCGGTGATGATCGAAGATACAACAAATGGAAAATGGTTCCAAGGAAACATCTCCCAGACCACCTTTTTCATGGATGCACTCAGATCAGAAGTTGAGAGACTTATGGAAATTAACTCCATCCCATCCTGAAAGCCAAACCTGAAACGAGCCCCCACGGGGGCTTTTTTTTGCCCTGGTTTATTGAAAAATAATACGAAATAACTCTTCAAACTATAGTGTGTTCATGTATAATAGAAGAGTGAAGAGAAGATAAACCAAACCGAGGAAAA
>Ga0209757_10000092_pt1 | contig 25660 bp, 35 predicted proteins | sample ETNvirome_6_1000_FD_185472 | JGI IMG/M metagenome (GOLD analysis project Ga0209757, IMG submission 185472) | Marine viral communities from the Pacific Ocean - ETNP_6_1000 (SPAdes) (version 2) | ecosystem: Environmental > Aquatic > Marine > Oceanic | place: Pacific Ocean | collected 2013-06-19 | reverse complement strand
CTCCTTCACGTGCTGTAGAATCACCCAACTCATCCCAAGGTCTTCGGTTATACCATTCATGGGCTGTAATTACCTGACCCTGTGGGCCCAAGGCAGATGCCCCGTGACCAGAACTAACATAGTCTGAAGAAGCCCCATAACAATTCCCATAGGGATCACACATATTAATTAAATATCTAAATGTTTGGGGTTGTTGCCATGTGCTAGTTGAATAATTTCCGTAAACCTTTTCTCTTTTGTAATAGGCTGCTACTGTTTGCAACATCTCAGTGCTTTGGATGTAGTCTCCTCTAGATACAGACGCTAACCCATGATTAACAGAACTAACTCCATACATTCTAGGAGCCCTATAATATGTAAGAGTTAAACCTTGAGTTTCTATCATCCACGGACCTGATAGAGTTGGATCATAAGGCGACCCCGAAACAGGGACCATACCAGACCCATCCCCCCCTTGGTAAGTATAGGATGGATCCCCTCCTCCTGCGCCAGGATAACTTGGATTTTGTGGTGGCATATTAAGTTCCTTTTATTTTTAAATTATGACCAATTATGTCTAGTTATAGAATAACTAGGACACCCTTGTATTCTATTAGACTCAGGGGGATATAAGTTGCTACCCCCCGCAGAATTATTTATCCAATCAGTACCTACTGAATAGAGGCTCATTTCAGTTACCTTATTGCCCATTTTATTTATAAAATTTTGAATTTGGAAGGCAGACTCTTTTTTAGGATCATAAGTACCAGCAATATAATATTCTTGGGTTCCTCTAAAAAAGTAATCACCAGTATCATAGATGTCACTATCTAGGAAAGTATGAGATTCCCAAGGAAGTGGACCGTGCCTCTCAAATTCTCCCCAAAACTTGTCTCCACTCTTGCCATATATTATACCATTCGGATCTATAGCAGATCCTCCTATAGGATAATAATGTCTAGTCCCTACGCAATATTCCCGAGCAGAAGTATCTATTTTATCGTTCCATCTTCGTCTATCATACCAACTATTCATTGTCTGTATAATGCCATTAGGGCCTAAGGCAGAAGAACCATAATCAGAAGAAAGACCATAATTATTTCCATAATCATCACCTTGGAATGTATGATATTTAAATGTTTGTGGTTGAGTCCAGGAAGAAGTTGAAAAATTGTCATAAGATTTATATCTTATAAATTGAGCAGAAACCCTAACTAACAAAAAATTACCTGTAATTCCCACACCTCTAGAAACTGAAGATAAGCCATATTTTACAGAAGAAACTACATAATTAGGAACTCTAGTATACACAATGTCTAGCCATTGTTCTTCAATCTTCCAAGGCCCAGAAAGATCCCCGCCAGTGTTTACTATCCCGGAAGCACCAACCATCCCCTGAGACTGATCATTAAAATAATAAGGGTCTGTTTGTATGGGGAGCCCAATAATAACATCTGAATTGGTCATAATAAATTCCTATCCTATAGTATATAGAAGGGGTAAAAAGATAATATCAACTATTTTTAGTGAGAATTAATTAATTCTCTTACAAGTAAATGTAGAACCTTTTTCCATTCTAACAGTACCAGTTCCGTCTAGTTTACAAGTAAAGTTTGCTGCCCCACAATACCCAACCCATTTGATCACTATATCATGAGGGTCTATATTGGTTCTGACAACCTGGACCTTATCTATCTTCTCAGTTTCAGAACCTCCTAACCCTGCTGTCTGTATAATAGAAGTTGTAACTGTTGTGGGACTACTTCCTACCGTAATGCTTCCCTGCATCTCAAACTCGTAGTAGCCAGCATTGGCTATGGTGAAATAGCTGTGGGTAGAATTCCAGGTAATGTGACCAGCGTTAACCTCAGTTTTTGCTTGAGTAGATCCCGAAGCAAAATAATAAGGATCAGCCGTATTCTGTCCATCATCAGCAGTAACTTCAACAAAAGACCATGGGGGAGGTACTGGGCAAGAACTTACTGTAACAGCGGATAAATCAAACTTAACAGAACAACTAGGACCAGCACTTAAAGTAGTAGTAACCTTAACAGAGCCAAATGTGTCTGGGTGAGTAACAGAGGAAGAACTCCAAGTAGAACCAGTATAAACTAAAGAATCTCCTTTAGTAGGAGATAAGGTAGAACTTACATCAGTTAACTCAGGAAGAGCAAGATCTACAATAGTACCTGCAATAGTATCTCCACTCTGAAATTCCGCTATTCCAGAGGGATCACCATTACCATCAAATTCTAATTTAAGAGGATTAACATCAGCCATAGTACTTTATTATAGTTATTTACCACCACGAAGTCTCTGACCATCACCAATATCTGTACTTGCTGAAAATGCTTCAGTAGACTCATTTATAAATTGAACACGGATATAAGTACTAAAAGTCGCATTCGCATTAATAGCGTCTACTAATTGAGCCATAACTGTAGAAGGGGGCGAGGCATCCTCTTTGGTAATAGTATTTAATCTAGTCCCATCAGGAGCCCAAAGTCTAAATCTAAATTTGGTAGCAGAAATCTTTAAAAGATTAGCTACATAATTATTACCTCTTTTTCCTGTAGTTAAAAAAGAGACTTTAATAACACGATTAGAACTATCTGAAAAAGTAGTACTAGCTACGCTGGCAGATCTTTTAAGTGTTCTGGGTTTCCCTGCTCTAAAAGAAGGGTTAACATTTGTAGTCTCTAATGCCTTAAACATTTTAGTTATTCAATTAAGGGTACGAGCGTCCAGTCCAAGTTTGTTCCCCCACAGGTTTAGATATATCTGCCCTACTATTAGCCTCATTAACTTGTCCATAGGTTATAACATATCTTGCTATGAGTGGATGATCTTGCGTAATTATGACCGCTCTAGCAGCATCAAACGGAGCTAGGCTAAAGATTAGGGTATCGGAAGCCACAGAACCCAACATACCTAAAACACCACTCGTACTATTGGAAGCCCTAACAGAAGCATTAGGATATCCAGAAGGTCCCCTATCTCTACCTGATAAGGCACCAGATGTAGATTGGTCAGATCCTGATGAATTACTTTGCCAAATGCCTCCCACAAGATGGGAAGCACCAAACATGGTATTAACACCGCTTGGGACTACCTGGAACATAGCATCCCCTGCCGCAACACCACCAGAGGATACAGCCCCTACAGTAATATAATTACAGGGCATCGTTCCACCAGAAGTATCCGTTAAAAGTACAACATGCTGGGCTGCATCTGTAATATCAATTATTTTATTATATGGTCTAAAATATTCTCTCATCAGTTGGTCTCCTTATCATCTTCAATGCCAACCCCGTTTACTATATCGGATAGACTTTTAATGGCTTTTCTCACCTCTTCGTCTGACATTATATTTTCAGGAGCCTCCTCCTCTTCAGCTTCGGACTCTTCTACTTCTTCTTCCTGAAGATCTCCAGAGTCTTTTTTGTCTTTTTTATCATCATCTTCTTCTTCGTCTTTGGATTTCTTACCTTTATCTTTTTTGCCATTCTTCTTTTTTTTGTTCCCCTCTTCATCGTCGTCACCATCATCATCATTATCGTCTTTGTCATTCTTTGGTTTTGCTTTAGGATTTTCCTCATCCCCCTCCGAATGATCCTCTCTAATAATACTCTGCACTAAGTCTTTAGATTTTTCAAAAGCTTTCTTAATCTCATCGAAAGAAAAACTTTCCATTAAAGGAATCTCTTCTTTAGAGTAATTAGCATGTTGAAATACTTGTTGTATGATATTATTAATATCTACACCCTGGATACCATTCTTAGTCTTAAGGAATGTAGAGAATTCAGAAATAGTTTGCTTTAGGACACTATTTTTAGGAGCGATCCTAGAAATAGCTTCAAAAAGAACGACTTGTGTATTAATTAAGCTCTTAAAAGAATAAGACTCCTTAAGGTATTGAAGATTTACTCCATACTTCTCACTTAGAAGATGAGTAAGCTGCTCTCTAGCAGGTTTCTTCATTTCAAAAAGCACTCTGGAATACGCTTTAAGTTCTTTCTCTGAGATATGCTCTGTAGAGTGACCAAGGTTACGGGAAAGGGTTTCAAAGATTTTCTTCTTGGATAACAGAGCCATATAAGGAAGTTCCTTAATAGTTTCGGTCAAAGCATCTTCTACTTCCATATCACTAGAAAATATTTTACTTGCTAAATTATTTATAACAGGCTCAGAAGCCCAAACTAGATCAAAGGCTTCTTTTGCCTCAAGGATCTCTTTCTTAACTAGTTCTTGTTTACAGATCATCTCGTAAATAGATTTTTGAGAATTATCTATAAATTCAAATCTTCCATTTTCTTTCAAACTATCCACTGATACCAAAGGAACATTAAAAGAGTTAGAAACCGCTTCAGAAAGTTTTAGGGAGTTTATTATCTCAGGAACCTGAGAAGTAATTTGATCTTTATTCTCTGTTAAAAATCCTACTAACTCAGGAAGTACTTCCACAAATCTTTCAAACTCTTCAGACTCTAGTATATTTTGAGTTTTGTTAAAAACAGATGCCTTCTTTTCAAGTTTCTCCGAGATAGACTGATAATGTGTTCTAGAGGTAAGAATATCTACAACATCACTGAAAGTACTATTTGCATTAGTATAATCGTCATTGTATAGTCCCTCTAAAAAGATAGAGACTTGATTTTTTACTTTATTATCAAATCTCTTATCGTCAGTAAATATGTCTGAGTCTTCTATTGTAATATTTTCAAGAATATATGAATTATTTCTAATTAAATAATTACCTGAAATAATTTTTTTATTTTCTGTAAGATAAGTCACCTTATCTTCAGTCCCATCAACAGAAAATAATTGAACATTTTCTCTGATAGAATACCCTAAATAGTCCCCCAACTGTATTAAATTGGAGATTTTCTTGTTTCTCGATTCGAATATTTTTAACATATATAGATCCTGACCCTTAAAAGTCCTCTTTATTATATAGGATTGTTTTTTTACCTAATTTTATAAATTTTCTATTTTTAATGCATCTATAGACTCAATAAGATACATTTGTTTACTTTTTTCCCCATATTTATTAGATATGAAGGATTTAACTGTCTCAATGTCTTCTGCTGTAGCCTTTGTAGCATTGGGTTGCTCTGGGGGTAATGGTGCTTGCCCTGCTGGTCCAACATTCTGATTTCCAGCCACTGGTTGGGGCATACCAGGGTTCATAGCCGCTTGCTCTGCGCTTTGTTGGTCCTGAGCCCTCTGCGCTTGCTCATCTTGTTCCTTCTCCAACTTCTCTTTAGTAACCTCAATCTCTTGATCTGTCATGTCATAAAGTTCTTTATAGATAGTTTCTGTTGGAAATAAGCCAGTACCTACAACTGCTTGGACTACTCTAGCTTTAGCCTCATCAATCTCTAATTTTCTTTTAGTAAACATATCAGAAGGGTCTGGAAGTGTAATAGATAAATCCTTTATCAGACTGGCAGGGTAGTTTTTTAATTTTAAGTGTCTTTTAGCTATAGCTTCTAACCCTATACTTATACATTCTTGTATTCTAACAATAGTTCTAGCAAATTTAACATCTAGCTGTGCCAAGTTGGCTTTCCTTTCTGGGGACTTATCAAACTCTATTATGTAATCTTTTGGAATTTTCATCGTAGCCAAAAGTTTATCCCTAAAGTATTTCACATCATCCACCTCACCTAAGTTCTGACCACCAGGGAGAGTTTCTATCTTCGTACCAGCCCCACCCCTAACAGGTACAAAGTAATCCTCATCAGCAGCTAATGGGTTATACCTAGCATCCACCTTACCATTAGCGTAGAACTTCTCTTTTTTGTATCTTTGTTTTACATCTTCAATAAATGCTTCAGCTTTAGATGTTGGGAGTTGACCAACATCAATATAGAAAATTCTTCTCTCTGGTGCCCTGGCTAATCTATAAACCAGCATAGCATCTTCCATTAATTTCAATGATCTAAAAATACTAATAGCGGCAGAAGCTATTGATTTTCCATAAGGATAAAATTTCGGATCAGAGGTATGTAATCTAAAATGCACAATTTGGTTTCTATCTAATTCTATGAATTTTTTATTTCTCTCATATGGATCTGGGGCAGACTCCCAAGCACTCTTATCGGGTATTTCTTGGAGAAATCTTTCAAGATAACCGTAAGAGTTCTCTACTCTTATAATATAATTAGGATTTAGTACCTTCAACCTACGAAGACCCTGATCCGGTTTATTAATATCTGCAATCAGTTCTATGAAACAATCTCCGTACTTTACAGTATTTCTAACTAGATCCCAATAGATCCTCTTCATCTTCATTTTAGTAAAGAGTTTATTTATCTCATTTACCACTAATGTACTTTCTGAGTTAACTACCCATCGTCTATTTTTGGTATCCCTTTGACAAGAATCATCAGCATATATATCAAATGCTGCTGTTATTTCAGGGTAGTCGTCCATCCTTTCGTATTCTGAATATCTTTTCTTTCTATTTATTTCAACTTCAGGTAGATAAGGAAGCTTTTGATGATAGGTGAGCATCCTGGCTGGGCGATGAGCCTGTTCTGGATTTATTATCGTATCCCCAGCTAAGTCCTCTTGATCTTTAAGATATGGTATGGCTGGGGTAGCAAAGAATTTAGCAAAAAATCTTCCTATCTTCCCTCTAGGATACGCATAGGTTGTCCCCTGCCCAGGCCCCCCAAAGGTTACATATCCAGGACCAGCATTCTCATTAAGTTTATCTTCGTTTATTTGAATAGCCATGTTATATCTTCTTCAACATCCCCACCGAAGCTTTTTAAGTTTCTCAGCTTAATAGGAGCTAAAAGCTTCTCTGTTGGTGTTTTACCGTGCCCGTCAATAAAATTAACAGGAATACTCTCTAAATATGTAGTCATCCCAAAGGCACAAAGAGCTAAACTAGTTACCAAATCATCATGTTTAGATTTCTCTGCTTGCGCCTTTCCTGCTAGGGAAACTATAAATGTGTTCAATTCGGAGACAGTTCTTTTGGAATTAATTTTAATCTTATTTAACCTCAAGCACTCTTCCATCATAGCCAGTATCTCGTCTCTATTTTTAGAAGTTACTTGCACTCCAATATTCCTCTTTTCATCAAAGTACAGGTTCTCGTACTCTAATCTTTCAAACAAATGATCTATTAGATTGTGCCCGATAGTGTTGCGCTCTAAGAAGATTATAGCTAGATTATATCTTTGACCTACTTGATTTAATACTTCTGCTAATTCATTAATAGGAGTAGTATTAGAGTAATACTCTGCTACCTGCTCCCCAGAGTAAGAATCTATTACATGGAATGCTGAAAAATCTCTTTCTCTTCCTAAGGATACATCTACTCCAATTAAATATTGCCTAGAGGGTTGGGGATCTTCCCACACATATAAACGATTATTAAAAGTTCGATAAAGAGGTTTCTTTACTCTACTATCCATATTGGTGAGTACAGTACCCTCGATATAAGTCTCTCCCGTACCTAAGAACTCACACTCATACTCTTGTAACCACTTCTTATGACTCATATTAGAACGAGTAGTTTCTTCCCATTTATCAATTATAATGGGAGGTTCTCTCTGTTCCATAGCTTCGTACAGATGCTCATAGCCTTCTATACGAGTGTACTCAGGGTGGTCCTCCCAATTAATCTGTATAGGGTGAAAAGAGTTTGCCCCCTCCATAGCCCTATACCAAGCATCGTAATACCAATTACCAACACCATTAACCGTGGAAAGTACAAATGCTCTACCCCCAGTAGAAATAATTGGATAAACAGCAGCCCAAATCGAATCAATATGTTCAATGAAAGCAGCCTCATCAATAAACAAGAAAGAGCCAGCCAACGATCTACCAGACTGCTTACCAGAAGGACGAGATTTAATTATAGATCCTGTACTAAGTTTTAAGTTATGCATGTTCTCTTGAAGAATATTAGGTTTGAGAAATAAAGGTAACTCATCAAACATAATCTTAATTCTATCCAAAATCTCAGTAGATTCTGTATCCCCCACAGACAGGAATACGATTGTTTTATGCTCCTGAAATATACACATCCACAAAGCATAAGCAGCAGAAATAGTAGTACATCCAGCCTGACGGAACTTTCTAAGGATATTAAACCTATTATCTTCCAAACAGTTTACAATCATCTTCTGGAAGGGATATAATTTAAAAGGGACTAATCCTCTAACAGGGTGTACAACCTTGATATAATTTGATATAAAGTATATGGGATCTACCTTGCATCTCTTATACTCCTGTTTTAATTTAATTACTTCTCTTGAATCCATGAAGATATACGCTTTTATTTGCACTCGTAAAGAGTCTTTACCTGATTATACACATAAATTGCTCTCCTATTTATCTAGGTGCAAAATAGATGTAAAACTCTTAATAGATAAAAAAAGTATCTTTGAGGCTTATTCTGAAGGATTAAAAAATATTATACTAAGAGATAATGATATCGTTATATTCTGCCATGATGATATTGAAATTATAATGGACCCACAACAATTTGTAAATGTCCTAGTATCCGCTTCTAGAAAAGAGAAGTGTGGGTTCTTTGGTCCCGCAGGAACTACCTACTTATCTGAGGATGCTGTATGGTGGAATCATCAAATGTGGCAACAAGGGAAGCATAGGGGAATGGTGTTGCATGGGAAGGATATAAGAGATGCTCAATATACTTACTATGGAAATCCAGGTAGGGTAGTATGTCTAGATGGTTTGTTCTTAGCTGTGAAAGGAAAGACCCTTAAATCAATTAATTTAACTAAGCCTGAGTACTTCGAAGGGGAGTGGGATTTCTATGATATTCACTATACAATACAAGCACACAAAAAAGGGTTCTATAATACGGTAGAGCCTATCTTTATGATTCATCATTCTTTTGGGGAATTAGCAGGTAGAGACTCTTGGCATAAAAATAAGCAAGCCTTTATAGAACAACATTCCTTACCTATAGAAGTATAACAATGGACTCTTTAGAAGAAAAATATTTAAAGTTACTAGCTGAGTATGAGAAGTTAGAAGAAGAGCATCCTTGTATTGATCATTTAGAACAATGTAGTTCTGCCTACTACAGGTTAAATGATGTTAGAAAAGAACTAATAAAAAGTATAGAGTCCTTATACTCATCCTGGATACCCCCTAAGATACATTCATTCTTCTCTACAATCAAAGCATGGTGTACGACAGGATTTAAAAAATCTAAATTCGTAGATCGTAGATTGGAAATCTGTTCTAGCTGTGAATACTACAAGGATAATAAACTATGCCAACTATGTGGATGTTATATGAAGTATAAAGCTCAGATGGCAGCAGCAAGCTGCCCTATATCTAAATGGAAGCCTGAGGAAGATAAACCTACCTAAGTCCCACAGTTCCACCACTTTTCATCGGAGAAAGTCCTCTTATTTTTCCCCACATATCTTTAACTCCTCCCGCTAGTGGCGAGGCAAATTGGTGTAGTTTTGTTCCTCGTCGGATAATTCCGTGACTAAGAGAACCCCTAAGGCCTCCCCCGAATGGAGTTGTCTTTGCCAGAGGATCACCACCAGTCCTCCCTAAACCCCATTGGTACGCGCCCTTCTCTGGCTTACCAGTCCGTGGGTTTATTATAGGTTTCCCATCGGGATCTTTTTTTATAGGTCTTTCAAATTGGGAAATTCCAGTAAATTTGCCAGGGCCGCCCTGCGCTAAAGCTCCTACGCGACTCTTAAATTTTTGCCATCCAGCCCTTGGGTTCTCTCTCCCCCTACCCGTTCTACTCCAACGGTGCTGAGGGCGACGAGGATCGTAGTCTGGGAGAGCCTCTAGTAAAACACCCATTCTTTTATAAATAGTACTCATAGTTAATAATTCATCCTCATCACTTTTTTGTGTGGAGGCAGCAAATCGTTTACCTCTAGTATCTCCTCTCTTTCCACGAATATGTCCACCTCTTTGAGATCCTTTGGAGATTGGAATTTTTATAGATGGAAGTTTTCTTGGCCTCTTCTTAGCAGAAGGCTCCTTAGGACTACCTGGGGCACCTGTAGCAGCAGTAGCAGCAGTAGCATCTGTAGTAGCGGTAGTGGAGGGAGTATCCCCTACTAAACTCTGGGTGGTTCTAGCAGTCTTGGGAACACCTGCCAATCTTGCTTGGTTAATAACCCCTCCAGTTTCCTGTGCAGCCTTTCTAGCTTGTTGTCCTAGGGTAGGCAAGGCAGCAACCGTAGATCCCCCTCCCCCACCAGGAGTAGGAGTAGGAGTAGGAGTAGAAGGAGTAGAAGTAGCTCTTGCAGCATCAGCGCCAGCCTCTGCCTTCTTAGCCTTTTTCCCTTTTGATAGATTTTTAAATACAGAGCTAATAGCTTTTGCGCCAAGTCTCCCAGCAGCAAAAGTATCACCCACATAAGGAATACCAGCAAATCCTCTAAAAGCCGCATTCGTAATATTTTTCCTAGCGCCCACTAGATGTTCCCCAGCTTTACTAGAATCTCCTTTAACACCATGGTATGCTGCCTGGGCAACATCCCCCCCTCCCCTCAAGACAGATAAACCAGCGTTAGTTAGATCTATAGCGGGGCCATACGGAGCAGGGGCGAACCCTGCAACATCCCCTACCGTTTGGGCCTTATCTATGGTGGACTGTCCTTCCCAACCCCTTTTAATCGCTGGGCCAGCAACATTAGCGATTGCTTTTGCGGTTTTCCATGTACCAGTTGCCTTGTCCCAGATCCCCTGGCCTAGACTCTGTGTAGCTCGACTTCTCGCCATAGCCCCTCTTCCCAATGATCCTCGTAGAAGTGGCGTATGAGGAGTGCGTGGCTTTCTTGCTGGGGGGTTTAGTGAAAGTTTATGTTGTGGTTTAAATAAAGCCCTCTGACCCGCGCCTAATGAACCCCCAGAGCCCATTTGACCATGAGTATCTTTTTCTAATAAGATAAAAGTTCTGTCGTAAATAGAATTCCTAGTATTCTCATTCTTCGATTTCTTCCCAGTCCTATAGGCTTGTCCAGTAGATGTTTGACATATCTTAATAGCAGGTACTTTAGATTTACCATCATCCATTACATGTCCAACACAACGAGCTACTTTAGATCCACTAGGCATTACTTTAATATCCTCTTTAAACGATTATAGACAGTTTCTCTAAGAGATTTTTTAGTAGACTTCCTTTGTCTTTTAATCTTTTTAGCGGGTCTTCCCTTCTTAGAGCCGTATGTTCCAGGTCCGTAAGGCATACTTTATTCCGTGGCTTCCACACCTTCTAAATCCATAACCCAGCTAACCCCTTTCGCAATTCCAATTCCAGCACCAGCAACTAGTCCAAGCAAAACTACAACCTCTGCTAAACTCATTCTGTAAACTGAGAAAGGTGTTCTAAACCTGTCCTTGAAAAATAGTCCCCATATTGGATTCATTTCTTATCTCCCTTTAAATCATCCTGCACTGTTCCATTTTCCACTATCCCCTTTAAAATCGTGGATAGGCTCGTCACTACCAGAGTTATTAAGCCCGCAACCACCGCTATGCTTTCTGAGGGAATGAATTTAATACTACCAATGAACGCTAGTACGAGAATTAATAAGTATAAACCTGCAAACTTAGCGAGGTGCTTAGAAGCAGTTTCTTTGGCACTTTCTTTTATTAACAATTCTCTAAATCTAGAATCAGCTTCAGCTTGTAGTTTTTCTACCTCAACCCTACCTTCAGCTTCTTTAAGCCTTAAAGCAGAGTTTACATCAATATAACCTTTTCCATCTACCATAGGTGAGTTTGCCATAAATATACCTCTAGTATATTTAGACCACTTCCAAATATCTTTTCGTATTTATTTTTACTGGTTGGGAGGAGGAGGATCACCAGGGGTGGGACAGTAAAGATCTTTTTCTTTTTCACATTCATCTTGGGTTTCCCATGATTTTACCTTATTACCTGTTTTATCATTGAGGTAGGATGGACATTCACCCCCTACTCTAGGGATATCTTGTACACATTTCACAACCCACTTTTTAGCTCCAGAAGAATCACTTATCGCTTCATATCTACATGCCCAACACTTATCAGTCATCCCCGAACCACTACATTTACATAATATATCATTGGTGGGGGCCTCATATTCAGGGGGAGTAGTTTCGTCATGTATAAGATTTAAAAATCTTAGTCCATAAGTTAAAACTTTTATAGAAACACCAAAACCCTCAGCGAATCCCTGAAATAGTCTAGCTGCTACACTCTTCTCAAGTTTATCATAAGCTGCTGCCTGTCCTTTATCTACCCAGGTCACATCATCGGTCTTCTCTTGATCTTTAGCAGCTTCCCCTGTCTGCATATCTTCCCTAGGCTCCTTCTCACAGTCCATAAATTCATTAAATTTAACACCAACAACTGAAAGTACCCTCCCATCTTCACGAAGTTCCCACCACGGCAAACTTGTAGCTTTTTCCAAAGCTTTTTTTACATCTCCTAAATCAGGGCATCTTTGACCAGTTACAATTTCCTCTGCAATCATAACCTTCTTTGGTCCATAATAGTAAACGGTAGGAGGCTCCTCCATAGCCACCGACCCTGGTGGGGGCGTAGTCGTAATATTAATATTTTGATCCATTGTCGCAGAAATTTTTACAAATGCCTCCCACTCATCATCAGTTCCCCAAAGTTTATACCCTTCACTTCTTTGGCTATTACATAATTTTTGTAGACAATAATTTAACTTTGGTAATTTAGTACGAGGAACATGTCTAGTCCCAGCCTCATAATTGTAAGGAGTAACTCTAGTAATATAACTAAAATATGCAAAGCCAAAGATATTAAGTACCCAATTAGCTTTCCCACTATCATTGGAATCTGGTCCTACCTTAGTAGTATTTAATGCTGTCACTCTTAGATCATCAGATATCATACCAACCGTTAATTTCTTTGTACCAGTGCTATTGGAGCCACCAGACCCAAATCCAGTGCTATCGGAGCCACCAGTTCCAAATCTAGGAGGACCCTTAGCACTTCCTGTTACACCTATTTGTCCAAAATCATTCATTGATCTACTTCCTTTTTCTTCTTACAATATTCGTTAATTTTCTTACATTTCATGTCTGGTTCACATCCCATATATTCAGCAAACTTTTTCAGAGCCTTCTTTAATGGTTTAATCTTTATAGGGCTTCCTGGTGGCTGCCCCCCACCCGCTAAACCCCATAACTCTTTCATAACATTATTATAAGTCCCTTTACTACGATTAGAAGCTTGAGTTACAGTTTTTCCGCAGAAATACCTGTCCTTATCAAAACTATCTTTTGGATCTGTAGTACAGGACTTACATACTCTTATTTGACCCCATGTAATCTTTACATGTTGTCCTTTTTGCCCAGTAACACCGTCTTCAACTTTTACGGTAGGATCCCCAAGATCTTCCCCATCCCCATTTTCCTTACATGTAATCTTTGCAGTGTAAGAAGCATTATATGTAAACCAATTCCGAAATCCTGGAATCCCTTTGTACCAATCTATTGATATCTCATATACCTCCGTATAGATGCAAAACTTTTCCTTATCGTCATCATTACTAAAGTTTCCAGTGGTGGGCACAAAATTAGACACAGTATTAGATGTATTGGGTAGGGCTCCGAATCTTGACATTATATAAACTCCTCTCTATTATTTAGGGAAATTAAAAAATATCGGGATAAACAAATTTAAAAAGTAAATCTATATTTCAGTAATCTATATATTATAGACAAGGAAATTTATTATGGCCCTTACCCCACATAACCCAGCAGCCGCTCCTGTAGCACCCACTACTCAATACCTCAACTCTTCTGGAGATACCAGTAGCTGTGATTTTGCTGATTGGTTTACCCACACTCAAGTTATTAATGGAATGTACAAAAGGATTTTTATATTTGATGGAAACCCTACCCTAGGTGCTGGAGGGGTAGCTTCTGGGTGTCCTTCTATATCTTTCAATTATCTTGATTTAAATTATACGGTACAAGTAGCACACGAAAAAGAAACAGCTTCTTATTGTAGTGGTCAATACCTACCACAACAGCTTAAAGTATACAGCGATTCAACCACAGGAGGCTTAGGTCTTTCTGGAACCTTTACTACTAGCGCAGTTGGATATACTAGAAGAAAATGGGTTAGTGGGGTAGATGTTGAAGGGATATGTACCCAAAATGCAAATTACTCCTTAGCAAGACTCCCAGGCGTGTATAATTTAGATTTCGATACATCTGCAACTATAGGATCTCATGTTGCAGACCTTTTAATGGATTGTGAACAAAGATGTCCCACATTCATACCAAGTTTAGTTAAATACTAATCTGAGATTCAAAATAGATAAAAGGAATTAATTATGACAGCAGCAGGAACTCCCCCAACACCCGCACCTAACACCCAAGGCTTAAGTGGCACCACTTGGGTTTCGGCTGGTGGGCATACAGCTACAAGTGGACTTGATCCAATTGATTATGCAGAATATACGCAGTGGATGACTATCGAGTATACTCGAAATCCTAAATACTTGTGGAATAAAGTATCTACTGAATTTAGGAGTTTAACTCATGCAAGTGCTACCGCTAGTGGCAGTATAGATGGTACTAATTTACATGTTAAAATAACTGCTTATAATTCATGTAGAATTTTACATAATAACTTTACACTAAGTTCCTATACACAACCACAAAAGATTGCTATACAAGCCCAAAAGGTTGGTAAAGCTGGTTATACTTATGGAGAAGTAAGTGGAACTAATAATAAATATGTATTTGGTCCCCAAGGATCCATTATTACTACTCAACCTTTTATAAGAAGAGACCCAAAGAAAGCAACAGATGTACCCTATACTTTCATGCAAGTTGGGACTGGACATGCAACTATATTATCTTCTTACCCGACTCCTGGTGGAGGGCCAGCAACAGGGTTTGTGTGGGGTGACGGTGGTAATTTAGGTACTCCCTATAAGGATTATCTGCCAAGGAGCCCCTGGTACAATACCACAACTGGGGATGTAACCAATGAACTATACCCGTTAATATCTCCGTATGCCCTTGGTGGTGATTATTTCGATTTGATGGGTGGTGGATACAACACTTCCTCAGAGCCAGGATTTGGTGATAATGCTGCTGGAGCAAATAGGTTACTACAATTTATTAATACAAATTGTGATAATTTAAACAACACTAATGTATACCAATACAGATTCGTTGTGTCTTACCCAGTGGTGTCCGATGGCTTTATCTGGCCCCAAGACGCAGACAGGCTTGCTGTAAATCCGTATTACAATTCGGCCCATCACGATTACACTTAATAAATAAATTAATAGATACAAAAAAAGCTCAGACTTAAACATCTGAGCTTTTTTTATTTAAGGAAGGGAAATAACTCTGGGGGTCTCTGGTACTCTCTCACCTTGTCTTTCTTTAGATCTCTGAACTCTTTGTGCAGCCTTAACTTGTCTAGCAAAAGATCTTCTTGAAGGTCTAGTAGTTCCAGGGCGTGTTAAAGGTCGTCTAACCCTTTCTTCAACCTCGTTTAAGAACTCTCTCCCAGCTTCTGTAAGATACTTCATACCTTATTTAGAGTTGGTGAGAATTTTTTTTTATAATTTTTTTTAAGGGTCCTATACTAATGAGAGTCCCTATATGCGCTAGGAAGACCCAAATGTAGGACCCTTGCCGCGCCTTTTTCCGTTGGACCTTTGTAAGTCTTTGTAAGTATAGCATTGACAAGCACTTACGCACATGGCATAGGAAATTGCATTATAATGCTCTGGGTAGTGTTGAGATACACACCACACCATGCTAGAATAGTGGCATGACATACACCCTAGAACAGACACAGTATATGCTTGACCATCTCGACTCATACAATGGGTGGGACGATCAAGCACCCTCGCACATTCACAACCTATCACTTGAGGTGGCAGAGCTATTCAATGAAGCATACAACGAGGATGCCTCAGAGGACATGAGCGTACTCCTAGAGGCATTCCGTGGTCTGAGGCGTGAGCTACCACTAGATGAGGACGGGAAGCGTTACGGGGCTGCTGAGGCTTACGAGTGGATGCATGGTGGGCCTACTAGCAATGGCTGATTTCAATAAGGTAGTGGCTAGGGGTGTAGTGTGCTATGCCATAGCTGCATTTCTTTTCTTTTCACTTGTAAGCTGGATCTCACACGCTAGTATAGCACCATGAGCAAGATATCAACAGCAGGATACTATGAGGTAGGACGCAGTACCTATTGGGAAGCTACCATCTGGACCAAAGACCACGCTACCAGATACATCTTTGACAATGGCTACATGGTAAGTTTGCTATGGGGCGAGGGCTCTTATGGTGAAATGAACGAGACTGGACAGGCAACCTCTTATGAGGTTGCAGTCTTCACACCTTCTGGTGATTACTTGCGTCTAACCGAATACGATGATGTGATTGGGCATAGAAGCTGGGATACGGTTTGGCACATTCTTGGGAAGATCAACGAGAACGAGGCGAAATCACTTGAACTAACTTATTAGTACATAAGCAGACGCAGTTAGGTTGATCACCTACGAGTTGTTTGTTTATTAGGGGAGAGGCGAAGCGCAAACCTTAAGTTTAGCGTAGCCTCTCCCCCACCTTCGGGGGTGTAAAGGTTGTTCGACTAGCTAAGACCCATATGGGAACTAGTTAGGACGAGGGTTCGATTCCCTCCACCTCCACCAATCATAGGAAGACCCATTTCGAGGGCCCCGCCCAAACGACCTAAGTGCGGTATTGACAAGGGTTTACGACGATCCACTAAACTTTTCTACCATTGCACTTGATACATAGCACACCACTTGATAGAATAGGGGTATGAAAGCAACAGACAAATCACCCGAACTGATGGCACTCATCAATTCTCTCATTCCTAAATTCATCACACGCGAGTACGCTATCGCTGAGGGTCTTTGTGTCCTCTGCCACACTGAGGGTATTGAAATTTCCTCATTCACCGATGACCTCTCCGTGAAAGAGTACCAGATCTCTGGAATGTGTCAAGTGTGCCAGGATGGTATCTGGGACACCATCGAAGAAGACAGCAAAGACCTTGACAATTCCACGGACTGGTGCTAGAATAAACTCATGAACTACGAAACTCAACAATTCATTCCTTGCGATGCGTGTGGTGAGGAATTTCCTCAGTACATGGTCAGCAACCGATACGGCAACGATCTCACCTGTGACGAATGCTCCGAGCAGATAGCACGGGATTTCGATCAAGAATACACCGATTCCAAGTGTATTCAGGAAGCGGAGCTTGAGGATTGGGCATCCCAATACGATGATGATCCCAACCCTTACTCTGGCACCTACTCGGAAATGTAAGAATGGCCCTCGCAATCTTACTTATTCTATGGGGTACGATCTGGGCACTCTGCAACTTGATGGCAGACTAGGAAGTTGCAAAGCGGGGCGAGGGCCCCGCCCAAATGACCTAAGTGCGGTATTGACAAGGGTTTACGACGATTCAAAACTTTCCTACCTTTCCACTTGATTCCTATGCCCCCCATGCTAGAATAGGGGTAACTTCTAACCAATAAGGACATTACAATGGTTTCATTTCTCACTCCCGATCAGATCCAAGAACGCGCACCTTCTGTGTTCGCAACTGGACACGATGGCAAACGCTCTGATCGTTACACTTTCGTCTCTTCTGAAAAGATCATGGATACATTCCAGGATCTGGGCTGGGGTGTCGCTGACGCTCAATCCCCCCACTCTCGCAAATCGGACCCCATGCACAATAAGCACATGATCCGATTCCGTCCCAAGTCGGACGAACTCACATTCCGTGATCCTAGGGGCAACCGTGATGTGTTCCCTGAGATTCTTCTTTACAACTCCAGCAATGGTACTTGTCGGTGGAAGCTCTCCGCTGGTGCGTTCTCCATGGTTTGTTCTAATGGTCTCACCATTCGCGTTCCTGGATTTGAGAAGGTGGGCGAAGAGGTTTCCCGCAAGCACATTGGATGGAATCCCGTCTATGCTTACGATGCCGTAAATCGTATTTCGGACTCGTTTGGTAACTTCTTCGGTACTGTGTCGGATATGGTGCAGGTTGATCTCAACGACAATCAGCGCACCGATATGGCTGTTGGTGCGCGTGAGCTTCGCTTTGGTGAAACTCACATGGACCCCATGCTCCTACTGGCACCTCGACGGGGTGAGGATCATGGTCGAGACATTTGGACTACCTACAATGTTCTCCAAGAGAACTGTGTCCGTGGTGGATTCAAGTTGAACAAGCGCACTTCGCGTGAGCTTCGCAACATCGACGCTTTGGACCGTGTGAATACTGGTCTTTGGAATCTTGCGGAAACTGCTCTGCTCTGCTCGTAGGTTTTCAGGGGAGGGCTCAGGTCCTCCCCTTTTTTCTATCTTCACTTTCTAGGAATACCCATTTGGCGGGGCGGGCCCCGCCCGATTGACCTAAGTACGGTATTGACAAGGGTTTACGACGATTCACGATTTACACTTCCCGACTGTTGATATGGCCCAACCCAAACGCTAGTATAGGGTTATAATTCGTTACATTTACTGACCAAGGAGGTCATCATGAGTCGCACCCGAAGAAGTGCCCAAGAACTGATCGAGGAATCAGAAGCCCGTCTCACCAAACTGCGTGAGAAGGCTGCTCTCGATCAAGCTAAACAATCGCCCGAACTGGCTCCCATCGTGGATGCCATCAAGGAAAACTCCGCAGCTATCACCGAGTCCCAGCGTGGCTTGGGTGCTGGTCCCCAATCTTTTGAGTCACGCGCTGCAAAGCACGAAGCGTGGCTTGAAGAAATCACCGCAGCAGAGGATCTTGCAGAACTGATCCTCGCTCAAGCGCAAGAGCGGAAAGATTATCTCTCCTCTGCTCTTGCTACCATGTCTCAGGATCTCCTCAGCGGAAAAGATATTTCCGTTGATATTCTAGAAACCCTGGCTAGTATACCTACCTCTCCCGTGTTGGAAGATGCAACGATCAAGTACGGTCAAGCGCACAACCAACGCAAGTCTCTTTCTACTTCAACTCAAAAGGATAGCTCCCATGCTGAATCTGAATAACTTTATCTCCCCCGTCTCTGGCTACTCCAATTCCAACTGGACGATGTATCGTCTGAGCGGCAACGGAACCTCCAACCACTACTTTATCGCTGGACGCTCTGGCAATATCGTAGCCTCTGGCAAGCGTAAGCATTGCGTGGAAGTTTGGAACAACGCAGGAACGGCAAGCAAAAACCCGATGAGCTTTAGCGTCTGACGGTTTGGGGGGGAGGGTTTTAGGTTGATATCCCCCCTCTCCCCACACTCGACAGAGCGAGTATAAATAGGCTAACAGGCTCTGAGCGTCCTCCACGGTTTTTTTTCAATCATCCTCACCGTGGAGGGGAAGCATTCAAGATGCCAGAAGGAAAGGCTTAGTAATCCTAACTGGACGGAATAACTCTCTTGTGAAGGTGGACACTCACCAAGCTCATACATGATAAAAATCGGGTGTTGATGTGACCTAGGCGCGGAGTCTGGTTTTTGGACGGGGGAGTTGTCCCCTTTGTTCTTTTCTACAATGTCGCATTTGCGGGCCCCGCCCGATTGACCTAAGTACGGTATTGACAAGGGTTTAGGTAAATTCATTTTCGGTCGATAGTTAGCCCAAACTGTAGAGATAAGGGGCCTATTCTGATAGAATAGGGGTATGGAAACAATGACACAAGCACAAGCACTCGCCCAATTTGATCTGGCAGTCTACAAGTACGCACACCAATGGATGCGCTACCGCTCGATCCGTATGGACTATGAACTTGAAGACCTCGCACAGATCGGGCGCATCTATATTCTCAAGGCTCTTGAGGAGTACGACCCCGAAGCTGGTATGACCCTCTCCACTTATATCATCCAGCGTATCCGTTGGGGACTAAATACTTCCCTGCGTTCTAGTATGCCCCGCGCAAAGCGTGAAACGGTCCACTTCTCGATTGACGACCTAAACAATAATTGCGAGAATGAAACAGGTGGGCGTGGAGGATCAAACAGCGACCGCTGGCACCCATCATACACCGAGAACGACACCGATTCATTCTCTGATATGATCGCTGACCTGTCCCCTGCTATGCAGCACATTTTCGAGTTGCGTTTTGTGGATGACCTCACCCTGGAAGAGATTGGAAAGAACATTGGACGCTCTAACGAGTGGGTGCGTCAACTTATCAACCGAACCCTTGCCACTATGGAGGCATAACAATGAGCCTACGCAATCGAATAACTTGGACTGGTAACAATTTCAACGAAAGCCTAGCCGACAGTTTAGACGAGGCTCTGTGCTATCTCCGAGCTTCTGAAATGGGATGGTGTGACCTTGGATGGAATGACGAGGAGGAAGATCTAACTATCCGATGGACCGAAGAGGGTAACCGATTGATGCGTGAAGCATGGGAGAAAAACAATGAGCAGGGATGATTGGCGATCTGTTATCTTCTTTGCAATCCTAGGTGCTATCACTTTTCTAGTTTAGGATTCCCCATTTGGCGGGGCGGGCCCCGCCCGAATGACCTAAGTACGGTATTGACAAGGACTTAGGACGATCCACTATTTATTTATTGATTCTCACCACCCCAGACGCTAGAATAGACCTATGCAATACTCTACACGCTTTCAGAAGTCCATCAAGGACCCCACACTATATACCGTACTCAAACCAGGATCCAATAATAAGAAATTAGGTTTCAAGATAACCACTCCAAAGTGGAAAGGAAAAAAGTTATATTCTCTCACACTAGTTGAGCGTGAAACTTGCCCAACATCATGCCATCATTGGGAAGATTGTTATGGTAACAATATGCCATTCGCGCACCGATTTAGTACAATCGGATTGCTTCCCAAGATTGAAAGTGAGATTGAAACACTAACAAAGAAACACGCGCAAGGAATTGTTATTCGTCTCCATGTTCTAGGTGATTTCATGACGACGGAATATGTTAATTTTTGGGAGAAGATGCTATTTGATTTCCCCACTCTTTCATTGTTCGGATACACGGGAAGGGAAGAAGGTAGTGAGATTGGCTGGTCTATTTGGATGCTAAATACTCGCTATAATGAGCGATGCACAATTAGATTCTCTCGAAATAAATCTTTCTCAGAGGGAGTACAGTCTTCTAATCTATTCGCTGCGGAAGAATCATTTGAGGGCAAGAGTTTTGATTGTCCAGAACAAACAGGCAAATTGAAAGATTGTGCTAGTTGTGGTCTATGTTGGAGCGTCCCTAAAACCGTAAGGTTTGCAACGCATTAGGAATTGAATGGAAAAGAAGAATCCCATAACGGTTACAATGTCTTTGGAAGTTTACAAGTCCTTGAAATCAGAAGTGTTTGCAATCGGATTGAATCATGGGCTCTATAATGCCCCATATCTTTTCTTGGGTGAATTGCTTAAGAGAATCGAGAAAGAACAATCTGAATGGGATTGCCATTATAAGTCTGAAGAGAAATAAACTATATACTGAATAGTATAATAACCTCACCCACTACATATGGTATGGGTGGGGTTTTCTCTTATATTGCTTATAGGTCTAGGGGCAACATGAATTCACGGGGTCTAGAATGGGTATTCCTAGCTAGTTTTTGAGTGAATCTAAATTTCTTATACCCACTATATGTAGTGGTTTAAAGAAAAAAGCCCTGAATATCTCACAAAGTATGAAATAAACAGGGCCAAAGGAGTAGCTTTGGAACATTATACTAACATGATTTGACTTTTTATCAAGTGTATTCTGAGTATATTAATATATGATTTGACTTTTTCTAATGCTCTTATGTATGCAATGGGGGTATATTATTATATATTATATGATTAGATGCTATTATATATAGCTTAGAATTACTATGATTAGGGGTTGGATGTACTTTTGTGTAAAGCAAAAACAAAACACTTATCCATTACCCTGCATATAACACTATGATTTGACTTTTAATAAATGGACTCTTGTATACTATACTCAATAGACTGCATGATCTGTTCACTTGTTAACTATTGATTTGACTTTTAGTAGTATACTATGGAGTATTATACTTGTACCTATATTACCCCTTACTAATCGGTCCATTGACCTGATCCCATATGACCTGATCCCATAGTTCCTATAACCTCATAACCTTCTTTCTTTTTCTTCTTTACAGTTCTCCTTACACCCATCCTCCTCACTCTATTTATTATCTCTTGTCCTTTAGTTAATTGTCCTGGTCTAGTTTGTGATGGATCAGTTCTAGCAAAACTATGTCTAAAGAAAGTTTGTGGATTGTTCTCGTCTGGTGATACCCCTAATTTTTTTAATCCTCTTCTTGCACTTGGGTCTGCTTTTGTCTTTGTTCCTGCCCCTCTAAGGAATGAATGTGTTGCTGCTGCTCCTTGATCTGCTCCCCCTAAAGATTTAGTTAATATTCTACTTAATCTGTTACCTTTATTCTTAGGGTCAGTATCTGGATGTTCTAAACTAAAGCCTGTAACCTTTCCTTGCCAACCTTTAATCGGTTCTTTAGTCTTCCCTGTTCTTACTATTTTTCTACTAGCTTTCTTACCACCTCTTGCTAGTCTTTGTGCGTATGCCCTCGCAAGTCTTTCCCCTCTTGTACCTGCTACATCACCTTCTCTACCATACGCAAGATCTTTATTTTTATCCTTAGCTCTCTTTATTCTAGGTTTCATATCCTCTAAACCTGCTCTAAGTTCTACATTAGGGGTTCTACCTCTATCATCATGCCCTTGAGGAGTTAACGGAGTTTCTCCTGGCATAAGTAACTTATCCTTAACTTTTTGAGATTTCTGAGACCTACTTCTTCTCCTACCCTCATTTATTAATTTGACTCCTGCTTTAGTGAGGTAGTTCATCTCTTTTGTAGTTTTACTCTAGGCTTAGGTTTAGGATTAAGTACACCAGGGGGGAGATTAGATCCTATCCCACCTGATCCTGGTTCAGCACGAACAACTCCTGGGGGTAGAGTTTCCTCTGATTCTGTTGATTCTGTTGATGCTGCTTTACTTCTTCTATATCTTCTTCCTCTTCTGGGATATTGTCTACCCGTGCGAGACTCTTTTATAAATTTGACTCCTGCTTTAGTTAAGTACTTCATCTACCTCTCCTTCTTAGTCTTGGTCTTCCTGGTGAATGCCTCACCCCTCTAATAGACTGATCAAACGCTGCTCTTTCAGCATCATTCTTTATAGTTTTGGGATTTTTAGTATCTGTCTGAGCCATCGTAGCATCTATTTTTTCCTGTTCTTCCTTGGACTTGGATCCCCCAAACATTCTTCTAAGAGCATCTATAACCTTGGGTCTGTTAAATTCTTCTTTCATTACTTCTTAGTCGCTTGTCCCACTCTATACATACCTTGCGCTTGGAGTTTTTCTCTTCTCCTTTGAATCTTGCCACCCATTCCAGACCCAACTCTTTTTGCTAAGTCACTCTGCTCCTCCGGTGAAAGATTTTTTCTACTAGCTATATTCCTAAATATAGCTTGAAGGTCATACTCAGGAAGCTTATCTGTAGCCTCCTGTTGCTTTTTTGGTGTTGCACCAGTAGCAAGCTCCTGATCTCTTGCCCTTTGCCTAATAAAAGCTCGTTCCCTAGGGTCAAGCGTACCGTGGGTTCCTTGGCTCTGCCTATACTGTCTTAAATTTCTAACTGCCCTTGCTGTAAAGCGTCTAAGGGGATCACCCTTTGCTACCCCACTTAAAAGCTTCTTACCTTCTTCAGTTAAATAGTACATTTTAACCATCCCCGTGTTCTGTTTTTGATCTTGTTTGGGCTGCGCTCTTTGAAAGTCCTTTTTTCATCCAATGTAGAACTCTATCTCCTTTAGAAAGAGAAGTATCGGAGGCAGGGGTTCCCACAATAGCTTCTTTAGCTCTTTTATATACTCCTTTAATCCTTGTTTTAAGTCCTTCCTCACATAGTAAGTTCTCTTCTTCTTTTAAGTATTCTTTGAAATTCATGGAGTCTCCTTTACAGCCTGTCTACCTGCATAATGCATTGCTCGTCCTTGTCTTTTACCTGCTTGAGTGGGGCTAATATTCTCACCCGCTTTTCTTGCCTTAGCAACTCTTGCGGTAACTTTATCTCTAGCTTCATTCTCTGCCTTTTTAACACGCTCAGATGTCTCAGCTATAAACTCTTTTCCTGCTTGTGTAATATAATACTTCATGTAATTATATAGCTATCTACTATCTCTTCCCACCGAAATATTCAACAGCAAAGCCCTCAGTTACTAACCTTTCATTTATGTTTAATCGCTCATCATCATCCTCGCGCTCTCTTAATATGATACCTAAATATCTTCCGTACTTACCTTTCTCTTTAGTCTGTAGGATAAGGTTAACATCTGAGTTAGTACCAATATTTAACAATTGAGTGAGTCTCTGTTTACTGGCTAATCCTCTCTTCTTTTCTTCTAAGTCCCTAGTTCTACTCTCTGGGGTATTTATCCCATACATCCTCACTCTTATCTTGTGTGAGATGTTAAATCCTAGATCCAGGGTACAATCGAAGGTATCTCCGTCTACGATATGGTCTATTGATCTTACTTGATATTCGTACATATTATCTCTCGTCAAATATCTGGTAAAGCAACCAGATCAGACTGCCTCCTAATAAAATCATAAATGGTATACTCATTTAATCCTCCAATCCTTTTAAGTTCTCAATGTCTTTCTCCATCCTGTCTAACTTCTTCGTCAATGTCCTCCGATCAAGAAAGTGTACAAGAGCTAACGCTACAACCTGTCTGGATTGTATTGAACCATGGGCTAAACTAGCAAATGTCTCAACATCTGATAAGTAATCAGTTAGTTGAGAGTCTAAATCCTCTTCTCCTAGCATTTGTCTAGCTAAGGTGTAAATCCATGGCTCTGCATTCATATTATTTCCTTAAAGTATTAATACCTGTCCTGTTATGTCATGCTTGTACGAAATCTTGCTAACAAATATAGGTAGCGTAGAAGCGTGTTCATAGAAAGAATCTCCAGTTACTGTTAACTTCATGTGTGGTTTTCCTTCTATATTATACACCTTTATATTATTTATATCTGCTACTACTCCTACACCTATTTCTTTTGTATATTGTGGGGGTGAATTAATTAATGTCTGTGCTGGTACATCTACTATCCAATAATTGTAATCTCTTTGTAAGGTTATTACCCGATCATTTGAATGAGTTGTATCTATTATTACGGTGATGTGATTGCTTATGTTTGATAAGGTTATTACTCCATCCTTTGGAGTAACATTCCCTACACCCATTACCTTTCTTGTTTTTACTGTTATGTTTACTTTTATTGTGTTTAGCTTGTCTCTCGTAAGAAGGGGGATAAAGAACTCTTCGCTGAATGATTGTGGGTGGTACTGGGAATTACCTAAGTGGGGAGTCTGTACAATATTACTTCTGTCATAATACTCAACCTTTCCTCGTTGGGCAAAGGCAACTAACAGCAGCAGTATTGCTGGGATCCACTTCATTTCAAACCATTATCCTCCTACCACATCTATGTATAGCATGAATCTTCTACCCGTAATAGACACAAGATCAATCTCTAGGATAGGTGCCTCCCAATAGAAATCAATAGCACCTAGTTGTACCTTATCAATTGGTTCTACCTTTATTCCCTCCTCTATCATGTCATCTACCCAAGTCTCTCCCAT
>Ga0209757_10000089_pt1 | contig 26703 bp, 31 predicted proteins | sample ETNvirome_6_1000_FD_185472 | JGI IMG/M metagenome (GOLD analysis project Ga0209757, IMG submission 185472) | Marine viral communities from the Pacific Ocean - ETNP_6_1000 (SPAdes) (version 2) | ecosystem: Environmental > Aquatic > Marine > Oceanic | place: Pacific Ocean | collected 2013-06-19 | reverse complement strand
CTCCCTATGCTTATGGTCTCCGAGGTGGACGAACGCGCAGCGACCACCAAGCTCGGCGGGGCTGTCGCAGATGCGACATTCCGCCGCCCCTGGTCGATGGACGCGCGCACAAACGACGAACCTGTGTTAGCGTGTTTCAGGAAAGGCGCAGCCGCCCATTTACTTTTCCGCGAGGGAACCATGGCAGAAGACAAGACGACCGACGAACTGATCGCAACCGAAACAGCCGACGCGACGCGTACGGCGCAGTTCGCGGAGAACGGCGACGACCCGAAGGACAAGGAATACAAGGCCAAGGACGACGACGACAACGGCGAGGAAATGCAGGAAGTCCTCGACGTGGCCGGCGTGGTAAAGGCGATCGAGTCGGGCGAGATTAGCGTCGCCGATATGGACGCGATCCTTACGGCCATCCAATCGCAGACGGCCGAGTCGGCACCCGAGGAGGAGGAACCAGCTCCCGCGGTTACGCCGGGCGTCGAAGCGATGCGCCGCGGCAATAGCCTATCCGCCAAGTTCGCCTCGATTGCCGGGGAGAACGAGGCGCTCAAGGCGCGGCTCGATGCGCGCGACGCATCCGACCAGCGCACGAGCGACGTAGCGGCAGCCATGAAGCGGCTCGAAGGTCGCCCGCTCGGCGCGGACCTCGAGACGCGCATGGTCGCGTTTCACAAAAGCCACGGCGGCGAAGCCTTCAAGGACTACGTCGACAGCATGGCAAAGACCGCTGGCGTCTGGCCTGACGACGAGGACGGCCGGGGCGAGACATTCAACGCGCAGCTCGGCAAGGTGCCCGCTGTCGCTATGCAATACCAGGACAAGGGCACCGGAGCCGTCGACCAGGCCACCCGGTATTCCCGCGAATGGGAGACCCTGCGCGGGTCTGGTTTGCGGACGTCCGAGGAACGATACGTCGCCCTTAACATGGCGAAGGATTCAGGAGCGGAGAGCTAAACAATGGGCGACAGAACAAAGACCAAAATCTACGAGACGCGCCCGAGCGCAGGCCGGGACTCTTTTCCAATCAAGGACGGCGTGACCGTTGCGCCCGGTACGCTTGTCCAGATTGATCCCGCCGCCGGGTCGCTCGACCACTGGTCCGGGGCAGGGACTTTTGCCGGCATCGTCATCGGCGGCGTCGATCGCGCAGGCGACGGGGTTCTAACGGGCGAGACCGACGACAGCCCCGACCCGCACGCTTACGTCGACACGAGCGGCGTCGTGCTTATGCACGTGGCCGTCGCTAGCGGGGATGCCGGAGGCGTTGGCGACCCGGTCTTTTGCGCTGACTCAGACGCGGCGAACCTAACGGTTGTCGATACCACCAACCCGCCTATCGGATTCGTCCTGCGATTCCGTACCGCCAGCGACATGGACGTGCAACTCTTTTCGATGGCCGAGTGGTCTATCGGCGACGCCGCTGACGGCACTAAGTGGGATAGCTAGGAGAACCAATGGCAACTGTAATTTCTAACAACGTCCTGGTAAACGGGCTCCGCACGGAGTTCGCAGATACCTACGAGGCGATTCGCAACCGCCAGGCGGACAGCCGCCTCGGTCAGATCATGGACCTAAGCATCGGCGCGACGAACCGAAACCACGATTTCGCGTACTTCGAGAGCTCCCCACATATTTCTTACTGGGAGAGGGGGGAGACGATTCCCACCGATGCTATGAGCTCGGTCCAGTTTAACGTGCCGATCTACGAGTGGGCGCGTCGGGTGCCCTGGTCTAAGCACGACCGCAAAGACGACCAGACCGATTCGCTAATGACCATGGTTAGACAATGCGCCAGCAGCGCCGCGTTACTTCCAGAACGTATGCTGTTCGACCTGCTGACCGGCAGCGCGTCGACTATGCCGGCCGTCCCGCTGGCACCCGACGGCGTTGCGATGTTCAACGCGACGGACGGGGCCGGCGGTGCCCGCTTCGGCGAGAGCGGCGGCAACATCGTCGCGGGCGACGGCGTCACCACGACGGCGCAGATTCAGACGAATTTCTACGAGTCGATCGTGCGTTGGAAGTCCTTCCAAGACGGCAAGGGGCAGCCGCTACTCGGCGACGACGTGCTCGAGCAGGGGTTCCTGATTATCCACCCGGTGGAGATCACGCAGAAAATGGAGGAGGCTTTCGAGCAGACGCGCCAAGTCGGCACCAGCGGGTCGACCCCGTCGAACGTGGTGCAGGAAGCTAACCGCACCGTCGAGCTCTGGGGGACCAACCGCCTAACCGACGTCGACGACTGGTATATCTTCCTGAAGGGCGCGCCCAAGAAGCCGACCTTCTTCCTCGATCGCGAAGGCGTACAAGAATTCTCCAGCCTCGAAGGGGATAACAACTCCGACCTGACGCGCAGCACTGGCGAGGAATACATCCAGTGGGAGACCCGCGCCGGTAGCGGGATCGCGCTCCCGTTCGGGGCCATCCAGATTACGAACTAGAAGGCCCGACATTGCGCCAGCGGGCCGCCGTTCTTCTAGGACGGCGGCCCGCTGACATAAACCCCTAGACACTCTTAGACACGGAGAAACCCCGGAATGAGTAAGCATGAATTGAAAGCCGCAGGCGACGAGCTCGTCGCCGATCTTGACGCGCACGGCGTCACGCACGAGCGCCAGGTCGCCTACTGGGTAGGCGTTACCCCCCAGTGCCCCGTCCCCCAGATCAATTGTGGGGGCTTGAACTTCCCGAAAATCAACGAGCTACTGATCCCCCGGCCAGGGTTCAAGAACGAGAAGCAGCGCGTGCCCGTTATCGGCGGCCTTGTTCGGGATATGACCGCGGACAAACTGGCCGCCCTGCGCGAGATTCTGCCGCGCCTGGTGATCCGCTTTACCGAGGACGCAGGCACCCACGAGGAGCCAGGCACGGGGAAGAACATCGGCGACGCGCATATGCGTACGCGCAAGGGCTTCGTCATTACGATACCGACCGAGGACGCGGTAAAGGACGCGAACGCCCGCGGGATCGCGATACGGCGATACGTCCACCAACCGAACGACGAACCGGCCGCGCGCTATATGTTCCTGACGCCCTGCGCCGACCAGAACGAACCCAGACGCGGCGAGGTGTATCCCGCGACCCTGGACAAGACCGGGCTGGTATGGCACGAGGCCGGCGAGCCGGATATCTTGACATAGGACCCAACCAAAAGAGCAGACCATGGCCCTAACAGTCGCAGAAGTACGAACCCAAATTACGAAAATCCTCGACCTGATCGAGACCACGAGGATCGCAGCCGACGGTCTCTGGACCGATAGCGCCGAGTACGACGACCTCGTAGCAGAGCTGGAAGGCGAATACATACCTTCCTCGGTTACGGCTTCGTTAGCGAGCTACCGGGCCGACCTTTCAAACCTGGTAACAGGTGCGCGGGTTCTGGAGTTTCTCACCCCTTGCCTGTTTGACTACGCCAAGCTACTAACCGAGGGCGCGGGCTACAGCAACGTAAACGACATTATGCGCGCCCTGTACGAGGTGCCGGTAACCGTCGAGTCGCGGGCCTTGACGTACGCGGCGGCATCGGCTGGCGGGTCGAACGTCGGGAACGGCCTCCTTAGTCGTCTGACCAAGGACGATATGGATTACGACCTGGAGGCCACAACGGTCGAGACGAAGTATCTCAGGTGCCGTTCTGACCAAAATACAGGCACAAACGAATTCGCCGAGTCCTTCGAGTGTATCGGTATCGCGTCATCGCAGGACGCGCTACTAAACAAGACGAGCGGCTCGTCGCCGCGGTACGGAAGCGGTGAAGCAGGCCGCGCCTTCATACGCAACCACCACGCCGGATCCGCCGAGGGCGGGAGCTTGCTACGGAATAGCTCGTTCTCGACCTACAGCGCAACGGCTACGCCGAAGTTCCTGGGGTGGGACCTCGTGTCGGGGACGGTGCCCTCGCAATCGACAACGGCGGCCGAAATCTATATTTCGCACCCGAACGCCAGCACCGACGCGAGCATGAAGTTCACCGCCACCGGCCGAGTCAAACAGACGCTTGACAATATGCGAATCTCACGCATCGACCATAATACGCCTTACTTCTTCCGGGTCATGGCGAAACGGGGCGCTGGCACCGCGGTCGGCGGGTCGCTCAAGATACATCTAGGGTCGACTGTGCGTACGGTGGCCGTGAGTTCGTTGCACGCCACGGAATGGACCGAGGTAGTTATCCCATTCGACAAGACTTGTTGGCCTAAAGAGTTCAACCAGGACGCTCTCGACGTCGATATCGAATGGTACGATGCGGGCAGCGGTTACCTAATCGTGGACGACGCAATCCTCGCGCCGTGGGATCTGATCGACGGCACGTATTACTTTCTCAGGCACGAGGACAACGCTCCGGTATCGTGGCTCGTGGACGACAAATTTACGGTCGCTACAACCCAGTCCGATATCGCTAAGGGGATCGTGCAGTACTGGCTCTGGAAAGCGGGCCTCGGCTACCTAAAGCCTGTAACCTCTAGCCCAGACATCGGGAACCCGGTCTAACCCATGACGGATAAAGCAACGATCTGGACAGCGGTGGTGGCGAGCTACGACGGCGACGGCCTGATAACGCTTACCAACATCCGCGACCGCAGCGCGACGTCGATTACGACGGCCACCGGCCAGGACGCGGCCCAGGCCGTTATCGACTTGTGGCCCGCGTACGCGCAGATCGCATTCGACGCAACGGACGCCCTACACCTGGAGGTCGCCAAGCGGGGTACGATCGCGATGCTCTGGGAGCGCGGCGGCTCGAGCTCGGCGATAGCCAAGGTGGAATGGGACGAGGTGTTCGGCGCGGCCGGCCTGGTCGCCCGCGTCCGAGAAACCGGGCCGCGAGGACGTCGAGGGCCAAACAGCAACAGCGGCGTACAGCAAAAATCGGAACTAACGTCTAACGGCCAGCGGGTGCGGGGATGGTCCGACACGGAGTCTCTACCTGTAAGCTATCTCCCGAGCAGGCGAACCGCCCAGGAGGGTTAGGCCATGGCTCGCGCCACGTTCAAACCCGGCGCTAAGTTCAAGCGGTGGTCGGTCGCGGTTGACGACCCCCGGCGGGCGCTAAAGCAGATCGGCGCGCTCATCGTGAGCGAATCCCAGGAGGCTTTCAAAACGCAGCAGCTCGGGAAGGACAAATGGGACGAGCGCGGCGTCCCCAACGTGTACGGCATAATTGCCGATTTCCATATGGGCAAGGCGGCCCCACCGAAACGCCGTTTCGAGTCCACGCCGGCGCTCATGGATACGGGGGCGCTTAAAAAGTCGATCGCCATGCGTGTCGTTAGCCGGCGAGTTATCGCCGTCGGGACCAAGCTCCCCTATGCGGGCGTGCTCCACAAGGGGGGCCCGATCAAGTCGCTACCGATCACCGAGTCGGTGCAAGAGCTCCTCCAGCGGTGGCTGGAGAAAAAGGGGAGCGCCTGGCGGGACGATCTCGAGTGGCTCCTATCCCCGGACTGGACCGGCGAACAGCTCGAGGGCGAAGTCTCGGCGCGGCCGATCGTTGGGATAACCAAGCGGACGATTGCCGACGTAAAGGAAATCGTCGGCGTCGAGATCATGGAGACGAAGTCGTGGAGGTAATAAATGGCCGCCGGTAGCGTCTCGCGTATCCTCCGGGCACCTGGCCGGATCGTCCTAGCACCGACGAACCTGGCGGCGGCGTATCCTTACGGGGGCACCGAAGTCGGCAAGGCCAACCAGTGCGCGCTTACAACGCTCGGAACGTCGTTCCGCGTAGAGAGCGAGGCCCTGGGCGAGGCTACGGACGTCCTCGAGGGGAACAATCATTACCTGTTTACGTGCTTCCTGCGGGGGTGGGACGACGACGCTATCCGCCTCCTGTTGGCGGACGGCTACGAGCTCGGCGCAGTAACGCAACACGCTATTTGGCACGTACCCGGCAACAAGTCGCCGGGCCAGTCGTCGGCGGGTCGCGCGGTGAAACTGCTATACGTGCCCGACGACATCATCCACGCGCCGGCCGTGCTGATATACAACGGTATCCCCGAGCTCGGCGAGGGCGCGGAGATCGCCCTTAGCCGTGCGGAGGAGTTCGGCCTGGCCTTGGGTATCGACTGTTTAAGGGATTCGAGTAGTAACGTCCTACGGATCGGTCGGTTAGCCGACCTGACACTCTGAGAAAACCATGGCCCCACCAAAACGCGCAACCGTAGAACTGACGAACGAAGCCTATGCCCGGTGGCTGCGAGCCGGGAGCCCCCAGCCGATCGCGTGGTTTCTGGCGCTCGAGGACGACAACCAGGAGCAGCTCGCGATTCTCGGCGACGAGCACGCCGCCGATATAGCGGTCGCGATCGGTTACGCGGTCGTGGACCCGAGCCTCGCCGACGCAGGGCTCGACGCGAAGGACAACCCCGAATCCGAGGAGGTGCTGTTGCGGCGTATGGCGGCCGACCTGGCGTCTAAACTGCTCCAGCAGGAAGGCCCAGCAATACGCAGCCGCCCCCCTGCGCCGACTATGGGCGGCGTAACCAAAAGACGCGAGGAGGCGGCCTTGGCGGACCAAAAGGACCGCGACGTTTGCCGCTCGTTTCTAGGCACCCCACCGGACGAGGCGACGCTGTGAACCCCTGGCAAATGGCGCAACAACTCAAGCACAAGCTCGCGGCGGCCGTCTGGTCGAGCGGGGCGGCCGACGAGGTTTTCGGCGCTCGAGGCGTCCATATATTCTCAGGGACGCCTACCGAGGAGCAGATCCCGGCCGGGTTCCCGTGGTGCATGGTGGGATTCGGGAGCGGTGACGCGGACCCGGAAAACCCGGAATTCCTGACCCAGACCTACAATATCCTGACGGCGGCCGAGGTATCGGGCGACCCGCTCGGCGAGCAGGCCCTCATAGGCGGGGCTACGGCCAACCCAGGGAAGTCCGTAGGCCGAGGGGTTGCCGAGATAGCCGAGCGCGTCCGCGCTACGGTGGGCGATCTGGTGGGCTCAGACGGGGCTAAAATCCTGGTTTCGTCGGTCTCGACGGGCAGCCCTACGCTAATCGGCACGGGCCGGCATATCGTCCTCGACGAGCTCACGGTATCGGCGCTCTGCACGTCCGCGCTACACTACGCAGCCCCGCAGCAGATAAAGCGGGCCAGCACGACCTGGACCTGGGAGGGGGCGCATTGTTCGGGGCGGTTCGACTTCAAACAATACCATTTCGGATACGCTAACTCAGCCGCCCCGGCGTCGCCTGACGATTTCGACGTAGACGTCTACACTGGCACGGCTGCAACGACAACCCACACGGTCGTCGGTAGCAAGTTCTACGGCGTTTTCGCCGAATACAGCTCCCGCAAACACTCCAGCGGCAGCTTTCAGGTCGAGGGCACGAGCGAGGCCGAGGTCGGGAGCCTGTTAGCATCGTGACGAACCGCGACGACATGGTCCTGATTCCGCGCTTCGACACGCAATACAGCGGGTCGGCCCAGCACCAGGCCCGCGAAGAACGCAGGACCGCCGCGCTAGGCAAGAAAAGGAGCGTACTACGCCGGATAGCTAAGGCCAGGGCCGCTCGGAAACTGCGACGGGCGCGGACCGCGCGGAGCGGGAGGCGCGCCGTATCGGCTGCGAAAGGTGCCCGCGGGGCGATGAAAGCCGCCTCGGCTGTCGGGAGACAAGTAGCCGGCGGCGCAGGCCGGGCCGCGGTCGCGAACCCGATCGGCGCGATTGTCGCCGCGGTGGTCGTTGCGGCGGTGGTGGCGATACGCCTCGGCACTGGCCGGTCGATGGAGAATATGGGGGCCCAGGTAAATAAAATGCTCCTGGGGGACTCGGACGAGGAGGCCCGTTCGTACATGGACACCCGGAAACGCTTCAGCGGCGACCGGCATATCGTCCGCATGATCGCGCAGGACGGGGCAAACAACAGCCAGCTAAAGTCGATCTTCGACGACATACGGGAGGCCCGCGAGGAGGAGCTAAAGGGCGCGAGCAAGTTCCTCGAGGACGATATGTTCCAGGTCAACAGCACGCTCGATATACTTATTTTGCGGGCGGCGGGTCTCTTTACTCAGGGGTGGGTGGCTGCCGGGGGTAACGAGGCTGTCGAAAAGCTCAGGCGAGCCCGAACCGACGCTATCCCGCACGGCAAACCCAGCACGGCGCAACCGGGCGGCCCCGGGGTCGGTTTCGGGTGGTCTACGCCTTGGTATGACGACGACGGAAATTACACTGGCCCGCAGGGCCCGGGGTACAAGTAGCCCATGGCCGACCAAGCAGAAGTAAAACTAAAGCTCGACACCCGCCAGGCGAAGGGCGACCTCCGCGATCTAGCCAAGCGGGCGCAAAAGACCGGCGGCCGTATCGCCGGCGGTGTTCGTCGAGCTGTCGGTAAGGGTATGGGCGCGGTCGGGCTCGGCGGCGGTATCGGCGTCGGTATGGCGGCGGTCCGCGGGGCGACGTCGTCGGGCGTCGGTGACGTGGTCGGCGAGTCTTTTAGTGCAATCGGCGCGCAGCTTAACGAGTTCTTTCTCGGCGACCTGGACGACAAAGCGCGGGCAACGCGAAAAGCCCGCGAGGAAACCATCCAGGCGTTCGGCTACCAGGCCGGGGTCGAGAACGCGATCCCAGCAGGCGCTAAAAACTTCTTCGATCAGCGCGTCGCCGAATATCGCGAGGAGGAGGAGGGGCGTTCGCGCTTCGAGGCGCATGGGGATTTCTCGGGGCCGAAAATCGACGACATTCTAAAGCGCATTATGACAGGTATAAGCGGAATGCTCGCGACGGCCGTAGATAAACTCGCCGAGGCTTTGCAGTTCTGGAAGTGACGTATGGCAGTTAACAATAAGTTTACGATTACCTACGCCACCAACGTCGCCTCCCCTGCGGCGGGCGAACAGGTAGGCGGTACCTCAGACGTCTACCAGCTCCACGGCCCCTACGTTATCGACAAGTCTTACGACGGCCTGCGCCTGGTGTTCGACGTGGTCGTCGTCGGCACGAGTTACGACGCGGACTCGAACGGCCTGCAACAACTGAGCGACGCGCTCGAGACAGCCTTTAGAAAGCGCGACCGCAGCCTGAAAATTGATATCGACGGCACCGCCTGGACCTACACGGCGGGGACTACGCTACTTAACAGCACGTCCTCGATCGCCAAGGCCGGCGACCGCGAGAGCGACATAGGGTTTAGCCGGGCCTACACAATCAATATATCGGCCGAGCTCCCCGCCGAAGAATCATCGAAAAACGGCCTGCGCGATATGGAAATGCACGTCGATTACGAAGCCGGCCGCCAGCGGATCGTTAGTATGCGCGGGGTTTATACCGCGGTGGCAGACCGGAAAGCGTCGGCGCAGTACCAACACGAAACGCACGGATTCGACAGCGTATCGGGCACCCTGCTCGACGGCATATCCGAAACCGCAGCCTGGGAGCTCGTCGACGAAGCCTTTACCGAAGACAGGAACAACGACACCTGTAGTTTCTCGCGGCAATACGTCGAGCTCCTGGCGCAGCAGTCGTCAGGCGTCCACGACGATACCAACATACGCGATCACCGTATCGTATTCACCGACACGAGCCAGCACCCCGGCGACAGCCGGCCAGGCCTGTTCCGTTTGCGCCGAGTCATCGCGACATACGACTGCGCGGTAGACGTCGCCACCCTTGGCGCGAGTACGAACCTGCAAGACGTATACGAGACCCTGGTCCGGCCGCATATCACCGAGCTGTTCGAGGCCAACTACGAGCCGTCCGTATTTTGCATCGAGGACAAACGGGTCGGCTACGACGAGACCTCTAAACGTATGTCGGTCTCGCTCCAGTTCCTCTACCAGTCATCGAAGGGCGGGGCCCCGGTGGAGATTTCGCAATCCGTAGCCTACCGAGAGCAACGGAACATCGACTACACCCCGGTATTCGAGGACGACGAGCTAGTCGCCGAGGCCGACCCAGGTTTCGCCGTAGTCGAGCGCATATGCTCGCGGACTGCGGTAGTCGTCGGGCTCGAAACACCAAAAAGACGCCTCGGTGAAGACCCGACCGGCGGCGCGGCCGGGCCGATAAAGGGCGTCGAAGGGGGTAAAAACGTCAGTACGTCCGGCTGGAATATCGTCCAGAACACCAGCCAGGTTACGCGGAAATACATCGGCGACCCGGAAACCGGCGACCAGATCGAGCTATCGATCCTCACCGAGACAGTCGTCGAGCGATTCCACAAACGGCCGAAAGGCGGCAGTGGCGGCGGTAAGCACTGGGGCCTGTAGCAATGTCATATCGAGCGATTAAGTCCACGGTGAAGCTAGGCGGCGTCTCGCTGGCGGCTAAAGGTCCGGTTATGTGGAAACTGGTAACCGGGACGCAGCCCTACAGTACCGTCTTTCAGGTCCACCGAAAGTCGTGGGGCAAGCTACAGCAGCAGATAGGCGAACCGCTCACCTTGGAAATCGTAGACGCCGAGAACCGTATACAGAAGGTCCAAGGCGTCTACATCCTGCACGAGATACCGAGCGACAGCCCCAACCGCGTCTCGTTCGTCGTGGCCGACCGGCGCTGGATGTGGGCCTACACGTTCGTTTCGCGGGATTACAACATACCCAAGAAAAGCGGCGACCGTACTACCCTCTACGATCACGTTCCCGTCGAGCTCGATATCACTGTCGACGTGTACGACTTTAAGGAGTTCAGTCTCGACACCGACCACAAGTGGACGGCTAAGAGAGTAATCGAAAACCTGCTAGACGCGGTAATGGTCGTCGACGGGGGGGACGGTGGGGATACGTGGTTCGAGGAGTCTTGGCCCTTGGACGAGGGCGGCGAGTTCTCAATCCAGAACCTCGTTATCCGTGACCAGGGCGACGTAGCTATCGCGCGGGCCCTGGCGTTTGTGCCTGGCGCAACGGTCTACGTCGATACGGGCGGCATGACTCGCGTTATCGACGGCACGGATTTTAAGGCCGCCAAAACATACGGCGATAAAGTACTAAAGAAAAGCCCCGCGACCTGGGCCGGGGATCACGGGGTCCACGTAGACCGCTCCGCGATACGGCCGTCTAAGGTGAACGTCCATTTCACGCGGGAGGTCGAGGCCGTGTTCAGCTTCAAGGACGACTACGACGACAACACCGCGGTCCAGTTTAACCGCGAAGACCCTTACCTCGAGAACGTGTTACCCACCGTCGACCCAATCACGAATCTTAAGATTCGCAGCGTCGTCGGACCGGGGGGTGGTGGAGGCTCCGAGTTTAAAATCCACCGGGTCCCCGCCGGGACGTGGGTCTCGGTCGATCTATGGCTCGAAGCCATGGAGGACCCCGAGAATGGTAAGCCCGAGGGCTGTCTACCTTGGACGTTCGACACGATTCGGAGGCATTGGCTAAAGGGCGACCTGGAGGGGGTACTGGGAGGGGATAACAAGCGGGGAACAGCAGGCGAGGACGATTTCGCTAATATCATGCTGCGGGTCCAGGCCCTAAGACAGCATTTCCGCCAGACCTTCCGAATCAATCCAGCCTACATGGAACGAATACGCGACCTCAAAGCCACGCGCGTCGGGGGAGCCGCCGACCCAGTAACAGGCCAGCGTGCGTTCGCTTTGGTCATGGGCCAGTGGTGCGTTATTCCCACGGTCAAGGGTGAGCGCATAGCGTCGCGGAAACACCCCGACAAGCAGGGCCAGTGGCGGAATATATCCACGGTCCCCGACCCCGACGCTGTCGACCCACTGACCGGCGGGGAAAAGAGCGAGAACATGGCGACCCAGCCGGCTGGCCCGGCGAAGATCACATTTATCGACCGCGATAACGGCGTGTTTCGCGTGAGCTGGGAGACGTCGCCCTACGGCACCGTGCAGTCGATCGTCCCTTGCAACGTGGTGAATTCAGCCGGGGAGGACCACGTCCCCGACCGCTCGCTGTCCATGCAGGAACAGCGGGCCATGGGCGCGGGTATCATAATGACCGGGCATATAAACGCTTTGTTCTTGAAGGATCAAATGGAGCTAAAGGTCCTACTTACCATCGTCCCGGCGGCCCCGAACAATAAGAACCAGTACCACGTCGAGGAGATCGAGGCCGAGGATATAAGCGCGCTGTTCCGTACCGAGTTCCGGCTACAAGACGGCGACGGCCCCGAGCTCGACCTGTTCGTTTCTCCGTCCGAGACTACGGCGATGTTCGCATGGGACCCAGACCTAACGCGCGACATGACCGACGACGACCCCGAGCGTACGGTCAAGGAAATGCTCGGCCTCCTTGGTGACCTCGACATAAATGACGCGGGGCTACTGAAAGGCACCCGAGAGCTTCGCGGCTTCACCTGGATAAACGAAAAACGCGCAGTTGTACCCTACGCTAAGTCCCTGGCCGCCGAAGCTATCGCGCCGTTTGCCGATTCGTTTATGGGCCGCATAGCTGGCCGGATGCCCGACGGCTACGGGATGCAACTCAAGGGCAACATGAGCGGCGCAACGATCATGGTAGGCGGTGCCCCTTCGTCTAAAACGATGGTAGTACACGAATTCCCCGGCACCCGGAAAACGATCAGCCGGGCGGCCATGCTGCCGGACGAGGCGCGCCAGTGGATCCTGGGCATTGTTCCTTTCAAGAGTGAAATATGACGCAAGGCTTTACAGACTGGTCCCAGCTCGGAATCTTCCCCCTACAGGATCACGAGTACGGAGTCCCCGAAGGTATCCGCCAGCAGCTAGTCGGCGGCCGGCTCGTCAAAATGACCGACCCAGGGGACGACAGCGACCCAGAGAGCTCGATGGTGGAGTACGGGGCAGACCACGGCCTCGGGACGCTGGGCGATATTCACCCTTGGTTTTTCTGGCAGACCGCCGACCGGGGCGAGCGCGCTATGGGATCCTGGGCGCAGGCGTTCGCGGGTATGACCTGGGACGGCTGCACGGGAGGTTTCAAACCCGGCCAGACCGGCCACGCCGTCAGCCCGTCGCAGGTGCTCCCGTTCAACCGAGGCGGGACAAGTCCCGGCGTGACGGAAGCCTACCGGCGAAAGTATCCCGGCTGGCCGATGGACATTTTCCCGAATATCCCGCAGGGCACCATGGTCGTCGTTATGCCGGGGACGTCACACTCGGCCCAGCACGAGCTAATGCTGCACGCGGACCCGCGCCTGGTCGCGGTAAACTGCGAAGCCGGTGGCCCCGCTAACGCTGGCACGATTGTCATGGACCTACAGCCCGAGGGGGAGCTCTGCGTAAACGCAACCCGCGACGCTGGCCGCGATGCTCGGCTCCAGTCGATGATGCGAGTGATTTGTATGCCGACAGGGCTAGAGGGTGACATCGCAACGCTATCACTAGGCCAGGGTAATTCCCTCGCGTGGCAATTAGGAAAGAGCGGTATCGACGAGCTGGCCGGTTACGGTTTATGCTTCGCCGAGATCGACGGCGGCGGCCCGATTACCGGAGGCCCAGGCCAAAAAGGTCCGCTAACAGGAAAGGGAGCGGGCAGAGGGGGTTCGTTCGGTAAAGACTTTCGAGGCGGCCCCGAAGGCGGCGGCGATCCTGGCAACGTCGGCGGCAACGCGGGAGGCGGTCACGGTCAAGAAGGCGGCGGATTTATCCCCGACGGGAATGGCGGCCTGCGAGGGCTAACCGGCGGCGGTGGCTCGAGCGGCGGGGGAAGCGGACACGGGCAATACACTCACTACGGGTCCCCCGACAATTTCGGCCGGTGGGAACCTGCGCCGAAGGCTTCGCATGGTTGCGCCTTCATGGCGCACGCCACAACCTTCGGCCCGTTCCACGCAGGGAGCGAAACCGACAAGCACCGACACGGGAAAGACGCAGACGGCCACGTAATGAACAGCGGCCATATCGCGACCGGGGCTTACTTTTACAACGATTCAGAGTACGACGGCCCGTTGCTGTTTGAGAGGCAGCGGTATCCCCACGACGTCAAGTCTCTAAAACTCAAGGGCAAGGTACACCTCTGCTGGGATAAAGACCTACCGCACAAGTGGGCCGGCGGGAGCAAGGAAGGCCATTGGCGTTGGTATGCCGAGGTTCCGTATTACGCCCCGCCTGGGAAGAAGACTGGCGGCAAGAAACCCCCAGGGAAAGGCCCGACTACTGGTGGTCCCAGCGTTCCCGGTCCAAACCCCCCCGGCGGTGTCCCCCCAGGGAAAGGCCCGACTACTCCCGGCAGTGCTCCAGGCACAGCCCCCCGAGGTGGCCCGACTACTGGCGGTCCCGGCACCGCTCCAGGTACGGGCGCGCCTGGCGGCCCTAATACCGGACGCCAAAACTCAGGAAGCGGCCCGAAAACTGGCAGCCGTGGAGCGCCTCGCGGCGGTGGTCCTTACTCGTGGGATCTGCTGCCCGAAGACCCCAAGAAGAAAGGCGGCCCGATAACACCAGGGCCACCGGCTCCCCTTCCCCGCGTGCCAATCAACATTCCCCCGCCGCCGGGTGGCGATAATGGAACCATGCCGCCCGGACAATGGTACGGGCCGGGATCAGTTCCCCCCGGCTGGGAAGGGGAAGAAGATCCTCCGTGGACGATGCCGGGTAGTGGGCAGGGAGGCTACTGGGGTCAGAGCAACGGGAAGTCTCTTGGCGGCGGGCCAGGGGCAGCCCTGATACGCGAATCGGTGGGCGACACGTCCACGGTCGACGAGAGCCTGTTCGTCATCCACCACCCGACCATGGAGTCGTTCGCCGAAATGGCTTTCCGGCCGCAGTTCATGGTGAACGGGTACCCCTCATTTACCCATAACCCAGACGCAGAATTCGAGACCGTGCGGGACGACGAGTCGGTCCGGCCTCAAGTCCTGGCCGTGCGCTCGTGGGGAGGCCAGGACAACGCCTCGGCAGAGTGGACCTACGTGCAACAGCCAGACGTTTCTAGGGCGAGAGGCGGCACGGCGCACGGTGGTATTTTATTCACGCCGCCGCACCTCGAGCTCGAGGACTATTTCGGAATCGGCAGCCAGACCAACGTACACACGCTGTCGACGGTTTCGTATGTCACCGTCGCGCCTGGCGTCGGGTTCGCCCTCGGGACGCCGGGAACGGACGGCGGCCTAAATAGCGGATCCATCATAATCGCGCAGGACCCGGTCGATACTGACGACCACGGGCTGGTTCTTAAGCAGATCAACAGCGCCGGGAATCAGATCGAGCTGTTCAGTGGTGTTATTAGCCAGTCGTCTGGCGAGGTCGTTTGCCGGGGCGCGGTGCAAAACGTGACGGGCGACACCAACCAGAGCGGCCAGGCTTTCGTGATTCCCCGCGGGACGACCGCCCAGAGGCAAAGCACGATTACCAAGGTCGGCGGTGAGATACGGATAAATACCAACGTAACGCCGAGCGTCGATACGCCGGAGTACTACGACAGGCAAACGGCCTCATGGAAACAATTCACCGCCCAGGGCGTCGTATCGACCGACGACAAGCTCGACAAGGACGGCTCAGATGCCATGACCGGGGGCCTGGAGATAGTCGGGACGGCCCCGCACTTGACCGTCTCGGACAGCGCCGCAGACAACGCGACGAAAAAGGGGTTTCTGGTCGTGCCGAGCTATGACACCGACGAGGAGACGGTCGCCATTGCGTACTTGAGAAACACCAACTCCGTATCCAAGCTGTCCCTAGGGGGAGGCGACAGCAGCGTAAACGCCTCGACGGCTATCGGGATCTACGTCGCGGCCAGCCTCAACACGACGACCGGCACCGAGCTTATTCGGGTGAAGTCTACCGGGATGCGGATAGGGGGGTCGGGCAACCCGACAGCGACGGCAATCCTCGACCTGGGCAGCGTCACCGGTCAGACGTTCATTCCACCCAAGGGCACGACCTCGCAGCGAGACGCGATCTCGCAGGAAACCGGGAGCGTCTACTACAACACGACCACTAACAAGCTCCAGTGCCATAACGGCTCAGGCTGGCAAGATTGTTTCTGAACGCTAACCTAACAGCATGACTAAAACCGCCCAACCCGAGCTCGTGCCCGACACCAAGACCCCCACCAAGACCAAGGACGTCGGGGACGAGACCGTGCTCGTCGACGGCACGCCCGACGAACGCGACGACGCCGCCAGGCGCGCGCAGGAATGCAGCGCCGTAATCCAGCAGACGCTCGAGACGTTCCATTGCGTTATTCAGCCCTACGTTTTGCCGCCCGAGCCGGTCGGCGTCGCGGGCGACCGGATCATCGTCGCCGCGTCCTACGGTATCCGCCCGATCCCCCTAAAGTGAGCCGGTGCGTTATGGGGTGGGATGGAACCGAACGACGAAACGACGACCACGCGAGTAGAATCGCGTCCCTCGAGGCGTATAGCCGCGTCCAGGCCGCGGCAATTACCGACCTGAAAACCGACCTCCGCGCTATCCGTACCGGGGTCGAGGACGTCAAACTGTCGATAACCGCGGCCCGCGCCGGCGGCCGCGTATTCCTGGCGGTGGCTATGGCCCTCGGGGGTCTGGTCGCCTGGATCGTTCAACTAGTTTCCAAAACCTGAGAGCCCCACTATGCGCTACGTCTATCCCATTGCGGCCGTTTGTTTGTGTATCCCCTTCTTGAGCTCGTGCAGCATGACCGCCGAGCACCTCAAGACGATCGAGGAGGTGCTCGCCGAACAGGTGAAAAGCGGCAGCATGACGTCGATTCAATTCGACGCGATCATGGCCTCGCTGGTCGGCGTCGCGGCGGGCGACTGGGAGCCCGTCCTAATGAAAATCCTCGACGGCGTGCTGACCCTGGCCGCCGGTTACGTCGGCGTCCGCTGGTGGCGCGGCCCGATCACGGGCCGGAAGGGTACCGCGCCGGTCTAGCCGTAGCGGTCGGGGTCCGCGAGGATCACCTCCAAGGACCGCGGGGCTATGCCCTGCGTGGCTGCGACCCGGATCTCGCGCGCTACCCCGTCGGACGTTTCCCAGCCTCCTAGTAGCGCGATCCAGTCGCAGGTTACCACGAGGCCGAAATCCCGCTGCAAACAGTCCTCCCGGTTCCAGCCCTGCGCCTCCATCGACAGCCCCGGATTAAACCCCAGCGCCATATCGACCTCGGCCGGGTTGACCGGGACGAGACCCGCGTCGCGGAGCTGGATAGCCGCCGCGAAAAAGGCGGGGAAATTGAGCAAGGGCCGCCCGCTCATCGGTCCCGCTATATAAACGCGGCTCACGTCGCCAGCGTCTCGGCTCGGGAGCGGTCGAGGGCCTGCTGTACGACCGAGACCTCGACCGCGAGGCCCTTGGCGATCAGGGCGACCGTCCACGGCGGCGCAATCTTGGCCCCGTTGAACAGGTTATACAGGTGCGCGACCGATACCCCGCAACGCTTGGCCGCCCAGCTAATCGGCCGGGGCCGAAGGTGCGAGGCTCGGCCGGACGTGCGGGCCTCGTCGACGAGCTCGCGAAATGTCACTGGCCCAGGCATAGCGCGCCCCCTAGGATACCGAGCCCGATCGCGAATAGGACGGCCAGCCAGGCCGCCGACGCGACCACTTCCTGAGACGAACGGCCTTGGCCCCCGAGGACCAGGGGCGTTCCCAACTTCTGATTTTCAACCATAGTCGCCCCATGTCAACCGATACCAATACCTCGCGCAAGGCCCAATCTCGGAAACTGCAACTCGAGTTCCTGGCCCGGCTGGAGTCCCGCCTTGTAGCCGGTGCCCAGGAATACGGCGACGCCAGTTTCGACCGGCCTGATACCGTCGACGAGCTCCTCGACGAAATCCTCGATATTGCCGGCTGGTCGTTCATTGTCTGGGTTCAGCTACGCCGGCGGCTGGAGGGTCTCGAGCTGGTCGCGCAGGATCTCGAGGACCCCGAGCTGGTCGCGCAGGATCTCGAGGGCCTCGAGGATCCCGCCGCAGGGCCCGCCGATTCCAGCCCTAGCGGAAGACCACCCGAGAGCTCCGAGGCCCTTACAGAGCAATCTGAGGGGTCGAAATGACCGCCGAGCTGGGGGCCTGGCGGGAAAATATAGACTTAGGGCCGGGGCACCCCCCGCGCCGATTTCGTTACGCTTTGGAGGTGCCGCCGGATGCGCTCGACCCAAAGCGACGCCCCCAGTTCTATTTCGCGCGCACGCTCCCCGGTCTGGCGTGGGCTATCCTCGCGCATCGCGTCTGGCACTGGCGACGCGGTGACGGCTGGCGCGACTGAAAGGCCGCCGCGACCTGGCGACCCGGTAGACCGGAAAAGCACGGGGCGGCAGAAAAGAGTGGAAAGGGGTGGAAACCCCCAGCCTTGCGGGTATCTTACTGGCATGAAGTCACCAGCACCCAGCAGCCTTTCCCCTCTCGCTATCACGACCAACTGCGGCAAGGTTTACCACCTCCGCGCCGAGACCGAAATGGGCCGCGCTGCGGTCCGCTTCTGGGCGGGCGAGGAAGCGACGCGCTACAGCTACTACGCCGAGACGCTCGCGACGCATACAGACGGCTACGCCCTCCTGCTCGACGGCGGTGACAAGTGGGCCCCCGAGGTCATCGTAAGCGCCGCCGATATGCGGCGCGTCGCCGACTTCGCGCAGGGCGTCGTCGAAGCAACCGCGACCCAAGGCTAGAAGACGCTACCCCCTAAAGCGCCGGTCGCGGTAGCCCTCGACGGCGATCGGTAAGCCCTCAGCCCACGGCGGCGTCGCCGCCATGACCTCGCAAAACTCCCCGACGTCGCCCGCGCCCTCGGGCACCTCGGCCGCGATCGAGTCGTGGACGTGCATAACCACGTCGTAAGGCTCGACGCCGTCCAAGCGCACCAGCGCCTCGGCCAGCAGATCGCGCGCGACGGCCTGCGTCACGTTCTCGACCAGCTTGCCGCCGTAAGTCGACTCGCGGACCATGCTACGGCGGTCCGGCCCCATCCCCCAGAACCCGACCTCGTTCGATATCCGTTCCGCCTCCGCGATATGGCCGTCGTCGTCGACGTAGCGCACCAGCTTCGCCGCGGTCCGCGTCCACGGCCGCCAGTAGCGCAGGACGCGGCCCGACGGTAGCCGCAAGGCTAGACAATCGCGGCAACACGTCGCCGCGATCCGGCCAGCCAGGAACGTCTCGCCGGGATCGGCGAGGGCGTCGCGCACGGCCTCCTCTAAGGTCTCCCAAAAGCCGACGATCCTGTCGTTAGCCTCGCGCCAAGCGCGCTGGATTGTCTGCGCTTCGCCGAGCTCCAGCGGGATACCCCACGCGGCGGCCGTGTCCGCGAATTTTATCGCGCCCATACCGTAGCCGAGCGCGAGGACGCAGACCTTACCGAGCTGTCGGTCGGCGCTCCCGACGTTCTCGGCCGCGTAGGTGTAGACGTCGACGCCGTCGCGGAACAACTGCACGACGTCGCCCTGGCCGGCGAGCCACGCGACGACGCGCGCCTCGATCGCGGAGTAATCCGCCGCGATAATCTCGCGGCCTGGCGGCGCTGCGATCACCGACCGGAGCGATTGCGATATCGCGGCGAGCGGCTGGTCGGCCGCGATCTTGAGCCCGTCCAGGCTCCCGCGTTTGAGCATGGCCCGCACCAGCTCGCCCGCTTCGCGGCTCATTTTGTCCTTTGGTAAGTTGTGGATCTGCAACCCCGACGACGTCCACCGGCCGGTATGCGCGCCCTCGAATTGAAGCGCGAAGCGCAGCCGGCCGTCGCCGCCGATCATGCGGCCGACCCGCTCGAGCTTGGCGAGGCTGGTGGCCTTGTTGGCTTCCTGGCGGTTTTCGAGCACCGCGCGCACGTCGGCCGCGAGCGCCTGGTCGCTAAGTATCTGCGCGACGGCCGCTTTATCGGTGGACGCTGTCTCGACGGTCGCCCCGTTGGCCCGCTTCCGGGCCACCAAGGGGAGCTCGACGCCCTTGCCGACCAGCCACCGCTTGAGCGCAGGCGCGGCCGTACTGTTCGCGAGCTCGCCGGCGGTGACGTGGAACGCCTCGTCGTCGAGCTCGCGCTTGCGGGCGGCGGTGACGGCCGAACACTGGTCGGCGAATGCTCGGTCCAGGTAGACGCCGCGGTAGTTTATGCCCTGGTCGACCCGCCAGACCGCCGCCTCGGCCTTCGACAAGGCGGGCATTCGGAAATAACAGTCGAGCGTGGCCGCGACGTCCTGCGCGCAATACTCCCGCAGGCGCTCGCGATTCGCGGGCGTGTCGTGGGGATACGACCACCCGCCCCCGTCAGCCGGCGTCGCGGTCGCCATGGCGCGCATGAGTTTCCCGCCCTCGAGGTCCTTTTGCACCGGGCATCCGAGCGCCCTGGCAAGCCCCTCGAGCGAGGACGGCAGGTTTAGCGCCCGGCCGAGGGCCTGCGTATCGCGCCACCGGCTCGCGGCGATAGGCGGGAACCAGTGCCCCCGCAGGATGTTCTCCCATATCGACCGCTCGAAACCGACGTTATGGGCGAGCACCAGGCCGCCGTCCTCCAGGTAGTCGACGACGTCCTGCGGCAGCTCGTCGCCAGGTTGCCACGCGATCGTCGCGTAATCACCGGAGCGCGTGGCGTGCGCGAATACGACGCAGTAGACAATCGTCGACGGGTGCTGACTGTAAGCCCACGCGCCGAACTTGATGTCGCAGGCCGACGAGGTCTCGATGTCGACGCCGAGGATACCGTGGCGCGGGTTCATTCGTTGCGCCTGTTCTTGTGCTCCACCATGCGGCCCAGCCGCCCAGCGATGAACGCGGGCGTCCCGCCTTTCCGCGACGCGCCTGCGATGTCGGCCACCCGCACCGCGCTATCGTCCACGGGTAGCGGCGTCCCGCACAGCGGGCACGCGGCCGGCCGTTCGGTGGTCGCGTAAGTAACTTCGGAATCACATCCGGCGCATTCCACCGACGCGAAGCCTACGACGTGGTCGGCCCGCCTGCCCTTTACGCATCGCGCACGCCCGTCGCGGTGTTTCATTACTCCAGTAAGTCCTCAGTCTCCAGGTACTGCGAGGCCGAGACGAGCCGCGAGAGTTCGATACGCATACGCCGCACAAAGCGGTACAACTCCGTTTCCGAGACTCCGCAGCCGGTCCACCCTATCGGTAATCCCATGAGCCACTCGACCCAATTCGGGTTCAACGCTCCACCAACCGCATTCGGTAGCTGTTCGCCCTTCTTCCCCCCGCCCCGCTCGCTGTAAGGCTTCGCGTTCGGGTGCCGGTGGTCCCTCGACGCTGGCGTCGGCCACATTTTGACCGCCGCCTGTAGATCCCCGCCGCCGCTCGCCGTCCGCCCGAGCTCCTGCTTGCGTTCGGCGCTTTCCGCGCCCCCCGTGATCGTCCGCGGCGTCGGCCATAGCCGCGGCGTCGTCGAGTTCCCGAACTTGACGTAATCCGTTAGGCTCGTCCCCTTGTGCGCTTTGCTCCCCTCCAGATTCCGCGACCCTGAGCTCTTGCCGTCGCCCGCGGTCGGGGTGGGTAGTAGACCCTTCCGGGCCATCGTCTCCAGGCTTGGTCGGTCCTTGCCCGGATTCTGGCCCCCCGCATTCCGGCCGTACGAACTCGCGGCCGGGGTGGGTAGCAAGAACAAACAGCCTTTTGCGGAGGTGAGGTGCGCCAACCGCGGCCGCGCTGAACAGGTCCCATTCCGCAGCGAACCCGAGGCGGGTAAGTCCTTGTAGGACGGGGGTAAGTCCGCGACGCACAAGTCCGGGGACGTTTTCGAGGAACACTTGCGCGGGCTCGCACTCCTCGATGATTCGCTCGACGTGGGGCCAGAGCCAGCGAGGGTCGGCGGTGCCGAGTCGGCTACCGGCTGCGCTGAAGGGCTGGCAGGGTATCCCCGCGCTAACGAGGAGATTAGGGACTCGACTCCACGGTCGCCCGTCGAACGTGGCGACGTCAGAAAAGACAGCCGCGTCGTCCAGGGTGCCCGCTTTAATCTTCCCAACCAGGTCCGCGGCGGCGAAGGCTTCCCTCTCCACCATACACACAAGGCGAGCTCTAGATCCAGGGACAGCGATTCGGAGTCCGAGGGACAGTCCGGCATTCCCGGCACATAAAGCCAACTCATGCATTTACCTATAGGGGGAGAAAAAGCCCGGCCGGCCTCGATGAAGGATGGAGGGGTACGCGCGGATCTCGCGGGCCGCGCGGCGGGCCGACCGGGCAAAATATCAAGACAGCATTTTCCTCTCGGTCTCGGCGCAGCGTCGCACCTGACCGTCGGGGGCTACGAGCTGCAACCGCTCGTAACCGAGGTTCACCATAGCGCGGCCCTCGCTCGCGGGTAGCTCGCGCATGGCTTTCTGGGCCTGGGCGTCCGTTCGACGAAAGCCGACGACTAACCACTGGCAGCCGCGCCTCGGCTTACCGGGTATCCCCGAGCAGATCGCCCAGCCGCCGAACTTGGAGCCGGGGGCTCCCCACTTCACCGAGGGGAAACCCTCGGGCAGCATTAGCCGGATGCGCTTACCTCTCATCCGAACAAGTCCTCGGCGGTATCCGAAAGGTTGTCGATCTGGTCCCGGCTGCCGATCCCGTCGACGTCGACCTCGATCGCGTCGAAAACGTCAGTCGCGGCGCGGCGGCCGTCGAGCCGGGCGTCCTCGCGGACGAGCTGGACGGCGTTTAGTGAAAACGAGACGCCCTTGCCGCCGGTCTGGTGGTCCCATGCGTACGCGGTCAGGTGGAACCGGCACCAACAGCCAGCGAAAATCCGCTCGACGTCGAGGATTTCCTGGCGCTTCTGGTCGATCACGTTGGGCTGGAAACCCGATTTCGTATTGATGAAGTGCCAGCCCTCGGCGTAGCCGTCGAGCTCTTTCTCGTCGCACGACTTTATCGGGTTGCTCCGCGTCGGCAGCTTTACGGCCTTGCCCCACTTGTCGATCATCGCCGCCTTGACGCAGTCGTAAAACGGGCCGAGGTCGACGTCGTCGGGAATCAGGAGCGCCGCTTGGTACTTGTTTTCGTCCGAGCCCTTGAACGTGGGCTTGGGTTCAAACAGGGCAGGAAACGCCAACCGCAGCGGCGGCGTTACGATCTCGGTCGGGGAGATTTCTACAGTCATCGGATAAAGCCTCCTATCAGCTTTTCATTCTCAGTCACAGGGGGAGAGTTCCCCGAACACGTCGCCAGGCGTGACCGCCGGGCGCTTGTCCGAGGCCGGAACCAACGTGGTTCCGCTTTTCGGTTTGTGCGTTAGCTGCGCGATGATCTCGCGCTCGCCTTTCGGCAACAGCTTTTCCGCTTGCGCGGGCGAGAGCACTTTTAGCGGCGCATAGATCGCCGAGCCGGCTGGCAGGAATGCCTCGAGCGCGAGCACCGTCACGGCTTCGTCTTTCCATTGGCGAATGCTGCGCTTTCCGACCAGCTTGTAGCCGGGTGGGATCGCGCCCGCGCTCGCCAGGTCGTAGGCGTGCTCGCGTACAGCCTTGAGCCATTGTTCGATCACCGGGAACGCCGCGAGGGCCGCCGCGATCTGCTCGGGCGTCAGCGACTCGGGAGCCGGTGGAGTTTTCGCAGGCACGGCGAGGTCCTCGTCCTCGAACAGGTGCCGGGTATGCTCCAGCGCCGCGCGGCGCAGTTGCGGGCAGGTAGGTTTCGCCAAGCACCAGCGGCAATGTTCACCAGCGACCAGCGGCGCGCTGGCGATGCTGGTCGCGTCGACCGCGTCGCGCAGGGTCTTTTCGCCCCACGCGCGCAGCTTGCCGACGGGGATATCCTGCCAGTGGTGGCCGCCCTGGTGGTGGCGCGGCTGTACAATGTGGACGGTTACGACCTCGACGTCGTCGCAGCGGTTCGATTCCTCGCCGTCCTTGCGGGGCAAGGTCTCAAGCGCGCCGAGGCCGTAAACCCAGAGCTGGGGGTTGTCCTCGACGCCGACGAAAACGCCCGCGCCGTATTTGAAGTCGAACACGTCGAGGCTTTTACCGTCGCCCGAGAGCACGATCGCGTCGGCCGTGCCGTAGACCTCGCCCACCGATTCGCAGACGTCGACTCGTTGCTCGACGAACAGCGACGCGCCGCCGAACATATAGGCGCGCACCTCGTCGAGATACTCCTGTACGTAGCCCGCCATTTCCTCGGTGCAGGGGTTGTCGGCCTTGCCATTTACCCATGTCGCCGCGTCGGTATCACATTCGAGACAGTCGGCCGCGACGTCGTGCGCGAACGTCCCGAGCTCGGCGTGTTTCGAGGACACGTCGGCCAGGCCATCGCATAGCGCGACGCTGCCGGGGCAAGCCATCCAGCGGTGAGCGGACGAGGGCGATAGCTTGGCGTGCCCGGTCATCCGGCCGCCCCGAGTTCCGCGTGGAGTTCGGCATAGCGCGCCGGATCGACGTCGCTAAGTTTCGCGGCGTCGTAGGTCTCAAGGATCGCCTTCGCGGCCCCGACGTCGTGCGTTTCGATGTAGGTGCGGACAGCGCCGCGGAGGTCGTCGAGGGACGGGGCGGCCGACGGTTCCGGTTCGGGCTCCGGTTTCGGCTCGGGCTTGGCGGCGGCTTTCTTGGCGGCTTTCTTCCGGCCGCGCTTGGGCTTGGGCTTTTCGGTGACCGGCGGTTCGGCCGGCGGCTCGACCGGCGGTTCGGTGGCCGCGTTCGCGGTCGCGTCGGGCAGGGTCCGCACGTAACGCTGGTCGCCGACGACGATATCGGTACCGACGGCGGTGCCGAAACCGTCGCGCAGGATGCGCGCGACGCGGTCGACGTCCTCGGGCTCGGATGCGGAGATACTCAGGGTGATATTCACGGGTAGGGGTTCCTCGGGTTCGGGTTTGGGTTTGTGCGGGGCGGTCACTGGATCACCTCGCGGATCATTTTGGTTTTGATTTTCAACGCGGCGACGACGTGCTCGTCGACGGTCCCGGCCAAGGCGACAAAGCGCACGCGAACGCGCTCGACCTGGCCGATGCGGTGGCATCGGTCGGCGGCCTGCGCGTTCTCACCGGGGACGAACGACAGCTCGACGAACACGACGTCGCTGGCAGCGGTGAGCGTGATGCCCACGCCGCCCGCGACGATCTGGCAGAGCGCGACGCGGACCTCGGGGTCGTTCTGGAATTTCTCGACGAGCCCGCGCCGTTGCTTGGCGGGGACCGCGCCGGTTATCCGCACGGGCTGGTATTCCGCCAACGCCTTTTCGAGTTCCGCGAGCACCAGCGAATGGTGCGCGAATACGACGACCTTCTCGAGGCCCCGATGTTCGAGCTCCATCGCGAGCAATTCGGCGGCCGGGGCGACCTTCGCCAACCCGCACAAATGCCGCCACCGAGCGAATTCGGTTTGGCCCTTGAGCGCGGCGAAGCTCTGCGCGGCGGTGGCGTTCGGGTCGAGTTCGTTTTCGACTGCCGCGAGAATGTCCGCCCGTAGCTTGTCCTCGATATCCGCTACCAATCCCCACGAGCTCGCCGTCGAATTGAGAACGACCGACTCGTAGCGGATCGCCGGGAGGTCTTGCAGGCAATCCGCTTTCAGTCGGCGCAGGGTCACGCCGTCGATTTTCTCGCGCAGCTCCTCCAGATTGCGGTTACCAATGACCTTGGTACCCCAAGGCGTCTCTCGCGTTTGGCAGTAGCGGGCGCGGAAGGAGTGGAAACTGCGCGGTATGCCGCTGGTGGCCCCTTCGATCCGCTCGGGGAACAAGCCCCAGAGGTGGGTCCACAACTCGGCGGCGTTGTTCGGCATCGGCGTCCCGGTCAGCGCCCAGACCCGCGCGCAATGCGCGACGACGGCCGCGTCGCGACCGTGTCCATGGGTGCCGTATAAAATTTTTGTTCGCTGCGCCGAGCGCGTGCGGAACATATGGACCTCGTCGACCACCAGCAGATCCCACGACGCGCGGAGCAGTTGCGTATAGACCCAACCGCTTAGTAGTAGGCCGTGCGTCGTTATGACGACGTCGGCGGCGGGGTCGATGTCGGTTTTCCCGTTCTCGATTACCTGCACGCGGCGGTCCGGTGACCACGCGCGGAACTCGGCCGCCCAATTCCACAGGACGACCGTCGGCGACAAGACCAAAACGCGCTCGGCGCGCACCAGATCGGCGGCTACAATCGCGGTGATCGTTTTACCCAAGCCCTGCTCGTCGAGCAGTAGAGCGCGGCGGCGCTCGGCCAGCCAGGAAACCCCGGCGGCCTGGTGCGGGTATAGTTCAGGCATCACGTAAAATTAGCGACGGGCACTCTACCGGCGTCGCCTGATTTCTGCCAAGGGCTTTTCCCGAGATATTCCGCGCGGCTTTTCCGCTTGGCATAGCCGGCACGTTCTGCCATAGTCGGGGGTCCGCCGCTTTCGGCGGCGGTTGCGGTCATGGGTCGAAAAAACGGGCGGACAACTCGGGGCACGAGCGCGCGGTCGCGGACTTGCATCCCGCGCGCGCTGCTCGAGGCGAATCGGTGGACAACCTGGCGGCTGGTGAAAAACCACGGCGGCAAGCCTACCAAGCGGCCTACAGGCTCGACACTCGACCCGCGCAACCGCCTACCATTCGCAGCCGTCGCCGACGAGCTGGTCGCAGCCGACGGCGGTATCGGGTTCACTTTCACCGACGGGGTCGACGTCGACGGCGCGCGCTTGCTGGCGCTCGATATGGACGCCTGCCGCGACCCGGCAACCGGCGCGCTGACGTCCTGGGCCGAGGAACTGCTCCTAAAATATGGGCGCAGTTATACCGAGGTGACGCCGAGCGGTGCCGGCTTGCGGCTTTACTTGCTGGTCCGGCAGCCCCCGCGCGCTATGCCGATTATCCGCGTCCCGGCCGACGCCCCGATCGGCGTCGACAAGACGCCCGAGGTGCAGGTGTTCGGTTGCGGTCCGGCCGGCTATGTGACGGTGACCGGCGACCAGCTACCGGGCACCGAGCCCGAGCCGGTGGTC
>Ga0209757_10000088_pt1 | contig 26733 bp, 25 predicted proteins | sample ETNvirome_6_1000_FD_185472 | JGI IMG/M metagenome (GOLD analysis project Ga0209757, IMG submission 185472) | Marine viral communities from the Pacific Ocean - ETNP_6_1000 (SPAdes) (version 2) | ecosystem: Environmental > Aquatic > Marine > Oceanic | place: Pacific Ocean | collected 2013-06-19 | reverse complement strand
CTGATACAATCGTCACACATAGGAAACCCTTCATACATTTTCATCGGCTTGTCTTTCTGACATTCATAGCACACTGCACCCGTCTTAGCCTTCATTCACTCGCCTCCGTTTCTTCGGCTTGAAGGGCTGCTAATTGTTCGTGATAGAGGAACTCTTTCACCATGAGAGCGTGTTCGGTAGGGCAATCGGTATGGGGGACCTGTATGCACCCCTGAGCGTCCCTATATGCCATATTCCGGGTAGGATGGACTCACCTTAATAAACTTTGTGGTGTCAAAGGTAGCCAAAGACCCTCAAACTGATAAGCGCACCCAAAGCCATGCCTATACCGGAAGTTACCGTCCGCACCAAGGCCAAGAAATGTTCGTGTTTTGCAGCCCACAATTCTGCTTCTAACTTCAAGGTTCCATCAGGTTCCCTAATCATGATTTCAACTCCATAAGGTGGCAATGTTTTCATAAACTTCGTTGATATTAGAGGTATCCATACTTTCTAACGCATTGATAGTTTTTGTGATTTGTGAGAGTTTCAACTCCCTCATCTTATCGTATATCCCTTGTTCGTTTGCCCGTTCTTGATAGCCTTTCTGTGCAAAGTATCGCTCTAATTGGAGAAGGTCAAGACGCCATCGGATTCCGCCTCGGCGGTCTTTGGATTGGGCATGACGAAACATTGGACGATTTCGGAGAATCCCCACAACTTCTCGGGAAGTATAACGGCGAGGCTTGCGTTCCACCATGTAAGATGAAATCTCGGTGGAATATCCATAGCCATTGTGGGTGAGAAGATACTCAACAATGTCAAACACAAGAGTTTCCGTCAAAGGTAATGGTCTTTGCCTATCTCCCATTCTGCTATCCCCATGTCTTCAAGACCGTCTATTCTTCCTCGTCCAAAAACTGCTCAGGAAGTGCGGCTTTAACCATCAAGGCCAATTCTTCTTTGTAGGCTTCCTTGGCGTCCTCAAGAGTCATGCCAGTGGCTTTTAACTCTTTGATGTATGATTTACGATTTCCTTCAAAGGTCATCAATGCGAGAATGGCGGTGTTAGCCTCATCCAATTCGTGTTCTTCAAAGTCCGCAGTGAATAAGACATCAACTTCGTTAGCAAGAAATTGTGCATCAGGGATAGTGGGTTGAACGAACTCGTCTAAGTCCTCGTCCAGCACCGAACCATGACCAACCATGCGTTCAATAAACTCGTCGGCCATTTTACGGTCCACATACAAACCTACTCGGGGCCAAAATCTCATTGTTTCCGTGTCTGCGGGCATAGAGTGATATGGTAGCGTTCTGCTACTTAAGAGTTCTCGGTCATTTCTATGAGTGTGGAACCTTTGGAGAAAGAGTCCACAATGAAGTCCTCGTCCACAGTGGGCGTCCCTCCATCCACAATAAAGACGCTACCCTGAGATACTTTGAGTTTGATAACTTGAAGGAAAGCAAACTTTTCGGTGGCTGAAAGCCTCATGGAGTCCCGCTCCACAAGTTCCAAGGGCCACAAGATTCTCCATTCTTGACCCCAAAGATTCGGGAAGTGGTGAACCCTGCTTGCGCTCTTGCTGAATCGCTAATGAAACGCCCCCGACACTCAAGATTCCAAGGGTCTTCTGAAAATATCTTCCGCCAATGAAACTGCATTTCGCTATCCATTGGCTCGGGCACCAAGTTCTGCGTCAAATCCATATTCATTTCAGGTCGGGCGATTATCACATGAAGGCCAGTGCCGGATGATGATACACGAACCCAAACTTTCTCCCACCCGAACTCTTGCGAGAGGTAGGACAAGGCTTCACTTACTTTAGGATTTTCTATGGAGGTGTCGTCCCAATCAAAAGTAAGGCCACTCATGGATGTGAGATATGGCGTTCAACTACTTAGTCCTTCTCACGACACGAAGAAGGTGATTGCCGCAATACCCGTCAGGACAATACCCATTTTGAGAAGCGGACTCATGCCCGCAGCAGGGGCTATGGCTATGGCGGTGCTTTGTGTAGTTATGGTTGTATCACCAGCGGAACCAGCGGTTCCACAAATCATTTCTTCTTCAAGGTCGCCGGTGACTCCACCACAGGATGCCTCGGTAGTAACCGTGCGGGTGCGTGTCTTCATACCGTCAATACAGTCACCCCATGCGCCCCACTCACTCAATACTGCATCTTCAGGGCAACATTGGTGTTCGGTAACTTGACCGATAGCAGGTTTGCCGTGACAGACAGCCGGAATGATTGAGCGGGTGCGACTTTGCGACCCATCCACACACTCAGACCACTGACTCCACGCACTAAATCTTGCATCCTCACGAGTCGCATGAGATGTATGGTCCGACCAATAACCAGTTGGGTCATAAGTCTTCGCATAATCCTTGGCATGAGTCAGCGTTGGAAGATTTTGCACCGCCAACCCTGTCTTGGTGCTACTGTAATACACCTCATAGGTGGTCGTATCGTTCCGCCCTGTTGTGATAATGGCGGTTTCACCGGTGTAATTGGATGGAGCGTTGGTGGGATAACCACAATCAATGGTTTGTATCCCGGCTTTGACTCCGCCCCCTGAATATTCGGCCTCAAAACTTTGTGAAGCCCCGAAGGTAACATTTCCGGAGGAGTGGTCAAATACGCCATGTCCAAAGGTCATACCAAGATATTGCCCGCGCGACTACTTAATGGGTTCTTCATCTTCTTGGTTTTGGTAATGCTCCACCAAAAGCATGGTAAGTTGCTTATTTCGCCATAAACTCCACCAAACAAAGTAAAAGGCTCCAAGACCTCCCACACCAACGGTGAAAGAGAGGAGGATTAGCCACCACATCACGAACTCCATGAAATTGGATGAAGAAGTTGCTACTTAATTCTTCTCATGCCAGTTTTATTTCTTCAATGCCGTTCCGACTCCATAGGTGGTAATGAAATGAATCCCTATCTTTCATTATCTCAACCCAACTGTTATGCAGAATAGCGTCAGGAAGGACCGAACTTAGATTGACTATGATGTTGGCTTCACAAGTGCCCGCCCCGTTTGGCTCACCCATGAGAACCACCGCATGGTGATGAACGCACTTACCAAAATGAAATCCACAAAAATATACCTCGTCTATGTCATATCTTTTGGAGTTGTGAAGAAAATTATCGCCATTGGGATTGTAATGGTTTAGCCTTGGCACCGGGACGACCTCGGTATCATCTTTGTGAAGTTCCCAATCTTCGGGCATAATCTCTATTTGGGGCATTGGAGTATATTCCCCGTGACTATGAACGATAAGGGTTCCTTTTGCTCTTTCCAATTTGCAGACTTCATTGAGAAATGCTCCCAAAGCATGGGCCTCGTCCACCATAAAGGGGTCCCAAATCTCCCACGCATCCACGATGACTAAAGCCCTCATGCGGCCCTCCATTTTATTTCTTCAATGCCGTTGGAACTCCATAGATAGTAGCGGAAGACGCCGACATCCCGGTAGGATATTGGCTCCCTTTCCAGTGCCTCCGCCCAAGTATCGGTTCCCCGAAGCGCAAGGCTTAGATTCACTATGATGTTCGCATCCGGTGGGTCCCGTTCCCTTGGAAGGGACCAATTGCCATCGGCATGGTTCATCACAATATTAGCCTGATGGTGAATGCAATGACCAAAATGGAATCCACAAAAATATATCTCGTCTATGCCGCGTTCTTCCATCTCCTCGGGCCGTATGAGTGGCTCAGGAAGTGTCCAATCCTCCGGGAAAACCTCTATCTCTTTCATCGGTATGTGGTTCCCATGACTGTGGATGATGAGCGTTCCCTTCAATCTTTCTATTTTGCAGACTTCGTTGAGAAAATGCCCAAAGGCCCGGGCTTCGGATGTGATAACCTCGTCATAGTGTGAAAGAGGGACACTGGCCCACCTCTCCCACGCATCAACGATGACTAAAGCCCTCATAGGGCCACCTCAACCTCGGATAATACGATACACGCCGTAAATCACTATGCCAGTGACCGCAATGCCACCGAGAGCGAGCATCCCTATGCCCTTCCCAACGGCTCCTAATCCTTCCCCAATAGCGACGGTGCTTTGGCAAGAACAGGTGGGGTTTCCGAAGGCGTCGGTGGTCTTGATGGCTACATGGTCGGGAGGACAGTCCGAAGTCTTACATTCTATGTCGTCGTTGGAATCATCGTCGTCGTCGCCAGTATCGCCGTTAATCTCATCTTCTTCCTCCTCCGAAGTAACGCTGCCCGTGTCAGGCTTGCATTCCCACTGGTCTATGGTGAAATTAAACACGCCAACCTGTCCTTCAGGACACTCTATGGGTATGTCTTCCGTCGCAAAATTGTCGGCGGGTGCGGCGATAAAAGAATGTGTGAACGAATCATGGCCGAAGGTCATGCCACATTATAGGTCTTACGACTACTTAATGATGACTTCGGTTTCAATCTTGTATGTCTTCAAGACCTTCAAGACTTCTCCCCTCATTCGGTAGTCAAAGTGACGGTATCTTGATTTACCTTGCGCTTCCTCTTGACATCCTCCACAGGAACCTCATACCAGCCATCATCTTGACCAAAATTGAATGCCTCAAACTGATACTTGGCTATCCCTTTTTTGACCGACCACTTGGCGTCACCCACAAAAGGAACCTCAACTCTATATCCCTTCTCCGTTTTTTTGAACGGAAGGGTTGGCTCCCAATCTAAAGACCCCGGACGCCATAACATTTTGGCCACCTCTCCTAACTTTTCGGCTCGTGGCTCAAAGGGCAGTCGGCTCATGCCAGCAAGTTTAAGGTTTTCTTCGGCACATAGGTGCCGGAATTGTTGAAGATAGGGCTGCTGCATATCATATTCGGACTTAACTAACCCAATACTTGGGTGTTCCGCTGCCATTTCCCACTCCTCGGCCCCAAAATTGGGCATGATGTTATTCACGATGATTGTTCCTACCGGGATATTCATTTTCTTTAGGAATTGAATGGTTCGGTAGCATTCTTGGAACCCAGCCTCGCTTGGGATACTTACGAGATTTATAGACACAAACTTTTCATGTCGCAGAATGAGGGTCAATCTTTCCACCTTATCACAGACGGCTTCAAGATTGGTGATAAGTTGTGGAACTTCTGATTTCTTGAGGAGAAAACCTTTGAGATTGTCAATCCGTGCTTTCATCCTCAAAATCCGCAGCAAGAAGGTGCGAATGGCGGCGGGAGCGTTGAGAGCCTTAAGAGTGTGGCCCGTAGGGGCGGTATCAAAGATAACTACATCATAATCACAAGATTGAACCAATCTCAGGATTTCATCAAGCGCAAAGAACTCATCCATTCCCGGAAATGAGGTCATGTCCGTCAAGATTTCGGAATCAAATCCCGGAATCTGCTTCGCAAACATGGCCTCCATGCCGCTTTGCATCTGTTGTGCAAAGACGGAAGCATTCGCCTCCGCGTTGATGTTCTTCGCCCACAAGTTTGTGATAACTTCCACAAGGGTCCCTTGGCCAACATTTACTCCGAGGACATCATCAGTGCTGTGGGCGGGGTCGGAGGACACTAAGATGGTCCGCAGCCCCTCTTTTGCATATTTTATGGCGGTAGCCGCCGCTATGGTGGACTTTCCTACTCCACCTTTGCCTGTAAATAGCATAAGCGAGGCCATACAGGGCTGCTATCCTCTCTCAACTACTTCAAGGTTCTCAGACCCAAGAAGTGATGAAATCAATGTCGTATCTTCCTTTGCCATCCATAGACACTATGGGCTTACTCCATCTCCCAATGATAACGATATTCAGACTTCTTTCGGTATTGCCGAAAGTCAGACCACTATTGAGGTGTTCTTGAAACTCATTACTGGGCGCAACAGCAACGACAATCTCACGAGCAAAGTCTATGCCATTATCATCCATGAAGTCTATGCGGAGTCCCTTATTTGGGATTTCCCCTGAATAACCTATTTGGCCATTAACAATGACGACCATATTCAGGTCCGGGAGATAAGAGAAGTTTTGGAACGGGGCCAAAACTAACTCTTGCAGTTCAACCCCTGCTGGAACAGTTATACTATTGAAGGTCGCCACCGCAGGGGATACGGGCGTTTTTACATCTTGACGGTATTCATCGTAGGTTTCCCTCTCGTTCATCACTCTCTTACTGGGTATGTTCAACTACTTAATGAGTTCCAATCTGTGCATCCAAGACCCAATCCGCCGCAAAAGAGCCTTTTTAATGCTTGGATTTCCGGATTTCGGACCTTAATTTCAGTCTTCGCTGATGTATTCCTCATCCGGGTCGCCGCCCTCTCCGGGCTGTCTTTCGGGCGCATCTCCGGTATCCATGAAGGTCCCGGCGGGTTTGGAGGGGTCTTCCGCTGGTTGGTCACCCGGCTCCTCAAGACCACTCGGGGTCGTATCAAAGCCAGCGCGGTAGTCACGCTCCACCATTGCTTCAATTGAGTCGGGAGGCACTTCTTTGAGCGCACCCTCCGAATCCTTAAGTCGCTGTTGAGCAGCAATGCCTTGGGGAACAAAGTCATAAACTTGAGTATCCAACTCGTCGGGAGTCATCAAATCACCAACTTCACGCTTGTAGGCTGAAACTTGACTTCGGCGACGGCGTAATCTCCCGCCTCTCTCTTTCTCTTTCATCATGTCCCGATATTCCTTACCTTGCTCATCCATCCATTCTTCAATTTCTTCACCTTTGGCCTTCAAGTCCCCATCACGAAGGATGCGGGCCTTAAACCATTCAACATTTTCCACAGTGACTCTCATGCCCCAATCACGCAATTGCAGGGCGATAACCGCATCCACCCCATCATAGAGCATATAGTCAATCCACACTCGGGCGGAGCGTCCGGTGGTTCCGTCAATACGAACGGCATAGAATTGAGAGTCAGTAGCATAGTTGAATGTATCAACATCACCGGGACCCCATGAATGACTCGCAAAAGTAGCCGGGGTGCTGGTCCGGAAGCCTACCATTCCTGTGGTTTCTGTCTGCGCCAGCCCCCACACGACCAACCCATCCAAAGAATTACTCATGGTGATTGGGAAATATGTGGCCGCGTCAAAGGCCGCTGGTGGAGTAAAGTTAGCGGTTTGGTCAAGATACTCGCTCCAAGTGCTATCCACTGATACCATAGACCACCCGTTGGCAGCATCCGTTGTGGTGAGTAACCATTGGTCCCGGTCATTGTCCCATCGGCAACAAACAACGGAACGGTCAATGGCCGTGCCGGTGGCAATGCTCTCATCAATGTCCTCCCCAGCATTTATTAGGATGCCTTGCTGATTGAGTTCATAAGGACCGGGAAAAGCACCCGATATGGTGGGGGCGTTGTAGTTGGTGTCGTAGGCGAATAAAAAGGGACCGCCAACGGCGGGGTCTTGGTAGCCTCCATATCCAAGGCCAAATCTTGAGGGCGCGCCAGCGGGAGGAGGTGTTTGCACATCCGGGTCACTTGTTGGAAAGGTGGGAAATCGCCAATAATTTCCTATGAAGCCCACATACTCCCCCGTATCCAAGTCGGTCACATAGAATGAGTTTGGAAGGGGCTTGTTACCTTGGCCGAGAGTATTTTTGGAAATGTTTTCTTCATCCACTGTAAATGTCCGGTATTGAACAGCAGTGGAAGCGGTTTCTTGTGGCATCGTCACCGAGGTGGCGGCTACGAAGGGTGTTCCCGACAACGCATACGGCACTGCCACAACTGTGGTGGTTACAAAATCATACGGGCGCAACACAAAGAAACCCGATTCTCTATTCCCGCCGGGTTCATCAAGAAAGTTATTGAGGGCAATGATAGCAAGCGTGGAAAACTCATTGTCCGCGCTATTGAACCTAATGGATTCTGAAGGAGGCAATACATCCACTGCTACGGCTCCCTCAAAAAACGGAACGGCTCGGGTGGGTGTGGAGTCCACCATTTTGAATCCTAAATCCGCATCGTTATTGGCTACAAGGTTAGGAGATTTATAGGCCGGAAGACCAAGGAAATATGGGCCGAGATAGGTGAATGGCACCGTGGCTCCCTCCATCTCCTCTATGACGAAGGGAGGCATCCTTTGATAGAGAACGAAGGGATAGGTAGCCGTCGCCACCCCAGCAGGGTCCGTATTGTCCCATACATAGGTTTCCCCTGCAAAGAGATTATGAGTTCCCGGGAGGGTCACTCCGGTGGAGGAGATATAAAACTCCGAAAAGTCATTGAATCCCAAAAACTTGGACGGGGCGTAACCATTCGCAAACGCCTGTTGGTCCGACCCCGCAGGGCCTCCTCCGCTGGGGTTAGACCCATCGGGCAATCTTCCTTCCAAATACCGCGCCCATGTATAGTCGTCACTCACGGCACACATATTTTCCACGATGGCGATTTCATCAATCTCCCGGACGATTCCAAAGGCCCCATAGGTCCCCGTCTGTAACTCGGACTGTGCATTGGCTCCCGTCCAACAACTTTCTATGGAGGCGGCCTCATCCCATGCGTATTGGATGGTGCCATTGTCTGTGTCTTCGGGTTGTTGTGTGGCGGTAAAATTGAGATAAGCATAGTAGGGCTTTGACTCCGCCCCATCCAACGCATATATGGATGCGTCATATCCTAAATCATTCCTCATATTATGATAGCCGCAAACTTGTATGGCGATATTTTCTTGAATGGGTGTATTGGCGATTGTAACGGTGTCTTCCGATTTCATAGGAATGACCCCATACAGACCTTGTGCTGACTCATCAAGCAGGTCAAAGGTGGTAGGAGAGGAAGGGGCAATGCAAAGGGACCCTATCATGGGCATTCTCATGGGAATGAAGGTGTATGAGGCTGCATCGGGAACTTCAGTGGCAGGGCCTAATTCCGCCCCGCCTGTATCAATGGGGCGTTGTGGGCTACGCCTATTGAACATAGAGTGACCCCTACATATCAAGATAAAGCCATCCCATGCGTCAAAGAAGAAAGGCCCTACTACGGGAATGGCAGTGGGGTTATAGATTTGAACACGGCACGAATAGGAGCCGACAAGAATGTAATAGCCGTTGTGGTAGTATCCATCCCGGATGATATACTCCCCTTTGGGTGCTAACCCATTGAAGCGGTTCAGGAGGTCCCCGCTGCTGTCAGTTATGGCCGTCCCTTGCATGATAGTTTCATTTTGAATGGATAGCCACGAGGTAAGGTTAGCCCACCATCCATACTCCGAGGAATCCAATTTATACGACAAACTCATGATTATTCCCTTCTAATACGGTCCATTAAACACATCCATAGTCCATGTGTATGTAGGTGTGAGTGGAAATAAATCAACGGTTCGCACCATAGCGTTGGAAAGAAAGTATGTGAAGTCCCAATCGGTATCGGGTGGGATTTCAATGTGCCACGCTCCTACGAAAACAGGGCTGTTGCCAATAGTGACGGGGTAGGGTTGTGCATCTCCGCTGACTCCAACTCCCGGGCGTCCATCCGGATAGAGAAAGAATGCCGTTGTGCCAAGGGTGAAATTGACATAGCCACCGGGAACCCAATCCGCACCCGTGCCATAAATGCCGGGTGTGGAACCAAAGTAATGAATCACAAGGAACTCATCGGCCGATGTGCGCTGACGGTTTTTGAGGGTGGCATCCCCGATACCGGAAAAGAAAACCGATTGTGGAGTTTCTAAATCCGCAAGTCGCTTAGGGGGAAGGTTGCCAAGGTCCTCCACCGTCCACTCATAACCTTGACGACGCATTGACATGGTAAAGAATACATCCCTCGTGATACTTGAAGGTTCGCATTACTTCTTGGAACCTGTGAGTCCTAAGAGTTTATCGTGGGCGGCCTTCATAACCTTCTGCTGTTCCTTAGCCTTCTTCTCCACTTCTGCGTCCTTCTTCTCAATCAAACCCACCCAATCCGGCGTATCCGCCGCTGGTGCCTTGGGGTCGGGTGGAAGAATTGACTTATCCTCCTTGGCTTCAAGACCGAACGGTTTCTTAGATTTCATACCCTTTCCCACGCGTCCTTCCTACTTAAGATTATGCCGAGGCCCCCGCCTCGTAATCGCCGGAGTGTTGTTTGTCTTCACAATCGGGGCAATACTTTGCCATCCAAGGATTGTGTTTTACCCATTTATCCCACCCGTCATCACTTGGTTTGTAGGGTTCATAGGGGTTAGGTTTCCAAGGCGTCTTCTCCTTCCAAGGGTCACCCCAAGGCGGGTCGTCGTAGGGGCTTCCCTTTTTCTTCTTCTTTTCCGCATCCTCCCATATTTTTCTCATCTTCTTCTTCATCTCCTCACTCTCAATATCTTCATCCAAAACTTCTTCTATTTCGGCCGCTGGGTTCTCGTCCACTATGAGGTCACAATCTTCGCAGACCCATATTTCCTTCGCCTCGGTAGCGGGAAGGCCCGCATCCGACCCGTCGCGGTCCACGGCTCCGGGAATGGTTGCTTTGCGCCATTCATGCTCGCACTGAGCCTGAAGTTCCGGGTCCTGTAAGGTGGGAGGCAAAATCAACCAATTAGCAAAGGGTTGTGGCTCCATTTCAGTCCACTCTAAGGCTTCTCCTATGATGTAACCTTGTTCCCATTCACCTAATGAAGAATCGGACATAGATTGGTCTTTCTTGGCTTCTTCCGCTAAGTTGTCCAAGGTCCATTGATTCTCTAAAGCGTTATCGGAGTTCAGGTCGGTGATATTCTCCACCAACTCACCTGTGAGGTCCTTTATCTCCATCAAATCGGTTCTAAGCATGGACCGCCGTGTGCCTTTCCCTTCCTTGCCATTAAAGAAAGCAACTTCAAAAAAGTCCGGTTTGTGGTCCAACTGTCCCGAGGGCTTTAGCGTTTTCTCGTCATACAAAACTACTATGAATGGGCGGTTTATATTTACTTTCAAATCATCTATTCCGGGCCAAGGTTTCAAGGCTTGTAATACGATATTTACCGGCCCTCCGGCCACAAGGTTTGCCACATCATCGTCAAAGACAAACCGATGGAAATTGCGGACATTGAGAGTGGATGTGAAAAGAGCGTCAAAGATGCGGTCTGCAATGAAATGACTCCGTTGGGTGGGTGCGGCCCCTTTGCTCCCATTGAGGAGCCATTTAGAGGGCTTCTCATAGCGTTTATACGAAGGCATGGCCTAACCTTAGTCTTCCAACTACTTCAAACTGCACTCCATAGGGTGGCTATCAGCCAGCCCTGTGAGTGTTAGTTAGGGCTTCACGATTCGTCAAGGTCGGGAATGCCGTCGCCGTCATCATCGTCGTCAAGATAGTCGGGAATGCCGTCATTGTCGTGGTCAAATTGCCCCGTCAATGGATTGCCGTCATTCTGCTCCCACCAATCGGTAAGGCCGTCTGCGTCATCATCTGCATCCGTAGCATCCCATGTCCCATCGTTATCATGGTCATAGCGATAAGTGCCAAAGACACCACCCGATTCATCAACATCCAAAATATTGTCGTTGTCGTCGTCCGGGTCTATTCCATCGTTGAGGCCGTCATTGTCGTGGTCGCGGCTCGCGTCTGAACCGTCCTCATACAAGTCATTCCAATTGGCTATCCCATCGTTATCAATGTCAAAATCATAGCGGTCCTCAATGCCGTCATTGTCATGGTCATAAATGTCCGTATAGGGGTTGCCATCGGTAACTTCGTCTTCGTCGTTCACGCCATCTCCGTCATCGTCGTCGTCCTCGTTATCGTTGATTCCATCGTTATCATGGTCTAAGGGGGAGTCATCTTGTGCATCGGGTATGCCGTCATTGTCGTCATCGTTATCAATATCGTCCGGAATGCCGTCGCCATCGTTATCATTGTCGCCGTTATTCTCTTGATTATCAAGTTGCTGACTTTGTTGCTGGTCTGACTGAGAACCCTGTTGGCCCTGCTGACCATTCTGTGTCTGCCCTTGCTGTTGCTGGTTCTCACCGTTTTGATTGTTGCCGTTTTGGTCGGCTTGGCCGGAGTCTTGCTGTCCTCCTTGCTCATCCCCATTCTGTTGCTGGCCTTGTCCGTTGTCCTGTTGCTGACCCTGTTCACCATTCTGACCCTGTTCACCTTCTTGGCCATCCTGACCGGATTGTGAGCCTTGGTCTTGGCCCTGCCCTTGCTGGCCGTTCTGACCCTGACCTTGGCCTTGGCCTTGCTGACCATTTTGACCTTGGCCTTGTCCTTGTCCTTCTCCTTGACCTTGACCTTGACCTTGGCCTTGTCCCTGACCCTGACCTTGACCCTGACCCTGACCTTGGCCTTGACCTTGGCCCTGTCCCTGTCCTTGTCCCTGTCCTTGGCCCTGTCCTTGTCCTTGACCCTGACCTTGGCCTTGACCTTGACCTTGACCTTGGCCTTGTCCTTGTCCTTGACCTTGGCCTTCACCATTTTCACCTTCTCCGCCACCATCGGTGCCGCCATCTCCACTTCCGTCTTCGTTACCTTCAAAGTCGGGGTCATACGCGTCGGGGATTCCATCTCCGTCTGAGTCGGTGGACCCTCCATCGTTGGGGTCGTTAGGGAATGGGTCTTGGCCGTCCGGGGTTCCATCCCCGTCCGTATCCGCTGAGTTGGGGTTGGTTCCCGCCGCATATTCTTGAGCGTTGGTGAGTCCATCCCCATCCGGGTCTGCGTTCGCGTCACCTGCGCTATTCGGGTTTAAGCCGTAAGCGACTTCCCAGCCATCCGGTAACCCATCGTTATCCGTATCAGCATTGTTCATGTCTGTTCCAGCGGCTTGTTCTTCGGCGTTGGTAAGTCCGTCACCGTCCCAATCCGCTCCACCGTCTGAGGGGTCTAATGGGTCGGACCCATCAGCCATCACGCCTGTTGCGCCCGACATGGCGAGCATAATAGCGGTCAATACGGCAATAATTGTTCTGTTAAATCTTGAATTGTTACTTTTCTCCATAGTATTCATCTTGTTTTTATTCGTTCATAGGGAACCCACTGTTCCCTCTAACTACTACATACGCGAGTGCAACTACTTAATGGTTAGTAGGTATCACACGCGCCTATTGCGTATCATTCCGCATTAGGTGGTTCCCAATTCTCATAACGACTCTCGGCCAAGCCTTCCAAATAGGACGCGCGAGCGGCATAAATATCATCATCATCCACATCAATGTTCTCCATCAAATCCTCAAGGGTCTGAGAACGCAAGGCCGCCACAATCGCGGCTGCATTGGCGCATCTCATAACATCATTGATACTCTCGCCAGTGGATAAATAATTAAGCCTAATAATCTGTTCATCGGAGAGAATATTCACAAAGCCCTCCGCCTCCTCTTGAGTGTCGTCCATGATTTCACTTGGGAAGACCGATTCCGATTCCGCATATCCGGCGGTATCCACCGCATCCTCGGTGACAATTTGAAGATACTCTATGATGGGATGAATAATGTCGTCATAGTCCGTTTGCTCCATCACCATGCTTCGGAGAAACTCTTTGTGCCACTCCACTGCATCTGCCGGAGTGATAGTTATGGCGGTTTGAGGATGAAGACCATGCTTCGTGGGGTCGGTCACTGCGTATGTAAGGAAGGCGAACCTTTCATCTGTCGGGGCTTGGTTTCGTTGCATAAACCCATAAACACTTCCCCTCCCGAGAGGAACCGTCATCGTATTCCCTCGGCCATTCACCGTAGGAATAGTTATGATTTCATCTTCGGCATACACTCGGCGACCAAAAGCCCACATAGGTTCCAAAAATAGAATCGTATGTCCATCTTCATCTGTATTCAAGACCCGCATGGAGGCTACTGCCGGAGGATACTCTTTCCAAGGCTGGATTACAAATCGCCACTGCTCGGGAACTGCCATAGATACCCATAGGGGTTACTCATATATGAAGTTTGCCCTTACTTCTTGGACTTATTGCGCTTCACAGGCACACTCACGCCCTTTCCACCTCGGAACTTGCGCTTATTGAGTTTTGCTCGCTTCTTGAGAGTTTCCTTCCGCTGACCACGAGAGGTCAGGTCCTTGGCTCCACTCTTTGGCAGACAGCGTGGGAATGACTTACGGAACTCCTCGGGAGTCATGTCTTTAGTGTATGCCCTACCACACTTGGGGCTAAGGGCGGAACCCTTGGAGGATTTGCGGGACTTGCGGGTTGAGAAATCAACGGCGGCTCCCTTATCTCCGCCCCTCTCATACTTGCCGCCATAATAGTTACCGAGGCTGTTCTGTGCAAGATTCTTGGCCTTGGCCTTTGGGTGCGCGGCTTTAGTTGCACGGCTCCACTTTCCACCGGCTTCATTATAGAGTTGGACTGCGTATGCGCTCGCGTGTGGCGAAGGCCACACACGGTATTCCTTGGAGGCTCGCTGCTTGGAGCGTTGCCAAAGGCCCTTGTCCTTGGGGCAAGCGCGGTCTGACTTAGCGCAAGGGTCGTTCTCCGTCCCTTGAGTCGCCGCCCTGCCTCGCTGACGAGCCGCTGGCTTCTTAGACTTCTTGCGGGCAATCGTTTCTGCACCCATTGTTCCCATGACTGTGCCCATAGTAGCATCCAATGGGTTGTCGGTGGAGGATTCAACGAGTGAAGCAACGGCGGACTCAGGCAATGCCACACCACCGTAACTTACAGGAGTTCCTTGGCCGGAGCCACCTGCTGAACCTGCGTATTGTGTGAGTCCCATGTTCCAATCTTTGCCGCCATCCATTTCAGCACGGGCGACCCATGAGTTCTCCCATTGCTTCTTTCTATTGCCCTTATCCATTGCCTTCACACGGGAATACTTGCGGCGGTCATCAAACTTCTCAGTTCCGGCTGACTCATCCCTGCGGTCCTTGAGTGATTGCTTCATTCCGGATTCCTTGTGGGACATTCCCAATGATTCGTCCAACTCGTCATCGTAGCCTTGACCCTTGTGATGTTCGGAGTCCATTGCTCCTACATCGTCATACTTGCGACCCATGCGGGGCCTCGTATCCATAGCCGAGGCTTCATCACGGCGGTCCTTGAAAGATTGTGAATGTCGTCCACGATGGCGCATACCGAGTGACTCATCCATTTCGTCATCGTAGCCTTGTCCTTTGTGGTGTTCCGACCCAAAACATAAGTCGCATATTGCACCCTTTCCGGCTCCGGCTCCACCTGCGCTTCCGCTTGTGTCCTTTGTGTGAGTCTTACTATCAAGTCCGCAGCCGCATGATACACAGTTGTCCATAGTGCGAACATCGTGATACTTGCGTCCAGTCTTCTTATCCATAGCGTCCGCCTCATCTCGGCGGTCTTTGAGAGATTGTTTGTGAGGTCCTCGGTGTCGCTCTCCAATTGACTCATCTTGCTGGTCATCGTAGCCTTAGTCGTAAGGTGCATCAGGTTCTCCCAATGCAGCAAACTCGGCTCCCCATGCGTTAAGGCTGGTGGCTTCTGCACCCATAACGGGGAATCGCTTGACAACCGCCTTCTCCACCCTGTCTGCATACTTTGTGCCTCGGGACCAAGCCAATGCCATTCGTGCGTGGGCCTTGTCCCAAATTGGATACTTCTTCTCGCTGGGAATTGCATAGTGCATAGCCTTTCCGCTGGCCATGCGGTCCTTCTTAGATTCCGCCCAAAAGATGTCGGACGGAGGCATGGAAGGTGAAGAAACTCCCGCATCGTCTTCCCAAGAAACTACTTGGTCACCGGCGGAGCCTTCTGCACGGCCATACCACTGAGGAACACCATAGCCCAACGGGGCTTGCTCCACAACTGAGTCAATAGCCTCGTAACCTGAAAGGGAACGGCCTTCTTGGACTCCAATAGGTTCAATGCGAACCTCTCCGGAATCTATCATGGTCCCTTCAATGATTGGGTCTTCTGCTTCAAAGTTCACGCCGCTAATTTCAGCGTTCTGTCGTGGAAGGTCCTCAAAGATGTCGGGAACTGATGCGTCCGGGTAAGGGCGGCCTTCTGCTCCGAAGTCTTGAGCGACCCCATGACCCATAGGTGCTTCTTGAATGACGCTATCAATGGGTGCATAACCATCAAGTGAATAGTCGGTAGTAACTTCATACTGTTCTTCGGCTGCGGAGGTATGGGTATCATCAGCCACAGGCCCCTTGGGGACAAGACTCGGTTCATACTCATCGGGCGTAGGCTCGTTGCTTGGAACATGAGTCGCGCTGACATCTGTATATGCGCCATCTGCTCGCTGGACGAAGTATTCGGCCATGTGCTGGCGGTAGTCGGAATCGCTCATAGATGAAAGTTGGCGACACGACTACTTAAAACCTATCTTACGAGCGTTAAAGCCATACCCACCAAACACCGAGTCCAAGAGTGGCTATGAGGACAATTAACCAAAAACCTTCTTCCACCGCTTTGATGGCGGGTCCGATTTCCGCGAAGTTGTCCCAAATCTTCTTTACCATGTATTCAAACCCCGACTTCTCCCCTCAATCGGGGTCCCAATCACCGGCTTTTGTAGTAATCGCTAATACGGTCACGAGAGCAAACCACAAACTTTCCGAGGTTGGTTTGAAGTTCAGACCATGAGTAATCATAGACGGACTTGGGATGACTCTTGCCATCGGCAGGTCCCCAAGTCTGCCTCTCAGTAGGATTCTTGAGATACACTTCAAGGTCAAGGCCGTTGTCTGAACCGGAGATGACGCACTTGCCACCAAGGTTGTCCATAAGCCATCGGCGTTTCTTGGAACGGAGTTCTTTCTTTCTATCCACTGCCTTGGAAACCAAATCTCGTGGCTCCTTGTTGGCCTGATACCACTTCTTGTTGTAAGCGGTCATATACTGTCGCTTTTTCTCGGGGTCCGCGTAGGGCATATCGTTATATTTGCCTCACTACTACTTAATGCTTCTTGTCTTCAAGCCCTCGCGCACATTAGGCGGGGCCATAACCCATGATGGTAGCAATAAGGGCCACAAGACCGGGGGACATGGCTATGACTAAATCCCAACGCATCTTGCTATCCACTTCCTCTTTGGCTACTGCTCTTTCCAATGCCTCCAATCGGGACATCAGCGGAGGACGGCCATTGCCGTCACGAATGATTTTCAGGAGGGACGCAACATCGTCTTCCGTGACTCGTCCCTGTTCTTGAAGCCGAATGATGGCTTCACTCATGTGTTGGTTGGAGGTAATGGAGGAGCGAATAAGATTCAAGAGGTCTTTGGTGAACTCGGTGGTCGTGTCAGATGACTTGGCCATCCACACGCCCCCATTCCTTCAGAACGGCTTCCAATTGCCGGAGAGTATCATTCCGGCCTCGGACAGTCCTTCCCATGTAGTCACACAGACTCGTGTTATATTCACAAGAACGATGAAGGCGCACCAAAGTGGTTTCCAACTCACCACTCATGCACAATGCCTCCAAGGTTTTCACACTCGTTTTCTATTAATTTGAGTTACTCTAACTTCAGTCCATAAACTCGCTCTTGAGCATACAAACGGCGGAAGCAAGTGCAATGACTCCGACAGCATTCCCAACGGTCACACCTGCAATAGCCATATCCCATACGGGGGCTATCATATCAGTTGCTACGCTATGAAGACCGACAAGAAGTAGCACACCTGTTACTATTTTTCCATCAGTTAGGGTATCACAGATTGTATCAATTATTCCGGACATCTTATTTCACCTTGAACAGTCATTGCATTCCACGACTACTTAATGATTACCTACTTACCTGTATGATTTGAGGGCGGATTCATAGTCAGAAAACTGCCCGGAAAGCACTTTCTCTTGCATTTCAGCGAGAACTCGGCCCAGTTCAGGGCTGGGAGGGATGTCTAAAGTTTGAGAAACGATATTTCCGAATCCTTTTGGCATGGGATTCTGAGCCATTCTGAGGGCCACTTTTTCCCTTATCTCCGCAAGATATTCCATGCGTTCTTCAAATCGTTCTCCCTTTACGCGCATAGAGGTATCAAAATAAGCCACACTACACAGGAGATTAAAGAAAGAACTCATAACCATCTTCTGAACTTTGGCAAACTTCTTACTATCCCAAAACTTTCCAAGATGGAACAGGGTGGTCCAAGTGATGGCTTCTGTTTCTTTACGGCTGAACTCGTAAGGAGGTGAAGGACTTCCCGACCCATAGTTTTCACTAAAGATACTTGCGCCCACGCTCTCGTGCGCGTGGAAGGAGAAGAAATCTCCCTTGGTGGATGCTTCCGCTGTGGACTTCTTACCGATGTCGTGAAAGAGCAACGCCCATGCTATGATGTCGGAGGTTCCACCACCGGCGGTTCGGTGGCCGAATTGTGGGAAGTAAATTGGGGTGGGTGCGGGAGGGGATTCTTTTACAGCATCTCCAAGACGGTCAAACATTGCACAGTAGTGGCCGAATACACTGCCTTCCGGGTGATAGGCTGGATTGTGTTCCAAATCTTTGATGTCCCTTAACTCGGGCATAAGAAGTGGAATGACGCCCAAGGCATACAACTCTTGAAAGCCTCCCTTCTGCATGAGAACCTTTCCCATCTCGTCCCTCATGCGGGGTGCGGAGATTCTTTCTATCCATGAGATATTATCCACGATGGCTTGACGAGTCGCGGGGTCCATAGTGAAATCATAGCGAGTGGTGAAGCGGACGGCCCGAATCATTCTTACGGGGTCCTCGGCGAATCTTAGGGATGGTTTTCCTACGGCCCTTACAATCCCGGCCTTGATGTCGTCCATACCTCCCAACGGGTCAATGATACGAAAACTCTTATCCATTGCTATGGCATTGATGGTAAAGTCCCGGCGTTTCAAATCTTCTCGGAGAGTAGTGGCCGGTGCAAGAATGGGACGCGTCCTATCCCTATTTCCCTTCTCATCCCTTTCATATCCTATATCGGTCCTGAATGTGGCAATCTCAACATCATGTGGCTGGCCCTTCTCGTGTTCAGGAAAATTGACAAGTGAAACAAGATTAGATATGCTCACGGCTGCTTCCCCTCCGGTGATGTAATGGAACCCTCTCATGGTTTGAACGACTTCTTCAACTTGTTGAGGAGTGGCAAGAGTTGTAACATCCAAATCTTTGATGGGATTTTTCATGATGGTATCTCGCACGGCTCCTCCAACAATGTAAGTAGGATAGCCCGCCGCTTCCAAAGCGGTCATCAACTGTAAGGTGTAAGTCACTTGGGGCGACCCATTGGTTTCAAGACCCAAGGTTAGCCCTCCGCCATGTAATCAGCAGGTTCCCAATCATTGACCAATTGCTCAAGGTCATATTGAGTCAGTTCCAAAGTCATGTATATGTCGTCTTCGGAAACTCCTTGGCTGCGAGCATCAGTTACACGACTCTTTAGAGTCGTTATCATCATCTCGGTGATTTCTTCCAAGTTGGTGAGGGCTTGGTTCCTACTTTTCAAGGCATACTCTTTTTCCTCTTTTATCTCTCGCTTGGCGCGAGTGTCGGCCTGTTCCTTGAGTGCAACTTTGAGCAGTGGTGTGCAAGCGTTAATAGTGTCCACAATTTGGTTTCGGTGAAGGGCCTTTCCGCCCTGCGCCGAATGCTGTTGAGTCCCGAGAGAAGACGCAATTGCGACACCGGCAATAGCCTCACCACCTGTATAAATCCGCTGCAAGTCCTCACCGTTAGGGATGGACACCATCGTAGCATAGCGATAGGGTGCCGAGGTTCGGGTTTCCCAATCTTCCACATCCCAACGCCACCCTTCCATGCTTCTGCTTGAGTATCCCGGGTTGGGATTACGCTGACCGCGACTTCCCGGTTTCTTCAGAATCACAGGAGTGAGTGTAAATGATTGTGAACCACTGCCTTTCCATCCGTGCCCTCCATGTGTTTCATATTCAACGGAGGCAAGAATGTCGTTACTTATCCGGGGGCAATAGCGATAAGGTCGCATCTTGGTCATCCGGGTGAATAAGGCTGCTTCAGACTCTCGGTTACCAATCGTGAGCGTTTCTTTGGTGGAATTGTATGCGAATATATCCTTCACCAACTTGTCCTGACCAAAGGTGTAGGGATTTCGGCGGCGATAGTGGACATTTCCATACCCTCCATGAGTGCTGTAAGGCGCACGGTCTGTGGCAACCATTCGTATGTCTTTGTAAGGTCCAATCATGGTGATGTCGTAGTAACGAAGAAACTCTCGCATGAAAGGCAACCTTTTCTCTTTGAAGTCCTCCGCTTCCGCAGCCATATATGCCGTTTTTCCTTTATTATCCAATGCTGCCAAGGCATGAAGGTCTGTGACGGCTTGCTGAAGATATGCCCCGCGCCGCTGATTATATTTAGGGTTCCATGAAGTGCCATACGCTTTATGGGCGTTGGTGGCTGCTTTGTATGACGGTTCATCCATATAGGCGTTTGTAGCCATGAACCGGAACTCACACATTTTCATCACAGTGGCATAACCTTGTATCAATTTGGCCTCATCCTTGGTTACACCTTGGGCGGTGGGGGGACCACTATAAGTATATGTTCGGTCATCATCGGAGGGTTTCTTCCCACCCATACGCTGTTTCAGAAACTTGGTTAAGGGCTTTTTGGCCCGAATGTTATAAGTTTTTTCCCATTCTGCTTGAGCAGGGTTGCTGAAAGCCGCCCGAGGAGCCTCAAAAACTTCCTCCGCAGCCAACCGGGTCCTATCTTCCCATTTATAGAGGCAGATGGGACCACAAAAGGTCTTCTTGTGACCAAGACGCGTAGGAATCTCCACCAAATCCCCTTTAGCCCCACAGTGAGAACAACTATCCATCACACTCTCGGCTCTCATTGCCGGAAGTTTGACAGTCTTGCCCAAGACTGTATAAATCTCATCTTCTGTGGCCCCTCCAAGATAAGCGTTCGTATTACGGTCAAAGATTCCATACTCGTTGAGTTTCATTCCCATTTTCTTGGCTCGGACTCGCATACCAATGTTGTAACCAGCAGGGCCAGTGAAGTAAAGGAGGGCTGCGCCCCACCCTTTAGGAGAAGATGTTCGGAAATCCACATTATGGTCGTCTATCAAGACTTGGGCTTTCTTTTCTCCCATCCAATGCACTTCCGCTGGCTTAATCGCTTTGACGATTTCGGGAAGGGTGACTCCCTTCTTTGGAATAATGACTACATCCAAATCTCCGGGACGAGGAGAACCTCGGCGGTAACTACCGCAAACTTCCACTCGGTCCACATAGGGCGTCACAAGTTTCACTACTTTGTCTGCCAATGCCTCGGCTTCTGCACGAGTCATTCTTTGAGTTTCTTCTCGGCCTTCTGCCTCATACTGGACTTCACTCAAAAATTGATTGGTGCGGAAGTAATCATTTTCCCGTAACCAAGGCAGAAAATAGCCCCGCGCCTCTTGGTAAGGAGTCTTGCTCATTACCTTCCATCCAAAAGGTGCATCATACTTCTGCACTACTGATTGGGGAACAAGATGAGCCACTTTCTCGGCGTGTGCTTTTGATGTGCTGTTGAACACTTGATGTGGATATGCCCGACCTTCTGCGGAGAAGGATTCATCGGTTTCGGCCCATGACTTGATTTCTTCTTCCTCCCCTTCATCAACGATTTTATCCCACTCATACTCAACGGCTATCTCCTTATCGTCATAGTTCCGATAAGTCCAATAACCACTTCCTCCATCTCCGTCATACATTTCTTGTTGGACTCTTTCTTCCACTTGCGAACCAATGTCCCATTCGTCCACCTCTATATCATCGGGGCTTGTTCGCCAAGAATAATTGACGGTGGTGTTCTCCTCAATAGAAACCATCCGCCCGCCCTCGTAATAGATTTCACCATCTCCTTCAGCGTCCAAGAGTTCGGGATGTTCAGTAGCCTTGAGGCCATAAAAGAATAAAAGACCTGCCGTTAATCCAGCAAGTCCAGCAATGGAATAACCCAAAGGTTTGGACCATTCCATTTTACCATTGTATGTATCCTTCGCCAAAACGATGGCCGAATAGGTGTTCCAGCCAACTAATAAAAAACCGGCGGTCACTAAAGCGTCCATAGGTAAGAGTTACCCATCCAACTATTTAATGATGGGCTTCACTACTCCGTAGTGATGTTTTCTGCCTTTGGTTCCGGAGAGCCAATTTCACAGGTCCCTGAAGGACAGTCTGACATAGCCGCCCCAATGAGAGCATCTTGGTCGTTTTCAAGGTAGTCAATGGCTTCTTGCGCGCTCATAGGGGATAGAGGTTCATTACCTCGGCTTCCCGAGCGATACACAGTCGTTCCCTTCAACTGCGGGCCATATTTGAGCATCATTTCTCCGAAAGTTTCCACTGGATAATCCGTTGGCACATTGATGGTTTTAGACACGGCATTATCTATGTGTTTCTGACAAATCGCTTGCATTCGCAAATGAGATTCCACATCAATATCCATTGCGCCAACAAATACGCTGGCCAATTCTTCCATATCTCCGCTGCCCCGCCACAGTTGCTCAAAGAGTGGGTCAATTACCACTTCTTCCTGTAATATCCGGTCATTGCTATCGTCGGCATCCCTGTAATAAATGCGACGGTAGCCCGGTGCAAAGATTGGCTCAATGCCGGATGAAGTTCCGGCAAGAATGCTGGTAGTCCCTGTCGGTGCAATGGTTAGCACAGCACAATTACGCATCCCATACTCCTTAATCTTGCTTCGCAAACTTTGGGTGAGGGTCTGACAAAACCCTGACTCAAGAAAGGGTTCAGCCTTGAATGCCGGGAAGCACCCCTTTTCGGCAGAAAGATAAGTGGAGGCTTCGTAGGATTTCTTCTTCATGAAATTGAAAACTTGGTCCACCTTCTTTCTTCCATCGGCCCTATCATAACGAAGGCCAAGTTTGACTAAAGCGTGACCCAAGCCCATGACGCCCAAACCAATACGGCGCACATCCTTACAGTTTCTCTCAATTTCTGCCAAGGGGTAGGTATTCACATCCAAAACATTATCAAGAAAGCGGATACCAAGATTAACGGAGTCATTCATGCGGTCCCAATCAAAGTCCGTTCCCTCACTGTTGATATGCTGAGATAGATTGATGGCTCCCAAATCACAGCAACCATAGGATTCCAGCCAAATCTCGCCACAAGGGTTTGTGGAAATCAAGGGCTTGTGATAGTGAATGTTATTCATATCATTGGCAAGACCGATGTTTAGGATTCCCGGCTCTCCGGACTCCCATGCGTTTTCAATCATCCGGTCCCACATTTCTTTTGCCGGGTATGAGGTAATGCTGTGTCCTCTCCACATCACCTCTATGTCTTCTTCGTTCACCACCGCGTCAAAGAAGTTTTGGTCCACTAAGACACTGATATTAGCGTTCTTCAAAGTTTGGTCTTTCTGATGTTTGATGAGGGGACGAATAACGGATTCAATGATGTCCGCATCTTCGGGAACTTTCTTAGAGAATGCAACTTCTATCATGGCCTCACGCTCCGCTTGCGGAAGATAGGGAAATGTAGCAATGATGGCTTCAGTGAGTGTGTCCTCGTCATTCACTAAAACTTTGTTGAACTTCTTATTCAGGAACTCCTCTAAATCTCCGTGGTTATACTCAAGACACATCATGAATGCAGTTCGGCGACCTCCCCCACATTTGATGACCTCTCCTGTTTGATTGACAACTTCCATGAGAGATACTGCACCGGTGGCTACACCTCCGGTTCCTTTGATAGAAGTTCCTCGGGGACGAATAGGTGAAAAGTTCATCCCGACTCCGCCGCCGGTTCCGGAGATGATGAGCATATCGCTCACCGTCTTACCCCAACCTTCACGGCTGTCGTCTGTCGGCACTACGAAACAATTGAGCAATTGTCCCTTGGGTCTTCCGGACCCATACCATATCCGACCGCCCGGAATAAATCGTCCCGATTGAAGGGCTTTCATGAATCGCGTTTCCCACTTACTCCTGTATCCGTTTTGTTCGGCGGAAGCGATATGATGTGCAACTCTTTGACAGGCTTCCTCCCAACTTTCAACACCGTTCAAGGAGTATCTTTGAGAAAATATTACAGCAGCAAAATCCTTTGGCTCGTAGGTTTCAGTCATCTTATCACGCGGGAGTATAGTCATTGTGTGTTCAGATACTTAAGGCTTTCACAGGGGGCCGCGAACGGCGGTGTGAAAAAGAAATCGCCTCCCGCATTAGGATGTGAGTCAGGGATTCAAGACCTCAATTGATGCGCTGAAAAACGGTGGGCGTCCTTCCGCTGGCTTTCTCAATGACGATGAAATCTCGGTCCTTCATCATCTTAGCACTCAACTCACGCTTGGTCGGCATCTCTCGCCTTCCGGCATCAAGAAGCCGCCCCACGAGGGCTGGCACGGTTATTTCTTCTTCAACGGCCACCAATGCTTTGGCGGCCTCATAGTTTGTCGGTTTCGTTCTCATTCATAATCAACTCTTGGTCATTCTTGGTGCCACTACCGCCGTAAAGTCCAACCCTTCGGTTTGGGTCCATTCAATCCTAAGAGGAAGTTCATCCCCTCCCATGATTGTAGCCTCGGACTTTTTGGCGGCGTGAAGCACTTCTTTTACCTTTCCTACGGTAAAGGTCACTACCGAATCCTTTTCCACGACCCAATCAGTAGGTTGTGGATTCCATTCAATAGGTTCTTCCCCGTGCATGGCACGGAAATACAGTTGTTTGGTCCCGGCTATCAGTTTGAACTCTTGCACTGCATCCGGTATGGTGCGGACAAAATCTTTCAAACCTTTGGTGGCTACGATGCCACTAAACTTGAACCCATCGGTTGGGGAAGGAAGTTTGGAAACCTGCTTGATGAGGTCAAGTTTCACTAAGCGGGCGGTGCGACAAATGCCGTTGGCCGAAATGGTGAGTTGATGTGGTTCTGCACTATCATAGTCAAGGGCCACCAAATCCTTGACGGTGAGTGTTTTGGTGATGTCTTTCAATCGCTCCAAAACAATGCCAAGTTTAAGTGGACTTTGGGACGACTCAAAGGAATAATCTTGAAAGAGTGCGCTATCGGCCTTGACTCGCAAAACCGCTGTGCAACTATTATCTAAGCAATTGATGGTCAGGCCGGAGGAGTCAAACTCAAAAACGGCTTGCTCATTGAGGATTTCTAATCCTTTGAGAATATCCTTAAACGGCCCTGCTGAAACGATAGCATGAAGGCTGGCCATACCCTACTTACGGCGCGATTACCGACTTAAAAGAATGGGCGAGGCTCACTCATACTTAATGTTGGCGAGTTTCTGCTTGAGGGCTTCAATCTCGGCCTCCATATCCTCGTATGTGGTCTTGGGAACCGACACCATTTTGGCCCGAATGCGTGGAAGTTGAGTGGAACTGCGGCGGCCTCGCGGACGGGTAGGAATCTCCAACCTATCCAACCAATTCTGAATCGTCATCGGGGATACAGCACATTGCTGGCCAATGTCAGTCATGGTCCGGTTGTTGGTGATGTATTCGTTTTGAAGCCATGTCTTATTCCGATATTGCTGCTTGCTGGCATAAGGTGTGGTTGGGGCGACGGTGGCGGGCATATTACATCAAACCTGCCTTCACCTATTTAAGTGTTGGCTGCCTCGTCGCTCTCTTGGGTCTTTGGAGGGACATATTCGGAGGCTACGAGGTCCAACGGGAGGATTTCAATAGTTTGCGCGTTGGTAGTCCAAGCCACTTGGCGAATCTGATGTGCCCTCATGAACTCCAAACAGTTGGCGCAGGGCTTGGCATTCCCAAAGGAGCCATCTTGTCGGAAGCGGGCGACTAAAACCATACACCCCTTGGGCTTACGCTTCTGTCGGGCCATCCGTGCCATTGCATTGGCTTCTGCGTGGATACTTCCCCGATGATTCTTCTTGTTGGGTGCGGCGGCAAGGATTTTCCCACCCTTGACGACAAGAGCGGCCATCCTTTTCCGAGAATAACAGTTGGAGGCTTCAGCAGTAGTGCGAGCCGCCTCAATGAAACGATTCCAGCGACCACCAAACATCATAGTAGGGCCACACCGGTAACTCCTTAATAAACTTTGGCCCCATTATCTGAGATACCCTTTACTGATAGCCCACATCACGAGAGCCATGAGTCCGAAATAGAGTAGGCAGATTGAAATGGTAAAGATGAAAGCCCCCATGCGCTACCCTCATACTGTGTTTTCTTTAATATCGTGTTCTTCTTTGGCCCACTTATGGTGTTCCCACAAGAGGACGAAACCGGCGATAGCCAATCCTGTGCGTATCAAAGACATACCCGTGCGACTCTTAGATAATTCAGTGCGAACTTCGGCGAGTTCCTCTTGGGTTTCCTCCAATTCACCTTCTGCACCCTTTTGTTTGAATGGGTGTGCGGGCTTGTGAGGGTTATAGCCAAGTTTCCGATAGGCCCAATGGCAATCGGGACAAACAGCCCCGCCGCCTCCATAATCAACCTCACGCAATTTAGCACTCGGTTTCTTACACCATGCACAAGATAGGTCTGATTCTGCCTCCCAATTGCTGTCTTCATCCGCATAAGGCCCATCCTCATCATCCCACTCAGGGGCATAATCAGGGATGGAATACTCATACCAATGCTGCACCTTGGCCTCCCCCTTTTTATCCGTGAAGACCTTATCCATTTCCTCATCGGAAAGGCCATCCCACCACTTCAAAGCCCCATTCACCATCTCCGCGTCAGTTCGCTTACGAATAGTCGCTTCTGTGATTCCGGGGTTATTGAGCAAAAACAAATCAACATAGAGGCCCTCCGGCCCCGAACCTTCCACTACTTCCTCATACCAGCCTTCTGCATAACTTTCTTCATCCCAGTCTGTTGATGCAAAAGTGTCTGTGGCCAACAAGGTTTCAAGACCCTCCATCGTCGCGCCACTGGTAATTCCTGTAATTCCGGCCTTTTCCGCTGGTGGTAATTTTGATTCTGCGGCATTTCGGGT
>Ga0209757_10000087_pt1 | contig 27091 bp, 31 predicted proteins | sample ETNvirome_6_1000_FD_185472 | JGI IMG/M metagenome (GOLD analysis project Ga0209757, IMG submission 185472) | Marine viral communities from the Pacific Ocean - ETNP_6_1000 (SPAdes) (version 2) | ecosystem: Environmental > Aquatic > Marine > Oceanic | place: Pacific Ocean | collected 2013-06-19 | reverse complement strand
CGTGACCAGCGATTCCGGAAAAACGTCCAAAATCGGTCACGATAAAACGGAATGAGCGGTCACGATCACCCGGAACAGGCGGTCACGTTCAAACGGAATGGGCGGTCACGATGGGCCGGAATATGCATTTCCGGTACATGGCCTTCAACGCGCGGGAAGGCGAATTACGAGGACGTCTGAAGCGCATTCCTGACGATACCCATGTATTAATCAGTCATGGTCCCCCGCTGCATGTTTTAGATTACATACCAACCCTGCGGAGACACGTAGGGTGTCACGTTTTAGCGAAGCGTGTAGAGCAACTTCGGGGGCTCAAAGCGCACATCTTTGGCCACATCCACGAGTCTCACGGTTCTACAGTCGGAGAAACCGATGGTGTCATGTATGTTAATGCGAGCATTTGCACTGATAGATACATGCCGACTAACAAGCCGATAATAATCGATCTTTGAGAATTTGGACGAGTGGATTCTGGCTTGATGGTAATCAGCTCATTTTTAACTGGGTCCAAAAGTAGGCCTCAGGCCAGTTTCTCTGATTACCCTCGCAATGGCTTTATTCGCCTTTTTGTTAGGGAGCGCAGGGAGCACAGCCGGTCGCAAAGCGAACATTCAGACTTGGGGAAAACGCTTGCAGCATGCGCGCGAGGAATGGTGCCGAAGGCGCAATGTAGAGTGCGTCGCCGTGCCTTTACTGATTATGTTTATTCGTACTCCGGCGTCCAACCCAGTATTCCGTAAAATTGGGCAACAAAATGCTCCTGCCGCTCATCAAAGGGGTACACCTTTTTCGGATACTCGCCCAGAAAACGAACGAATTCATAATATAAATCAACGACCCAACTATCTTTGCCGAATTCGTATGCGAATTCAGTCATTTTCTCGCCATACATTTTCTTTTGAAAATGGTATACGGCGTTTCGAGCCCGCCGTAGCAAGATTACCCCGTCCTTGTTCTTTTGGAGTATCCGCTCAATTTCTGCATCCTGAAGCTTTAACTGTTCCCAGCCTTCGATTGCCACATACATTGATGCGAAAAACTGAAACGATTTTGCCACGGATTCCGCTGGCGTATGGTCATCAGCACATATCCATCGATCAACATTCAGCTGCGCCCAATGAACGTACTGGCCCCATGAGGCAACTTCTTTGAGTTCATCCCAATTCATAGAAAAACATAACGCCATTGGTAAGGGACGCCAACTACGCTGCGCTCCGTTGCCGCCCCGTTGAACACCTTGATTATTACCTAGTGAGAGGGTGAAGGCTCATATGTGGTAGGCAATTTCATTTGCCCCGCCGTTTTCTGGTCTTGTTGCGTTTACCTTCCAAAGCTTGCTTTATGTGGGGCTGGTTGCATAGCTCAGTGTATCGCTTAGCGCGAAAAGCCGCCCCATTAGGCCCACCATGGCGTGCCACCAAATAGCCAGTAAAAAAGCCCAGTTGATGGTAAAACTCAGTTATCTCCTGTGCGATGCGCTCTAACGTCCCCAGCTCATACACAAATTGTTTGCTGGAGAGGTCTAGTGTTTGATCGCCAGCCTTAACTGCTGCGGTAAAAGCCAAATAGTCTGATTGCGCCACCCAAACAATATGATCTGGAATATTTACCGAAACGCCGAAACAACCATGAGCCAAATCATTGCGCTCTTTTTCCAGTGAGGCTTTTCGGGCTACATGGGCCTGAAACAAATGGAGGTCCTTTTCATCGAGAACGACCTCCGCAGCCGCAGTAAGTGCATCAGCTTGCGCACGACTGTTTCTCAAAGATCCGAATACTGCCGCTGCCTGGGGTATATTTGTCCCCATTAGTTCAGCGAGAAGACGGGCACTTTGAACCTCAATGTCCGCCCAGGAGGTAATTATTCGGCCTACAAGCGCAGCCGCCTTGGGGCGATCTTCAATAAACCCAACCCCCATCGTGACCTTAGCGTTCGGATATGATTTCTTGATTGGTTTGCGTGAGGATTTTGAGATACTTACGCGCTCAGGGTATGTGGAGTTAAGCGATTCCGCCGCTTGAGCTGTGTGAAGCTCATGGACTGAGTAAACATCATCGTGCCCACACCTGGAACACGGAACGCTGAGTTCCCCATCACCGGCTATCTGGATAGCCTTTTCCCCTTTGGACGGGTCATCAAGCACATAGATTTTTTCGCCACATTCTTGGCAATTGAGAGCGTGATACCAGCCTCCTTGGTTAACTCTATCTCGCCTATACAGCCGGTAAGGCATCTTCCACGTACCATCCAATTTTTTTAAATCAATCAAAACCTCAACGAGATGCTGAGGCCCTCGTGCCTTACGCGGTTTGTTAGCTTATCTACCGCCGATGTAGGCCTCGGCATAAGACATGACTTTTGTAACGAGCCCGAACAAATCGTGGGCCGAAATCTGATAGTCCTCGGAAATCTTGAATAATTCATCTGCGTCTTCCTCTCGCCCAGAGCCCGGATCTGGATACCTGCCGGCCCAATAAACAAAATGCGTCAGCCCGCGCAGCATTTCAACTTCTCGCCGATCCAAGCCGGGGATAAGCTTTGCCAACTCATGTAATCGATGATGGCGAGTCTTCTTTTCCAGCTTTTTGTAGCCCTCAACGCCCTCATTGAAAATGATTAGGGACTTCAAGCAAATCTCGAGACTGTAGCCAACTAACATTAGTCCGACCGCGCAATACTGGCTATCGCATAAACTCCGCACAGGCATCGGAATTTCATCGAAACCCTGCTCTGTTCGCAAAACAGTAATTGCAGCTTGTGAAAGGGCATGAGCCTGACTCATCCAGAGCACGGGATTCTTCAATTCTTCGCTGGTAGCAGGCTTAGAAATATCGACGGGAAATCCAGCGATCGTGCTTGCCATACCCCATTTTTGACGAGCTAAGGCACTGTAACCGAAAGGATCTTTGCCGAACCCAGTTCTGTCTAGCTTGAGGTATTTTTGATAATCGTCCACGGCCCTAGTCGTCCTAAAGCGAGCGCCAGCGCACAACGGCGCACTTGTAATGGAGGCGCAGCCGCAATGAAAACTGCGTCCGGCGGCCACCGGCCGCGAATTGATGCTCTTTGTTATGTTTTACCTGAAATGGCCGTAAACGCCCCATCCACGACCAGTTATACCCAAATTTACCAGCAAGTCAGTCTCTTGCTTGCCCACATAATCTGGATTTTCTGACTCCCAGATCTTGCGTTTAATGTACTTGGCCCAGACTTTCTCGAACTGGCTTTCAGGATTTTTGTTTCCGTTACAAACCTCAACGAAGCGCTCTTGCGCTAGTGATTCGGGAGTAATTGCCCCACGCATGAGAGCTGCCAGCCAAGAGCCGTATGTTATGAGCAGCTCGATCTCGTCCTCTGAGAAGAGTGTATCGGGCACATTGGGCTGAAACTCCATTTTCCGATATTTTAAGTGCTCTGCTGAAGCCACTGATCACTCCAGAAAACATAATGCTTAGCGAAGCAGCGTGGACTTACCCCGGTCCGAATTACACGACTTGTAAAGCTTCTTATTCAAGGACACTAGTATGGAAGTTTGCTTTCAAGCCAGTCGTTGACATCTTGGGGACCAAAACCGGCATATGGCCTTTTAAGATTGATGACGTATAAATTATCGTTTTGATCAGTTATTGGCCGCAAGGAGTCGAAAACCTGCTGCGGGGACTCATCGGTCTCTATTGCATAGCTCGACTCGGATAGCCTAGCCCAATTATATTGTTTTACCTTCTCAAGCAACTTCGCGTGCTTTTGGCCCGGTGAGTTCAAATCGTAGGTAATCAACAACACTGCCATCAAAACCTCCTAGTCACGATGGAACACTTACACTTAACTCCAAAGCACAGCGACCTTGAGTAGCGACGAAAGAGCCACGGAAAGGGCGTCTGGCGGCCGCTGTAACTTTTTATAGAACAGTGACTTTGGTGCTCATGAGAGCACTATTGCCAGAGAAGCCAAACTTCTCGTACAACCCTTGAGCATCGCGGGTTTGCAACACCATTTGAGTTCCCTTTATGGCTGGGTGCGCAACCAAACATTCCATGATCCACTGTCCCAGGCCAGCCCCCCGAAACTCCGGCTCAACCACAATATCCGCGACCCAGGTAAATGTAGCACTATCGGTGACTGCCCGCCCAAAACCAATCTGAGTGGCACCCCGGTAGAGACTGAAGCAGATGGAGCCAGCAACCATGCGATCTACGGTTTCTTGGGGACGGCGGTCACCCCAATAGGTTGCAGCAAGCAAACGGTGGACGATATTCAGTTGCACCTTGGATTTATCGTCAGTGATTAAGTAATCGTCCTTGCGCCACTCCATTGATGATCACTCCCTGATTTATGATAGCCACTAGGCAGCGCGCTTTATCATTGCACCAATTTGACTGCGTCATTATTACTGGCCTTGAGCCGCCCCTCGCGCTACACGTAAATCAATAAAACAATAGCTTAGCAGGGAGGAACATCGCTGCAATGTAATCGTTAAGTCTCTGCAATTTGCTCTGCCAATCATACTGGATGAAATAGCAGTGAATATGCTTGGAGTCTCCGGAGAAAAGCCCTGACTCGAGTGTTCGCTTTTGTTTAGCTGAGTTCAGAGGATACCCTGGTCGCAAAGCGAACGTCTAAATTGACCACAAAAGCGGACCTTTCTGCCTGGCCGCGTAACACCACAACCTCTCGCTCTGATTGACTGAAAGACCTGACACCGTGGGAATATCTGGCGAAACACCGACGGGAGGAAAACTCTAATGAGCTTTGCTGCTAAACATGGATGTTTACGGTCTCAGATTGCCTCCCCAATGTATCGAACAGTTTGGTCAAACCAGGCAGCCTTTCAGACCATCGTCTGCCAAACTATGGTTGAATTAACAGGGGTCGATAAAACCGAGAGCGATAATATGGCAACAACAAAAATTCTTAGGGACGGTGAGGATCTAGTGGTTGAGGTACCAGAGGAAATACTGCTGACGCTAGGCATTGAAGTTGGGCAAAAGCTACATGTGTCACTCGAAGACAACAAAGTAATTCTCGACCCGGTGCCAACCGATGACACAGCGGATGAGAATCAGGATTAGGTAAACGCTCGGCAAAAAGGGACTGCTTGCCAGTGGCGTAGGCAGTATGTTGGGGCGGGGTTGAACGCGTACAGTATGCCCAGGGTTTCTAAAAGATCCTGGACTAAGGGGTCGTCAATTACGCTGTAGCGGCCACACATAACGCTGTCCTTTTACGAGAACGAGCTATCGAGCAAATCATAGATTACGGGCATTAACCTGATCTCGATGGATTCGATACATGACACCAGAGCAAAGTTCACAAAAGCATTGTCGAGCATTTAGAAAAACCTGATGATTACAACGTCGACAATAAAACAGATACTCACCCCGGTCGTTTCGATACATTCCTGAACCTACTGATTTCCGTACCGAAGGAATTACTTGAGATGGTCGATGGTTCTGTTTTTGGACCTGGAACTGTGGTGAATCTTCCCGATAGCTGAATTTCTCCACGTTACGTTCGTGTGACTCAAGATAGTGAGCCATCCTTGGGTGATAGAGCCATCTTTTGCAGTCCAACTCTTTCGCCATGGATTCCGCGAGAACGACTTTGAGAGGAATCTCTGAATGCTGAAATTGCAACCTGGCATTTGAGATATCAATGGCAAGAACAACCGCTTTATGATCGCGACAATTCCAGCTTGAAAAATCCGGCACACCTTGTTTTTCAGGGTGTACCAGCTTTATGCCGACTTGCACGCCTTTAAATTCACCAGTTACATCGAAAGTTTCACCCAGAAGGTTTCTGTTTATGTGAATGTTCTCCAAGGTAATGGTACAGGCCCGAGAACATACGTAATCAGGATCAGGAACAGATGACCAAGGGCTTGGCGGGGGATAAACGTAATCTGGCATAGCCACATCAAATGACTCGGACTCGGAGAAAATCTGCCGAGCCATCGCGGCAACTGACACCCAGTACGAAAACGTGCACTCCTCGTAAACTTTTTTGTCTTGTCCACGGGTATTGTGAGCAAAGTGGTCAACACGCCCGACCATGCAGTGTCTGGCAATAAGAGGAAGATCACAACCAGGACACTTACAACCACATCGCGCCCCACTGGGCACCTCTCTTACGTCCACAAATCGTTCAGATTCAATGTGGTACCCAAAGGGGATTTTGGTATCAGCCACGCCCAATCTCCAATTCGAGTGACTATAAGTTTAGATAGCTAATCGAATGGGGAGACGAGTGTCAACGAGGTGTCGACCCGTTGATGGGTTTATGTGGTGCTGCGTAAACCTGCCACAGGGCTCCCGGCATGGAGGTATCAGCCTTTGCCCAACGGCTGCCCCTGTTCCACCATGGAATCCTCTGAAACTCGCTCACTGGAGTCAAAGAATTCATCCCAAACGGGATCGGTAGGTCGCTCATAGCGTTTAACTGAACCTCTCAGTCGCTCCAATGGTGAGCGTCCTTTCATCTTGGACTGGGCGAACTCTTCGGTATGCGCCGAATCCGCATCCGAAGCTTGCAGCAACTCCTGCCCAGTAAACTGTTTCTTTTTCACCTCGTTTATTCCCTCAGTGAGAATTATTGCTTCGAAGGATAGTTTAGCAGGGAGTCAGCTGCGGCACCGCTCCAGGAACGCTTTCAACCATCGAGCTTCCGACTCTGTCGGCTTAAGATCGTACTGTTTCACGATACGAACGAACCTTGCTACATAACCGCACTGGCCTGACGGTGGCAACCATTCATCCGGACCCTGAGCACCCTTACTTCTATTAAGACTAGCTCGACGGGCGAGAGATTGACCATATCGTTTGCAAACCGTTCTCGTTTAGCTTGCGTCCAACCCTTCGCTCCGCGCTTCCAGGCCCACTTGAGCGGAACTACGTGATCAATGTCGATCTCACTGCTGTTTTGGATGACTTTGCCTGTGAACGGACTGACCCAGCGGCCCGAAACCACGCTGCAACGACGTTCATCTGCAAACCGGACCTTGGTCGTGGATTGTGCAATCAATGCCTCAGCACGGCTGTCTTGACAGTCTCCGTCGGCGTCATCCCAACCATGCCCGAACGCAGACCGTTCGTAGCTTTGTAACTCGCCTTTTTGATCTTGGGCCTGCTGAACCGAGGCCAGAGAGACACCATCCGGAAGTTTACCGCCTGAATCCAGGCAGGCATCAACAGAGTCGTACGGTTGATAATTCTTGGTTCGCTCATACCAACTGCTTTGTGGTGGATGGCAAAGACCGCTGTTCGACTTTTTTATAGTGGAAGCGTGAGCCGAAGCACTGACAAGACCCGCTACCACAAAAACGAAGAGGGGAAGTATTCTTAAAACGCAAACCATGATGTTTAAAGGCTCTCTCAAGTGTAAACTTACCGTAGACTGCCCACGTATGATCCCTCGCAGCCTTACACTCCACGGACGATGCTTCACTCCAAGGAAGCGACAACGACTGACCAAAGGTCGGTGTTACCAGTTTGCAGCCCAAAAAGGCTGAGAAGTTTATTCACCATTATCGGTTGCAGCAAGCTGGCATAGGCCTAAGAGCAAAGCGGCGACGCCTGCTTGGCTGCGTACTATCTTTAACGTGATTTGGACGGGAAAGATCGACTATCCATGGCTATTAGCTTTTATGAAAAAGGGGAGCTGCCCTCTGGCTTCCACGGATGGCGAGTTGTTGCCACCATCCGAGGTAAACGCTACCAGAAGTACTTCTCCTTGAAGAGGCCAAACACTCGGATTTCTGAAGAGTTCTGGCACAAATATCAAGAGACCAGAGCCAGGTACTATGAGGCCCGTTACATGGCCCGCTCCGCAGCCATTCAATACCTCGATTTCATCGGGAAAGACCATCCAGCTACCCGCCCCTATCGCGGCGTAGGTTTCCACGGCATCACGCTTGGTATCGGAAGCGGGAAAAGTGCTTCACAGGAAACCTGCTATTTCTCCGTAAACAAACGAGGCGCTGCTAACAAATTCTACATTGATGAACGAGCATCTCTGTCTCAGGCATGGGAGCAGGCTGTACAACATTGGGGAGAAGTATTCGATATCCGACCCAAAGATATAGCTAAAAAGCTCGAACAGGTTCCCAGTCCTGATCAGTTCAAATCGCTTCGAAAACAACTGAACGAACACGAGGGCTGCGACTATCAAGCCAGTGTCCTCCATCATGTCTACGCCGAACAGCGTAGCCAGCTGGAAAAACATAAGGCTAAGAAAACCACCAGAGGAAAGCTCAACGAGGATGATTTACTGGCAATGTACGCGAACCTGGAACGCCAGGTGTCAGAGTTCCGGAATTAGATCTATTCGGTGTCGTGGCCGAAGGACCGGCCCAGCGCGTCCGGTTTAGACGACAGAACTCTTAGCATTGGCTGTCGTCCTTCCATGACGCCAACTACTCTGCCATCTCCGATGAAAGCCCCAACCATAAAGACACCGGGCCCAAGCCGTTTGTAGGGCTCAAGAATAATCGTACGCCAAGCTTCGATATCCAATAGAACCGACATTAACTCCGGTGACCTACCCCCAATCGTGAAAAACCATAGGGCGCTTTTAAAAGCTAAGCCTGCATAATTTAATTTCAGCTCACAAAATGCAGTGCAAATATCAAAGTCGTGGTATGCTCCTGTAACCAGATTTTTTAGCCAGAGGCACAGCCATGATCCGCTGCCATCTCGCCCGCATGATGGGCGAGCGCAAGATGCGTATTGCTGATGTTGCCAGAGAAACCGGACTCAGCCGCGCCACAGTGACTTTGCTTTATAAAGAAACCGCGCAGAAAGTGGATCTGGAAGCCATTGAACAGATCTGCATACTATTCGATTGCACTGTCGGTGACCTGCTGGAATTGGTGCCAAACCTAAATGACCGAGGAGCGGCCTGATGGCATCTGAAGCAGATACCCGAGCAAACTATATCGATCCAGCATTACGGGCAGCAGACTGGCAACCGAGCAACATCATTCGGGAGCACTACTTCACTGACGGTAGAAAAATGGCCGGAGGGGTACGTGGGCGACGTTGCTATGTGGATTACCTGCTACACAAAGATAACCGCTATCTAGCCGTAGTAGAAGCGAAAAAAGTATCCGAGCATCCAACTAGAGGCCTGCAACAGGCCATTGACTATGCGAATAAGCTTCACGTTCGTTACGTCTATTCCAGTAACGGCAAACAAACCTACGAATTCGATCTGGAAACAGGCAAAGGCGACTACATTGAGTTCTACCCAACGCCTGCTGAGCTTGAAAAGCGCTATGCCGGAGAAACCACCGATTTAAGCCAAGAGTTAAGAAACATCCCTTTCCATTTAGAAGGGGCCATGCAGCCGCGTTATTATCAAGAACTGGCAGTTCATGCGGCTACAGATGCTATTGGCCAAGGCAAATCCCGTATTCTGCTCACGCTGGCAACCGGTACCGGTAAAACTTTCATCGCCTTTCAAATCGTCCACAAACTCTTTCAGGCTCGCTGGAACCTTGACAACCCTGGCTCACGCAGGCCCCGCGTTCTGTTTCTGGCCGACCGTAATATCCTGGCCGATCAAGCCATAAACACCTTCAACCCTTATGAAAAAGACCTGATTAAAATCAATGGGGAGGAAGTGCGCAAACGCAATGGTGTGGTTCCAACCAATGCCCACATCTTTTTTGCAATCTATCAGGCGATTGCGGAACGAGAAAACATCGATGGCTATTACAAAGTCTATCCCAAAGATTTCTTTGATTTGGTGCTGATTGATGAGTGTCACCGTGGTGCGGCCAATGAAGCGGGCTCCTGGCGAGCTATTCTTGATCACTTCAGTAGCGCCGTACATCTGGGGTTAACGGCCACACCAAAACGCACAGACAACGTGAACACCTACGAATATTTTGGCCAACCCGCTTATGTGTATTCACTGAAAGACGGTATCAACGACGGCTTCTTAACGCCCTATCGCGTTAAACGCGTTAGAACCAATCTGGATGAATTGGTGCTCACCAAAGATGATGTCATAGTCGAAGGTGAATCCGGCCAAGATTTGTATCAGGTCGAAGACTATGACCGCAAAATCATTGTTGATCAACGCACAGAGCTGGTCGCCAACGCCATCTTACAAAACATCAATCCATTGGAAAAAACCATCGTCTTCTGTGAGAACCAGAACCACGCGCTGACGATGCGCGACATGATCAACAAATACAAAACTGTTAAAGACCCGCATTACTGTGTGCGAGTGACCAGTGACGAAGGTAAAGCCGGCCGCGAACTGCTGGAAAAATTTCAGGATAACGACAAAGACATCCCAACCATTGTTACCTCATCACAAATGCTTACTACCGGTGTCGATGCGCGTAATGTGCGCAATGTGGTACTGGATCGAACCATCGGCTCAATGGTGGAGTTCAAACAGATTGTGGGTCGTGGCACCCGTGTATTTGACGGCAAGGACTACTTCACCATCGTGGATTTTCGGGGCGCTACCAACAACTTTTATGATGAAGAATGGGACGGCGAGCCTGAAGCACAGGAACCCGACGGAACCCGAGAACCAATTCCAACACCTTACACACCTGATCCGCCCGAAGGCGGCGATCAACCAGAGCCAGAACCAGGTGAGCCGCGCCCAAGGCTAAGGGTAAGACTTGGCAATCACCGCGAGCTTAAAGTCATCGATATTGAAACCCGTTATATCGACGAAAATGGTAAGCCCCTCACTATTCAGGAGTTTGTCGAGCGGTTAATTCAACAACTGCCGGGCCTGTTCAAAAGCGTTGATGAGCTTCGCGATATCTGGTCAGACCCAGACCTACGCGAACAACTCTTGGCCAAGTTGGTACAAGCGGGCTTTGACAAAGAGCAGCTCTCGGCCCTGCGCAGCATGTTCGAGGCCGACGACTGCGATATGTTCGATCTGCTGGCGTTTTTAGCCTTTGAACAACCCATGGCTACCCGTAAATCCAGAGCAGAAGCCGTGAGAGCCAACAGCGCATTCTTCGACCATTACCAACAGGAAAAGGCCAAACAATTCTTGCATTTTGTCCTGAATCGCTACGAACAAACTGGCGTTACTGAATTGGCACGTGAGCGCCTGCCAGCGTTGATTGAGCTATCCGGCCTTGGCACCACCAAAGATGCCTCCATGGCTTTTGGTGGCAAACCTGCGCATTTGCTTGCTGCCTTCAAACAACTACAACACCAGCTGTACCACGTGAGCTAACCAATGGAACTGAACTTAGCCCCCAACCCTTTGCATAGACAAGTACAGACCTTAACGATTGATAAGGTCGCTACGCTGATTGGCGAGAATGGCTCAGGTAAATCCAGTATTTTGCAGTCAGTTTTTGAACAACGATTAGCAGGACGAGATCATGAAAATCTTAAGGTCGTGTGCTTTTCATCTGGCCAAAACGAGAACTACTCAGAAAAATTTAGTGCCTATTTGAAAAGAGAAAGGCAAGCTGGGCGCGGCCTTAATCTTGATTGCTTCTATTTCGACAAATCCTGGTCAAAGCTGCTGATCTTTCTAGCCACAGCCATTAAACGCAACGGCAAAGTTCGGTCATTCCTGGTAGAACAGGAATACGTCAATGAGTCCCAGCCAGATAAAGACGACCTGAGCACAACCTTCAGGTGCGCCTTTAAAGTGGATAAAAACTACATTGCTCGTGTTCAGGATGCTCTCAAGCGTGAAGAACGCGGCGATGCCGATACTCTGCGTGCGACGCCATATTTTCGCTCATTGGAAAGCTTTATTACCAACCTGATATCCCGTGAGTATGAGTTTGAAGAGCCCCTGCGAAAGCGAACTGTTGATCTCACTGCCAATGGCTTAATCCGGGTGTCTTTCGACTACCCCAGGTCGCTCCAGGCGGGTGATGATGAAGCGGAAGCCGGTGAGCCCGACGCCCAAGCCGTGGCCACCAACTGGGACCCGGAAGTAGCCTTTTTCACACAGGCCGCCGACAACAACTACTTTATCGATAAGCCACGTTGTCAACTCGTGTTCAATAACAATATCGAGCTGGACCAGCTTAGCGATGGGGAATACCAGCTACTATTCTTGTATGCGCTAATCGACCTGTTCGACACTGAGAATACCCTGTTCCTATTCGATGAGGCAGACTCACACCTTCACTATAAAAACGTCGAAAAGCTATGGGCGCTTCTCCACAGCATCCAAGGCCACGCCATCACCACTACACACTTACTCGATTCCATTTCGGCCAAAGAGAATCGTATTGAGCACCTTAAAGTGGTGGAAAAAGGCAGGATCAGCGAAGACAACAAAATCAAGCAATTGATCAATCGCCTGAGTGTACTGTCGCGCGCGAAATCGGTGGAATTTGAAGTGTGCGGCAAGCTACCTAACATCGCCTTACTGGATGATTACAACGACTGGATTATTTTTTCCAAACTCGCGGCGCGTGCAGGGCTAGATATAAACCGTCTAGCCGCGGTGCATGCCATGAAAAAGTCATCCAGCTACGCTACTGCCAACGAGACTTTTGGCAAGGGCAAGATTGATTGGCTGCACGGCCTCAGCAAGATCGAATCCCTCTTGGTCACAACCCAAATTTTTATGATTTGTGATCGGGATGAGGCAGTTCTGGATTGGAATGCTGCCAATGGCGTTCAAGTGAACGGCCAAGTGTACCGCGACTTGCTGAATACCATTCGCTGGCCGCAAGGCATAAGGGTGACACCCTATTTGCTCGCATGGAAACGCCGCGAAATCAAAAACTATTTACTCTCATACACCGCATTGGCGCACCACCATCTGCTTGGCCAAATAAACAATGGTGATATTGCGCAGCGCAATCACCTACAGCCCAATAATCCTGGTGATAACGATGATATTCGCAGGTTGAACGTTAAACACATTATCAACCCGCTGGTTAATACCGATGGCGAAGGCTTGGACCAAGTAAAACTCCAAGCCTATATCGACCAGATTCCGCCCACAGAAATCAGCGAAGACATCACCAATATGTACAATTTTATTATCGGAAAACTCTAAGCATGTCACTACAACAGAAAATTGACCGCATTACCGACATCCTACGCCGCGACGATGGCATCAGCGGTGCCATGCATTACACAGAGCAAACCTCCTGGGTATTGTTCCTGAAGTTTCTCGATGATTATGAGTCCGAAAAAGAAGATGAGGTTGTATTGTCGGGCAAAGACTATCAACCGGTATTGAATGATGAGCATCGCTGGGCAAGCTGGGCCTGCCCTAAGACTCCTGAAGGTAAATTGGACCTGGCACGTGCAAAAACCGGGGATGACCTTACAGATTATGTCAATAATCAGCTATTTCCCTACCTGAAAGGCTTTGCCAATGCGGCTGCGACAGGCGCAGATCCAAAATCTTTCACCTACAAAATTGGCGCTATCTTTCAGTACTTGGACAACAAGGTCGCTTCTGGCCATACCCTGCGTGAAGTGCTGGATATTGTAGACAGCCTGAACTTCCAGTCCGAGTCTGATCTGTTTGAACTCTCGTTGGTGTATGAAGGCTTGCTGCAAAACATGGGCGATGCCGGTGGTTACGCGGGTGAGTTTTATACCCCGCGCCCGTTGGTGCGCGCGATGGTGCAGGCTATTGACCCTAAACCCGGCGAGACGATTTATGACGCAGCAGCCGGTTCCTGCGGATTTTTGGTGGAAGCCTTTGAGCACCTAAAAAGTAAAAAGAGTCAACTCTCCACCGAGCAGTGGGATTTTATTCAGAGGGATACCTTCTACGGTTACGAGAAAACCTCATTGGCTTATGTGATGGGCATGATGAACATGATTTTGCATGGCATCGAGTCACCCAACCTGTTCCGTGGTAATACCCTGACCCATAATATCCGCGATATTCAGGAAAAAGACCGTTACGACATTATTCTGGCTAACCCGCCATTTGGCGGTAAAGAAAAGTCGCAAATTCAGCAAAACTTCCCCATTCAGAGTAACGCGACTGAATTGTTGTTTTTACAGCACTTTATGAAAACCCTTAAAAGTGGTGGCAAAGCAGCCATCGTAGTGCCGGAAGGCGTGCTGTTCCAGACCAACAGTGCCTTTAAGCAGGTGAAACAAGAGCTGCTTGAAAACTTTAACCTACACACCATCTTAAGCCTGCCCCCTGGCGTTTTTTTGCCGTACTCGGGTGTTAAAACCAACGTGCTATTTTTCGAGCGCAGCGGCGGCACCAGTGATGTGTGGTATTACGAATGTGAGCCTGAGAAGAAGCTTACCAAAAACAAACCAATCACCGATGAGCACTTAAAAGAGTTTGTTGAACTTTATAGCAGCCGCGAAACCACCGAATGCTCATGGACTGTATCGGCGAGTAAACTGGCTGAAGATTATGATTTGACCGCTAAAAACCCAAGCAAGGCCTCAAACAAAAGAGAGCCTAGCGCCCTCGAAATCATCCAAGGTATAAAAGCTAGGGATAGTGAAATTGAATCGAGCCTACTTGATATTGATAGAGAAATTTCAGAGAAGATATCAAGTCGAACGGAAAACAGCATAAAAGAAAAACTAGGAAACCTAATCAAATTACACTACGGAAAAGCACTAAAAGCAGCAGATCGAGTTCACGGAGAAATACCCGTTTATGGATCAAACGGGATAGTTGGCTATCACAATAAACCACTTTGGGAAAAGCCTACTGTAATTATCGGCCGGAAGGGGTCGGTTGGTGAAGCAAATTACTGCCAAGGATGTAGCTGGACAATTGATACAGCCTATTATGTTGAAGTACTGGATGCTAGCAAACTCAACTTAGAGTACTTCTACTATTTTGCTGACCAATTTGACATAACAGCAATTTCACAAAAGGGTGTAAAACCTGGTGTAAATAGGAACGACTATTTGAATATAGAAATACCACTTCCACCTATAGAAGAGCAAAATGCTATTGTGGATTCGTTACGCAAGGTATATGCGAAGATTGAAAAAGGCTCTAGGCTTTATGAGGACAACATTGAAAGTTTATCTTCCCTGAAGTCATCAATATTAAGTGCTTCATTTAAAATATAGAGCACGAATGTGAAATTTATAAATTGTCGTAATTACTACGACCATGAGAATTTTTGGCAATAAAATTAAACTAGGGATACTGAGTCGTGAGCTTACAAACAAACTTGAAGGGTCGCTTGCGCAACACCTCTTTGCCAAAAAGCCACGGTCTTATGCCGGTCTTTGAGGCTGTGGTAAACTCTATTCACTCTATCGAGGAAAAAGGAAATTCCGATAATAGTAAGATTGTTCTTCGTATCAATCGAGCTACCCAGGGCGCTCTGGATTTAGACGCGAAATCTCTACCACCTATTATCGGCTTTACCATAACGGATAATGGCTGTGGTTTTGACGAGACCAATTTTAAGTCATTCGAAACCCTCGATTCCGACCACAAAATTGACAAAGGCTGCCGTGGTGTTGGCCGCTTGATGTGGTTGAAGGTGTTTGATCTGGTCGAAGTGGAGAGCCACTTTCTCGATGTTGATGGAGTGCTTAGAAAGCGTGTATTCCGCTTTGACGATAAGTTGGGTGTCCACGGTGAAAAAGTTGTGGAGGCTACCGAACAACAGTCGGGTACCCTCGTTAAGCTAGTCGGGTTCGATGAAAACTTTCGAAAGCAGGTTCCCACCAAAGGGCAATCCATCGCCAATCAATTGCTTGAACATGTGCTCTGGTACTTTGTTCGTCAAGGCAGCGCACCCAAGATTCTGGTTGAAGATGCAGGTAAGGTGTTCGATCTTGACCACTTGCTCGAAGAGCATATGCACGCCAGTGCGTTTCTCGAAACTATTACGATCAGTGATTATTCCTTCGATTTAACACACATAAAGTTTCGTGCCTCCGTAAATAAAAAGCACCAACTGGCTCTGTGTGCAGCCAACAGGCTGGTTAAAGAGGAATCTATTCAAGGGAAGCTCCCTGGCCTGTACGGTAAAATTTCAGACGCTTCTGGCGAGTTCACCTACACCTGCTATGTGTCTTCCGATTACCTCAACGAACACGTACGAAGCGAACGTACCTCCTTTGACATTGCCGAAGACGTTGAGGACATGCTCAACGAAGTGTGCTTTAAAGATATTCGCGATGCGGTGTTAGAGTGCACTAAAGAGTATTTACAAGATGTCCTGGCAGAAAATGTCTCAGCCGGTCGCAAACGGGTGGATGATTTCATTAACAATCAAGCACCGCGATACCGCCCCATTGCGAATTATGTTGCTGAAGAAATGCTAATTGTTGACCCGGAAAAGTCCGATAAAGAGTTGGAACTACACCTCCATACTCACTGGTATGAGGTGGAGCGGCAACTGGTGAGCGAGGGCCACGACATAATGCAGCCTCACACTGAGGAGCATGTAGAGGAATACAAGAAACGGCTAAGTGAGTATCTACGCAAGGCAGAGGACCTCAAAAAATCGGACCTTGCTAATTACGTTTCTCATCGCAAGGTGATTATAGATCTACTACAAAAATCCATCGAGCGGATGGAGGATGGCAAATACGCTCGTGAAGATATGATTCATGAGCTGATCATGCCCATGCGCAAAGAATCCAGTGAGGTTTTCCTGGACTCTTGCAACCTTTGGCTGATTGATGAGCGCTTGGCATTCCATAACTACCTCGCCTCCGACAAAACACTCAATGCGATGCCGATTACTAGCAATGATTCGACAAAAGAGCCAGATTTGCTCAGCCTGAGAGTCTTTGATAACCCGCTTCTTGTTAATGATCAGACCAGCTTTCCACTTGCCGCTATCACGGTTGTCGAAATCAAGCGCCCAATGCGTAATGACATGCGCGAAGGTGAAGATAAAGACCCGATTGATCAGGCGCTTAGTTATTTAGAGCGGATACGAGAAGGCAAAGTAACTACGAAATCCGGCCGCCCAATCCCCGGCAACAACGATATTCCAGGCTATTGCTATGTACTTTGTGACCTCACTGAATCCATGCACCGGCGTTGCCGCCGAGCCAATCTGCGGATCACATCTGATGGAATGGGCTATTACGGTTACAACGAGCCTTCACATGCCTATATCGAAGTAATTAGTTTCGACCAACTAGTGAAGGCGGCCAAAGAACGTAATCGAGCATTTTTTGACAAGCTTGGGTTACCTTCCGCATAGGAGAATGCACCTTCGGCCATTGACGGCGTGAGGGCGACTTTGCTCGCTAGCAGATGCAATCCAAGCCCTAGTTGATAGCATCTGGGACTGCGGCGATCATAAATGGCTTAAAGCAACGAAAAAATGCTGGTGCCGAAACGCCTTCGTGTAAAGGCGAACTCTGTGCCGTTTTGTACCGATTTTAGGAAATGGTTACAAAAATTTGGAATTGCACACGGAGTGCTAAATCCTGGATATATTCTTTCCCTATTAGGGGGTAATAAATAGGGCCTCAGAATTAGTCGCTCAGTGGTCAATCTTATCGTTTCTGAATGTTCGCTTTTGTTTAAATGAACTTACCCCGATTCAGAAGAGACTCCCAACGACCATGAAAGCCTCTTTCAATTATGGGTATATTCTTAATATGCGCTGATTACAGTTTGAACGTAACCGTCCGGTAAACCCACCTTGCGCCATGCGCTGCCAACGTCAGGATAGTGTCCACTTATTTTCTAGTGGACACTTAACATGAACGAATTAAGCGCAACCAAACCCTATCAGCGCCGTCGCCGGTTTTCTCGGGAGTTCAAAGCCCAGATCGTAGCCCAATGCCTGGAGCCCGGCGCATCTGTCTCCCGGATTTCCTTGGATAACGGCCTTAACGCCAATATGGCCCGGCGCTGGATCCAAGAGGCGCAGCAGGCGAATAAAGCACCTTCAAAAAGGACAGAGTTCGTGCCGGTCAACTTGCCGACAGTACCTCCGGCGCTTGACAATGAATCAGTCCCTGATAAGCGTAGCACCATCCGCATCGAGGTTCCCCGCGCCGGTGGCGCGGTTGTGGTGGAATGGCCTGCGGAGCAAGCTCATCAGTGTGCTGCTCTGTTGCGGGACCTGCTGGGATGATCCGCATTGAGGAGATCTGGCTGGCCACCGAACCGCTGGATATGCGAGCCGGGCCAGACAAAGCTCTGGCTCGGGTGATTCAGGTGTTTGGTTCGGCCAGGCCCCATTGTGCCTATCTGTTCGCCAACAAACGGGGCAACCGGATGAAGGTGCTTATCCACGATGGCCTCGGCATCTGGCTGTGTGCCCGTAGGCTGAACCGGGGCAAGTTCCACTGGGGCGAATCTTGGCGCGGTGACCAACTGCGCCTGACAGAGGAACAGTTATCCGCCCTGGTTCAGGGCCTGCCCTGGCAGCGCCTTGGTGCGGAAGGCATCATCTCCATCCTGTAACCACAAGTGCCGTGATGCCGCTATAGCCAGAACCGCGAATCGCTTGCGGCTCATGGGCTTGGCATACTAAGCGGCATGACTCTGCGCCCCGATATCAACCAACTCTCTGCCGATCAGCTCCGTGCCCTGGCGACGGAACTGATGGACTCATTGGACGCCAAAGATCAAGTCTTGGACCGGAAGGACCGGGCGTTGGTGCGCAGCAATGCCATCATTGAGAAGCTGACCCAAGAAGTCGCCATCCTCAAGCGTCACAAGTACGCCCGTCGCAGTGAACAACTCGATGCGGTTCAGGGGAAACTGTTGGACGAACTGATCGACAGCGACCTGGCCGCCATCGAAGCCGAGCTGGACCAGGCGGTGACCGAGGAAGAGAAGGCCTCTCGGCGCAAGCAGCAACCCAAGCGCACCCCACTACCGCCAGAACTCCCCCGCACCCTGATCCACCACGAACCGGACGATATCCAGTGCCAGTGCGGCTGCCAGCTCAAGCGCATCGGTGAGGATGTCAGCGAGAAGCTGGATTACGTGCCGGGCGAATTCACCGTCGAGCGCCACATCCGCGGTAAATGGGCCTGCGACCAATGCGAAACCCTGATCCAGGCACCGGTACCACCGCAGGTGATCGACAAGGGTATCCCCACCGCCGGTCTGTTGGCTCAGGTGCTGGTGGCCAAGTACGCCGACCATCTGCCGCTGTACCGCCAGGAACGCATCTTCGGTCGAGCCGGTCTGGAAATCCCACGCTCTACTCTGGCCGAATGGATCGGTGCCTGCGGTGTGCAGTTGCAGCCCCTGGTGGATGCGCTGAGAAACACCTTGCTGGAACACAACGTTCTGCATGCCGATGAAACCCCGGTCAGCATGCTGGCTCCGGGCAAGAAGAAAACCCACAAGGCCTACGTCTGGGCTTACTGCACCACGCCGTTCTCGGACCTGAAAGCCACCGTTTACGACTTCGCTCCCAGCCGGGCGGGCGAACACTCCCGCACCTTCCTGGGTGACTGGCAGGGGAAGCTGGTGTGTGATGATTATGCTGGTTACAAGGCCGGGTTCGGCAACGGCATCACCGAGATCGGCTGTATGGCCCATGCCCGGCGCAAGTTCTACGACCTGCACGAAGCTAACAAGAGCGAACTGGCAGCCAAGGCGCTGGAATACATCGGCGGACTTTACGAAATCGAACGGGAAACCAAGGACCTGCCGCCGGATAAGCGCCGGGAAATCCGACAAACCAGAGCCAAACCACTTGCTGACGCACTGCATCAGTGGATGCTGGCGCATCGACAGAAGGTGCCGGATGGTTCCGGCACGGCCAAAGCCCTGGATTACAGCCTCAAACGCTGGGAAGCACTGACGCGCTACCTGGACGATGGCGCTGTGCCCATCGACAACAACTGGGTGGAAAACCAGATCCGACCCTGGGCGCTGGGACGCAGCAACTGGCTGTTCGCCGGATCACTGCGCAGTGGCCAGCGTGCTGCCGCTGTGATGACATTGATCCAGTCAGCCAAGCTGAACGGACATGATCCCTATGCTTACCTGAAGGATGTGCTGACCCGCCTGCCGACGCAGAAAAACAACGCTATCGCCGAGCTGTTGCCCCACAACTGGAGGCTGGGCGAATCTAACAAGAATCAGGATTACGTGGCAGACGGTATCTCCCTGGAATCGGAAGCCTGCGGTGAATTGCTTTGCTACTAAATTCGGTGACCACCTTAACGGTCACCTGCAACGGAATGAGCTGTTACACAGAACTATTTGAAGGCTTCCCGATTACTGTACGTTTAAATTTTTCTGGTATTGCAGCATTTGCTCCATCATCAGCTGCATTTGATCCATGCGCTCTTGCATCATCTGAATCTGTTTTTCGGTAGTCAAACCATCGCCATTTTTTGGTTGACCGCCATTCATCATGTGCTGACCGCCCATCATGCCGCTTTGTCCCTGCATCATGCCGGGTCCCATCATGCCGCGATGCATAAAATTCATTTGCTCTTGCATCGCCTCCCTGTGTTCTCGCATCAATCGTTGCCGCTCCTGCGGTGAAGCTTCATCAGGTATGCGTTGCATGAGCTGGTTCATATGGGACCAGTTCTGGTGCATCTGCTGCATTTGCTCCTGATCCATCATCATGCCAGGACCATGCCCTTGCCAGGGGCCTTGGTCACCATGCGCCAGTACCAAGGCTGGAAAAACCAATAGCGCAGCGGTTGCTGCGAGCCCTTTAAATGAAATCATATAGTTATCCCCCGAAAATGAAATGCCCACTCCATTGCACTTATCATTGTAGATCTTTATTCAGATAAACGCCGATCTTTACGACTAGAGTAAACTAGCCATTGACCCTGTAGTAACTACAGGGTTTTAAATTGCACCATTTGTACAAGACCCGGAGCCGAGAAAATGCGCAACGCCTGTGACGGACAGTGTGGCAGTGAGGAAACTGGCACAGATAATTACACTCAGAACCCCATCGTCACCACGCCGGGAGCCCAGATCAGCACCTACAAAGTGCCAAAAATGGATTGCCCCTCAGAAGAGCGAATGATTCGAATGGCGCTCACGGGCTTTGACAACATTCAGTCACTCTCATTCGACCTATCGAATCGAAAGCTGGAAATTATTCATCAGGGCGAAACCGGACCCATTACCAGCAAGTTGGAAGCCCTGGGGCTGGGCGCTTCCTTGCAGAAGTCAGAAGAGGCCAGCGCTGAATCCGTTAGAGCGGCTGAGTCGTCTAATGCCAACGAAACCGAGGAATCCGGCACTTTATGGATACTGCTGGCAATCAACGGCCTGATGTTTCTGGTCGAGATGACGATGGGCCTGATCGCCCAGTCCGCTGGCCTGATTGCAGACTCGCTAGACATGCTTGCCGATGCCGCCGTCTACGGTCTCGCACTTTACGCCGTTGGGCACGGCATCAAAATGCAGGTCAGAGCGGCCCATGTGGCAGGCATCCTCCAGCTTATCCTTGCCGCTGGGGTATTGGTTGAAGTTAGCAGACGTTTTCTGTTCGGCAGTGATCCTCAGTCGTTAATGATGATGGCCGTCGCCTCTGTTGCTCTCATTGCGAATATCAGTTGCCTGCTCCTGATCGCAAAACACCGTGAAGGCGGTGCTCACATGAAAGCCAGCTGGATATTTTCAGCTAACGATGTGGTCATCAATCTGGGGGTTATCCTCGCAGGGCTTCTTGTCGCCTGGACCGGCTCCAACTACCCGGATCTGGTTATTGGCGGCATTGTTGGTGGCATCGTCTTGATGGGTGCCAAACGCATACTCGCACTGAAAGGCTGAACCTTTCGGGGGCAGGCGGTCGATTATCGGCTTGCCGTTGCCAATCTACGGGGAGTAAACATCAATGCACAGTGAACTGAAGCCATCCTATCTTGCGGAGCTTGAGGCGGCACGCAGGGCGGAAGGCGCGGGCGATTTCCAGACAGCCTTCACCCATCTGGAACGTGCCCATATCCTCAGCCAGAAATATGCTCTGGCGCACGCTGCAACCCACTTACGGATGCTCAGACTGGGTTGGCGAACAAGAGACGTCCGTGAAGTGCTGGGGCAGTTGACCCGAACCATTGCCGCCCTGATCTTTTCCCGAATTTGGGTTCCGGTCGGAAATACCGGTCGCGCAAACGTCAGCGCGTTTGCACCCATGCCGGTGCCCGAAGACTTGGCAGAGATACTGGGAAAAACGCGCGGTCAGTAGGGTTGCTCACACCGTACCGAAGAATCAGCGGCTCCCTTGACCCTATAGTTGCTACAGGGTTCATAACTAGACCAACATCGTTGTTGATCATTGATAGAGGAAAAAATGCACGATCACAGTCACGGTCACGACCACAGTCATCATTTCGACACCCATAACCGCTCCTTTGCGATTGCTGTGTTCCTCAACATCCTGTTCGTCGTCATCGAAGCGGTGTACGGGGTCATATCCGGCTCTCTCGCCCTGCTTGCTGATGCCGGCCACAACCTAAGCGATGTCATGGGGTTGATCATGGCCTGGGCAGCGAGTTGGCTGGCCAGCAAAGCGGCAACCAACGCCAAGACCTATGGCCTGAAGAAAACCACTATTCTAGCGGCCCTGTTTAACGCTCTGATTCTGATCGCCGCTGTCGGTGGTATTACCTGGGAAGCCATTCAGCGCCTGACAGATCCTGCCGACGTCGCCGGGCTGACCGTCGTGATCGTGGCTGGCATTGGCGTATTGATCAACGGCGCAACCATGATGCTCTTTCTCAACGGGCAAAAAGGTGACATCAATATCCGTGGCGCTTTCTTGCATATGGCCGCAGATACCGCAGTGTCGGTAGGCGTCGTGATCTCCGGCACGATACTGATGTTCACCAACCTGACCTGGATTGATCCGATTGTGAGCCTGGTTATTGCCGTTGTGATCTTTGTGGGCACCTGGCAGTTGCTGAAGGACTCCGTAAACCTGGCAGTGGATGCTGTCCCAAAGGGAATTGATCCTTCGGCTGTTCATGAGCGTCTTGAAAGTTTGCCCGGCGTACAATCGGCCCATCATCTTCACATCTGGGCACTGAGTACTACTGAAAATGCGCTGACCGTTCATCTGGTGAAACCGGACCCTGGGAGTGACGATCAGGTGATCAGTGAGGCTACGGAGATGCTGAACAAGCATTTTGGCATTCAGCATACGACCATCCAGTGGGAGCGTGGTGATGAACAATGCCCTAACACTGGCCACTGCGGGACGCAGGCTCACTAAAAAGGCATGAGAGCGTGAAACTGACACTGGCAACTACCTTTCCAGCGCCCGCTGATCACGTCTGGGCGCTGGTCAAACAAAGCAGTACGCTGCTGTTTGTTTGCAAGGGTCTTCTGGGTTTCGAGCGCTCAGAGCATTTTCCTCAAGAATGGCGAGAGGGAAACAGAGAAGTCACACGCTTAATGTTTTTTGGCTACATCCCGGCGTGGAAGCACACACTGACGTTTACAAGGATTGACGACGAACAGCGAATTCTTGCGACTGAGGAAGGCGGGGGGCTGGTTCCGGTCTGGAACCACGTCATTCAGGTTGCCCCGGATGGAAGCAAGGCCTGCACCTACAGTGATGAGGTGAACATAAAGGCAGGAATATTCACGATAGTGGTGTGGCTCTACGCTCACATTTTCTACCGGTATCGCCAGCATCGCTGGCGCACCTTACTGCGAGAGATCGCACATCATCCATCTGATTCTTGAATCAACAAGGCCACAAACTCCATGCGGGAAATGATCGAACGCCACCAGGTCTGGGCCTACCTCATCGCTGTTGTTCTCGGCCTGGTTGTGGGCTGGACTTCTTCCCTCGGCGACAGAGTGCCGGATGGCGTGATCTGGGCCTTACTCGGGGTTCTGCTCTACGCCACGTTTACTCAAACACCGTTGACTCACCTGTCTGATGTGTTCCGGGATCGTCGGTTCATGGGGGCCCTGCTGACCGGCAATTTTCTGATTATGCCGGCGATTACCGCTTTGCTGGTATTGGCACTGCCAGACAATGACGCGCTGAAGCTGGGGGTGCTTCTGGTATTGCTGATGCCCTGTACCGACTGGTTTGTCACCTTCACCCATCTTGGCAAGGGGGACAGCACCCGAGCCATTGCGGCAACGCCGGTTCTGTTAATTGCTCAGTTGGCGCTTCTGCCACTTTACCTCTGGTTTTTCCTGGGCAATCAGTTCGATGTAAATCTGGAGATTGGGCGACACCTTCTGCCAGCTTTTGCCGGGCTGATTATTGTCCCGCTTATCCTGGCATTTCGGACTGAAAAATGGGCCGAAAAGTCCGAAAAAGCGACCGGATTGATTCGCTCGATGGGTCTGATGCCGGCCCCCCTGCTGACTGTCGTGCTGTTCATCATCTCAATGACACAGGTCAGTCAGATCGACAGTACCGGCGCTCTCATCTGGCCCTTGATGATAGTGTTCCCGGCTTATCTGCTTGCGGCGGCCCTGGTCGGAAAAGTTCTACGGCGGGTCTATCGATTACCGGTAGCAACCGGACGCACCGTCATCTTCAGCCTTGGAACGCGTAACTCCTTCGTCGTGTTACCTTTGGCACTGTCACTGCCAGAGGCTTGGGCTGCGGCCGTCGTGGTGATTGTCGTGCAGTCTTTGGTGGAACTGTTTGGAATGATGTTTTATCTGAGGTGGGTGCCCGACCGGCTGCTACCAAATATCTGAAAATCTGCCACTCGTTAAATTCATCTAAAATAGGAAGATCCTGCGTGCTTACCCGAAACCTGGTCATAACTCTCGTTCTTTTTTGTCTGGTTGCCTTTGCTGCCGCTTTTGTATTTTACGACCGCTCTCAGGGCACTGATCAACCCGCCGTTGTTGAAAAAACGCCCCTTGTAAGAGATTACTCTCCCGTTATCGGCCCTGAGGATGCGCCGGTGACCATTGTCGAGTTCTTCGACCCATCCTGCGAAGGCTGTCGCGCCATGTACCCCTATGTAAAACAGATTATGGCGGCTTACCCGGACAAAGTGCGCCTCGTATTACGCTACGTGCTGTTTCATAAAGGCTCGGAAGAGGCCGTCAGAATCCTGGAAACCGCCCGTGAACAGGGGGTCTATGAGCCGGTACTGGACGCTGTTATGGAAGCACAACCGAAATGGCACGATGATCCAAAGGTCGCCGCAGCATGGGATGCGGCGGAGTCAGCCGGACTTGATGTCGAAGCCGCTCGGGCCGGTATGAACTCACCCGAGATTGACGGCATTATTCAACAGGATGCTGCGGACGTTAAGGCGGTTGGAATTTCCGGAACCCCAACATTCTACGTTAACGGAGACACCTTGAGCCGCCTGGGGCCTCAGGAACTGTACGACCTGGTGACATCCAAGGTAGAGTCACTGAAATAACAACAAAACAACCGGCAACGCTATGTCACTGCTTGACTACCTTTTACCCTACGATTTCTCGCCGCTGACCATACTCAGCTACATGCTCGTGATGGGATTCTATGGCGTCGGGCTAATTCGGATGCCGAAACAGGACCGGCCAGGCTCACTGCGGATCTTTGCGTTCACCCTGGGGGTACTGATCTGTTATGCGGTGATGCAGACCCGCTTCGATTACTACGCACAATACATGTTCTTCGTCCATCGGGGTCAGCACCTGATTCTTCATCATATCGGTCCGATCCTGATCGCCCTGTCCAACCCTTTACCGGTCATGCGGTTCTGGTTCGCAAAAATCAGCCCGGGCTGGAGGCATACATTGAGGCCTCTGGGCTGGGTCTATAACGTTCTGCAACAGCCTTTTATCGCCCTTTTCCTGTTTGTCGGGCTTATCTATTTCTGGCTGTGGCCATCAATCCATTTTGACGCCATGCTCAGCCGGGATCTGTATTGGGTCATGAACTGGAGCATGTTGCTGGATGGCCTGCTGTTCTGGTGGTTGATCTTTGATCCAAGACCGCCGGCGATCACCTCATCGCTGGGATATGGCAAACGCATGTTGATCCTGGCTGTGGCCGGTGTACTTCAGATGATACTGGGAGCGTGGATCGTGTTCTCGCGAGACATGGTCTACGACGTTTACGAGGTGTGTGGCCGCGCCTGGCCTCTGGACCCCGAGGTTGACCAATTCCTCGGCGGCCTTTTGACCTACATTCCCCCGGCTATGATGAGCATTATCGGGATTCTGCTTATCCTCCGTCGTGCCATGCACCAGGACGGGAAATACACGAATCATTCCAGAAATCTTGAGGGAAAGGCATCATGAGCGCTCGTTTCTGGCGGCAACGCACCAAGGCCTTACCGTCCATTTCAGTGTTGGTCATGTCGATGCTTCTTACTGGTTGCTTTGGTAACGATGAGGACTGGCATGGGAAAAACATCAGCGGCCTGATGCCCGAGCTGGAATTCGATTTGATGAACAGTCAGGGCGAGCCGGTGTCTGGCAGTGATTACGACGGCCGCGTGCGCATGCTGTTTTTTGGGTTCACCTCGTGCCCCGATGTTTGCCCGACCGCCCTGCAAAAACTCAATCAGGTAACCAGCAGCCTGGCCCCTGAACTTCAAGATGAGGTGCTAACTCTGTTCGTGAGTGTCGATCCGCAACGTGACACACCTGAGCGCCTGGCAAACTACGTAGATTTTTTCGGCGACAACATTGTGGGGCTCACCGGAACCGAACCTCAGCTTCGCGAGCTGGCCAAACGCTATCGGACAACCTTTGGTTATGACGAACCTGGCCCCAACGGAAATTATGCGGTGTCACACAGCAGCGCGATCTATGTGTTTGATCGTGACGGCAGCGCCCGCTTATTAATTCGACCTGGTCTTAAGGCTGAAGAGATCAGACATGATCTCGTTGCTCTTATTCAGGAGGATTCCTGAGTTAATGACGTTCGCTATCGGAAGGTAATCCCCAGTTGCTGGGCCATTACGGCAGTAGCGCTTGGATCAAGATGGGATTGCCGTACGCTTACGTTTGAACGATAGAATCACCACCCCCCTCGCCGGTCATGCGCGGGTTTCAATGATCGACTTTACTCCATTGAGAGTGAAGTAAGTCAGTAGCATAAAGAATTCGGTGCCTCCGCGCTCCGCAGCTGCGGGCCGCGCAAAAAAACTTGACGCCTTACTGTAAGCGTTCATTCCAAGACGTCCTGCCACCCTGCTGAAATTCGCCCTACAGTAACCTCACAATTTCCAACACGAGGTTACTCCCATGAGAAAGCACCGCACACCCGAACAGTGGCAGGCCCTGGTT
>Ga0209757_10000086_pt1 | contig 27382 bp, 27 predicted proteins | sample ETNvirome_6_1000_FD_185472 | JGI IMG/M metagenome (GOLD analysis project Ga0209757, IMG submission 185472) | Marine viral communities from the Pacific Ocean - ETNP_6_1000 (SPAdes) (version 2) | ecosystem: Environmental > Aquatic > Marine > Oceanic | place: Pacific Ocean | collected 2013-06-19 | reverse complement strand
CGTCAAATTTCTTTAATTGAACTAACCCAATTGACCCCTGTAAGTCCATAGGTTTTAAATTGTAACCCATATTGGTAAAAACATACTTATGGTCTATTATCCCATCATACGAGTCTAACCAAGTATCAAATCTTTTACCACACGTACCACAAGATAACAAGTTAGCCGACCCTACACAATAACAATCCCTACCCCACCAAGCAAAACTAGTAAATAATTTTTTTAGTGGAGCTATGTTAGTACAAACAGCACCTCCTTCACCAGTAGATATGTGATGAGCAGGATAGAAAGAAGAAGTCCAAGCTTCATAATACTCACTTAAATGCTTACCATCCCATTTAGAACCAATACTATCACAACTATCACCTATTAATTTTATGTTATGTTTTTTACATAACTCACTTAAAAAATCCATATCAGGGACATTACCTAATACCGGAGACACAAAGATAGCCTTAGTTCTAGGAGTTATTTTCTCCTCTATTTTAGTAACGTCAAAGTTCAATGTATCATACTCTATATCCACAAATACCGGAGTTAAATTATTCTGTACTATGACAGATATAGTCGTCGGGAATCCAACAGGAGAAACAATAATTTCGTCCCCATCCTCCCAACCAAAATACTTCTTAAGAGCTGACATTAGAACTAAATTAGCGGAACTACCGGAATTTACCATTTGTACAAATTTGGCTCCGAACAACTTACCAAACCTACGCTCAAATTTATGAACGTTTTCTCCAGCAACAACCCACTTACCTTCTATAAAAGTTTTTATGGCTGCCATAATTTCTTCTTCATCCCAGTAAGGTCCAGAATATAACACTTGACTCTTACCTGGAACAAATGCGTGATTATAAAGGTATTTTGGTTTGTTTTCTTTTAGGTAACCTAAAAGGGATGGTAATATAGTATCTATTTCTTTCATAGTTTTAATTTCTTATAAATTTTTTTAAGTCATTATTTGTTTTCCAACCTAAATCTAATCCTATTTTAGCATTTTCTGCTATAGAACATTTAGGCTCAATCCGTTTTTCCCCATATTGTTTTTCTCCCCCAAACATGTCAGCTATTTGATTTACTGTATACGCATGGCCAGTACCTACATTATAAATCTCACCTTTAAAATCATCTGGGTGTGTAGCACATAATATATTTGCCTGTATTATATCCTCTACATGAACAAAATCTCTTTTTTGTTCACCATCATTAACTATATTAAGGGGTTGGTTTTGGGATTGCTGTTCTTTAAAAACAGAAATAACACTTTTATACGCACCTGTATTAGACATTCGGTCACCATAAGCATTAAAATACCTTAAACACACAGTATCTAGATTATAGATATCCGAATATAACTTACAGTAGTGCTCCCCAACCAATTTATGTAAAGCGTAAGGACTTAAAGGGTTAAGTGGGTGGTTTTCGTCTATAGGGGTGTATTTTGGATTACCATATACCGCTGAACTACTACTAAATATAAATCTTTTAACCCCTAATTTCTTGCTAATATTTAATATGTTAATAAGACAATGTAGGTTATTATTGTCAGTAGGGTTGTCTATAGAATATTGGACTTGAGGGGTAGCAGCTAAATGAAATACAGTATCAACATCTTCAAACAAAGGCCTGTCTTTTGAAATATCACATTGAATAAATTCTGCTTTTGGGTTTATATTTTCTTTTTTACCAGTAGATAAATTATCTAATACAATAACTTCTACGTTAGAATCCACCAACCTATCCACCAAATGAGAACCTATGAATCCGGCTCCTCCTGTAACTACCACTTTTTTCATATTTTTAATTTTTTATATGGTTGTTTATTTCTTATTTTAAATGCATGGTCATTAACCATACTCATATCTATCTTATGTTCATTTATAGGGTTTTCTTCATTATAAACATAATTTATTTCATTCATAAACCTATAATGTTCCTCCCCTGCCATTTCTAGCATTGGATACATAAAACATAGGTCCCCACTCCACTGCCAATAATCACCATTTTCATCACGAAGGTCCTCCTCCTTAATATTCCTCCATAAAAAAGCCCGCCAAGTTCGAATATGGGAGGCAGTAAATCTAGAAGACCTAAGATTGCCAAACCCAGATTGTTTTTGAGCGAATCCAGGACTACCATTAGAGTAGCTAAAACTACCATTAGCAATCCAAACATCCTTATCTTCATACACCTCTTTAATTCTAGTGAATACATCACTATCTGGTAGATAGTCATCACCATCCACCTCTATTAAAATTTCATTATCCCTTATATCCGGATTATGACGAATAACAGTATCGAAGTTACCAGTTTGGTATAATTTTTTATTACTTTTATCCACAAGGATAAACCTATTATCTTTTTTAATAAATTCCTTAACCAAACTAGAGGAATTATCTGTAGAATGGTCATGTGTTATATAACAGGTAAAGTCTTTATACTTTTGATTCATTATTGTTGTTAAACAACGTTCTATATAATTTTCAGCATTGTAAAACCCCGTTAATATGACCATAATTTAAATTTTTATATATTTTTTTATCACTCTTTCCGTATACCCAACAGGTATAATTTTTAAAGTATGTAGAAACTCCTTAAAGATATCACTATCTAGTAAAGTCCATCCGTCATCCTCAGATTTTTCTTGAATCTTTATATTAGGTTCTACATTTAAAATATAGCCAATTTTTTTAGATAAGTCAATAACGGAAAGTTTCTCTATACCTGAAATATTAAGGACTGCACAGTTAATTTTATCCTCACAATACGTAACTAAATCAATAATATCGTCCACATCAAGAATAGCTCTTTTTACGTTAGCATATATATTAAATTCCTTATTATTTTTTATAGAATTAACCAAGTAATTAACAAGGTTATTACTATTTCCCTTTTCCCCTATTAATTGAGGTATTCTAAATACCAAATAGTTTTTTGAGGATTTTTTTAATAACCCCTCCATTTCTTTTTTATGTTTATAGTATGGAGTGTGTTTGTAACCGATTAGAATAGTACTAAAATATATAATTTGTTTATTGGGATACTTAATTAGTGTATCGGCAAGTAGGTTTTTTTCTCTTAAAAAATTTAAAGGGTTAGTTTCAGAAGAATTAGAAACTCCAGACGCAAAAATTAAGGTATTTTTTTTACTTATATATTTTTTTTTAAATGCTGTAGCAATTAACCCCCCACCTATAATCATAATTCTAACACTTTAATCCATTCTTTGACAATTTCATCATTGGATAAGCTTATGGTGTCGTGTTCAGTGGCTTTATTTCCATAAAATTTAGTTCCGGTAGTCTCACATTCATCTTTTACTAAAGAAGCTACTTCACTATTGGATGATAGGTATACAGCTTCTACCTCATCATAAATTTGTTGCTTATTACTTATAAAACCACGTTCTATCACATTTTCATTAATTAACGGTTTTACAAAATTACTATAATAGTTTGGGTCACTAATATTTCCGAATAACATAACTTTCTCAAAACCATCCCTTAAAGCTTTGTGTATAGATGCGTGGGTTTGCTTGTTTTCATCTATAGAACCTATAATTCCTGCAACACCCTTGGTTTCAGGGGACTTAGGGGTATTCTCCAACTCCTCTCTTAGGTTGGGTATAAGGGTATATTTTCCGGTATAACCATAATGATAGTCTCTTTGTTTCTTATTTAAAAAAACCACCTCATCCCAATAAGGAGTAATCTTACCGACCTCAAAAACATTCTTTTCATGACAAGAAAGGAGTACTTTTTTAGCTGGAGGTCTACCAGTCAAAGGCAAAAAATGAAAAATTAATGTATCATCTTTATTTATTTTTAATTCTGTCATAAGAGCAGATTTGCATTTATCTAAATGCCATTCATGAGGACCATAAAATGTGGTAGCATAACCAGCCTTATTTAATTCGTTTGTTAAATTTATAAACGCAAAAGTGGAACCACCACGATTACTCCAACCAGATACTATTTTTACCATTCTAATATTTCTTTATATTTTTTTATAATGTCACCCCCCACACCTTCTTCATCATCACTCTTAAATTCTGGTGTGTTTGGATAGAAAGGCATTATGAAAGTAGATATTTGATTATGTGTAGAATGAACTATATCGAATTTAATTTCTTTAACTTTATATAACTTATTCTTTTCGGTAGGTTGTGGACCTTCAGGTGTGTTGATTGACCACACACCATCCCCGATAGCATAACCAGGAGGAGAATTTAATTTATGGATATTAATATTTTTTCTTTTAAGGATGTTATGTTGAGAGACAGTGTATTCCCCACATAAAGTTATATTATGATTTTCTTTTTTTAAACTAAGTAATAATTTCATTAAGGGTTCAGTGAGAGATTCACAAGCAATTAAGATATCAAACCTATCATTATTAGTGAAAGTTCTTTTAATTTTTACAGGTAGAGAATCTTTATACTTTTCCGCAAATACCACTCTATTTTTTTCCCATTCATCATTAGTAACGCCTATAGATAAATGGGATATTCTAATATCGGTACAAACACCAATCCTAACACCCATCAGATAATTAGAAAAACAGAAAGTTACATCATAGAAATGAAAACCACTAACCGTTTCATCAAAAGTCTCCTTAATATTATTTTTATTTATTCCAAAAAATAGACCATCTACTAAGGCGACATCTGTTAATCTAGTACCAATATCTTTAGAATATCTAGTTAACCATTTTTTTCCTTCATGTTCATGAAAAACAGCTCCGTGCATTTTAGAAAAATCATCCCACCATCTACCGGTCGTTGATAGGTATCTAGTACCCGCAACACCAACAATACCAAAAGACTCATTCTTATTAAAATGCTTTAAAATTTTTCTACCCCAGTTCTTAGTTTCAAATTTAATATCGTCATGACAAAACACTATAATATTATTAGATGCTTTTTCTAACCCCATATTATATACTTCATTTAATGAATATTTACCTGGATTTTCATATGGTAAAATCTCTACATTATATATTCCACATGTTGATTTTATTGACTGGATAAAATCAGTATTTATTTTTTTAGTACTAAAAATTACCGATAAACTCATTTTATTCTATTCCTGTTGAACCAAAACCACCATCACCTCTCTGGGTAGTACTTAAATTATTGACTTTAATTAAATTACACCATCTACCAGAAATAACTGGTGAAACAACAGCTTGTGCAATTCTATCACCGTGATTAACAGTAAAGGTCTCCTTACTTAAATTCATTAAAATTATTTTTATTTCTCCACTATAACCCCTATCAACGGTACCAGGAGTATTTAAAACGGTCACACCTTTTTTAATAGCCAATCCACTTCTAGGCCTAACCTGTACCTCAAAACTTTCCGGCAATTCAAAATGAATACCAGTTGGAATTAAAGCTCTTTCTAGAGATTTTATAATAATTGGTTTAGTTAGATTAGCTCTTAAATCCATCCCACTATCATCTATATATTTATATTCTAGATTTGGGTTAGTAGAGGTATTTTGATATTTAACTTTAGGTTTTACTTGTTCCGTTGCTGCTTTAACAGTTTCTTCTTCTAATTCTTTTAACAATTTATGGTCTATCCCTAAATGGGCTAACATCTGTTCCTCATTTGATGCCTCTTTTCTATCCGTAACTAAATTTTTTATTTTTTCCCAGGTATTCCCACTTCTATTTTTCATATTACTTATAGTATTGTGGGGTTAATTGTGGGTGTAAAATATCCTCATAAGGGGCTTTTACAATAGATACAACTTCTGAATCCCTAACATCCTCCGATAAGTAAGTCGCTAGCAGTTTATTAACCTCAAAAAGAGATTCAGCTTCTACAATATATTTAAATTTTTTAACTTTTGCATTCCCTTCATTATCCATAATTCCAGTTTCAAATGCTATAATTGCTTGATAATACATTTTTTTATCCTTTAAAATTACAATCCTTATGTGTTCCATCACACATAGGTTGTTTATGAGTCTGACCACATCTACACAATGCGTACTGCTCTGATACTTCTAAATTTTTTCCACCCTTAACTACAGTGGTTTCTCCTTTGACCAAGATAGGCCCATCATCGAGAATAGTGATTTCTACTTTATTCATTTTATTATTATTTAAGATTTTCTTATTAATTCTTCATAGAATTGTTTTCTTTTTATTGTTACTGTTTTTAAGGTATATCGAGGGAATACAGTCTCATATAATTTCTCCCCTAAATCTTCTACTAACGCAGGACTATCTATTAATCGTTTAAGGTGTTGAAACCACATTTTATGGTTTTTTACCTTAGGAACCATTAATGCGTTACCATTTTTATTTATAGTCCCCCCTCGTTCCACCGCATTAATACAATCTATCGTATAAGGACCATAATCCTGTAATACTAAAGCTTTTTTGTGGAACCCAGCCTCAATCACCTTCAATTGAGACTTAACTCTATTAAAGATATGTTCTTTTAAAGGGGCTATACTAATATCGAAATTATTATAATTGGAGGCATAAGTGGTGATAGGTTTTGTCCATACTCTTCTATAGTTAGAATTAAGGTCACCACTAATTTGTTTTTTCTTAAATGAAAGAAGTTCTTCATGATAATCTACATCATTTATAATTCTATAATTATCCGTCATTAGTTGTTCATATTTATACCATACAGATTCTTGGGGGGTGATGGGTCTTTGGGACTCCTTTTTTGTTTTTTCGTCAAAAACCGTCATTGTTCCCCTTAGGTCATAACCACATAAAACCACTTGAAACTGGTCTTTTCTAGCACTATATAACCTACCAACAACACCACTTAAGATTTCTAAATCCTTTATGTGTGAAGACCCACCCAACCAACCAAGCCTTACTTTAGTACTTTGGGTTGGAGCAGGAATATATTGTTTTTCTTCGTGGTCAATTGCATTAGGATAAATGTGTACACTTTTATTAAGTTTTAATATCTCTTCAGCAAAAACTGTAGTGGTGGTAGTAACATGACCCGCTAACTTTATATTAGCTTTTATCTTCTCATCAATTTTGTTCTTTTTCACAATCATATGAGCGGGATGGTCAGTGGTAGGTAACCAATAATCGTCTATATCCATAATATGGGGAATTCCCCACTTAGTTAATCGTTTTGCTAGTGCGGCAGAAGCCTCATAATCAGGACCAATACTTCTATGGTAATGAATTAAATCATAACCCTTCCAAAAATTATCATCGTAATAAGGAGGGTCATAGACAATGTCCACCCAGAAATCTTCGGGATACATTTTTTGTAGATAAGTGTGAGGGTCAACAGACCTAAATTTGGATACTCCAGTTCTATCACTGGGTAAGACACAGATTTTGTACTTTGCTTTTTTCATGATTTAATAATAAAGCAAAAAACTTAATATGTCAAAGGTCTTATAAACCTTATTTTACAGTTTTTGTGGAAGTTATCTTACCGTAGAAAATTTTATCACCAACCCTAAATTGAAAATTTTCACCCATATCAGTCCTTAGACCGATACTTTCATTAATTTTAGTGTTAACAACTTCTTCTAGAAGTTCTTTAACCGATTCTTTAATTATAGATTTTAAATTTTTAGAAGATAGTTTTTTAGTCTTAGTTGTAGTTTCTGTTACTAATGTCGGGGTAGATGTCGGATTAGGTATGGAAGTAGGAATACCCTGTTTATCCATTTGAGTCTTTACACCACTTAAAAAATCCTCACTTAACCCAGCTCCACCACCATTAAAGGGTACATCGGGTATAGGGGTGTTTATCATAGCTTTTTTAACAGCTTCAGGTAAATTTGAATTTTTAATCTTTTCTGCACTCATCTGAGACTTAGGATTAAGATTGGGTAGTTTTGATGAATAAGATTCTTGAATGTTAGGTTGTTGTGGTAAGTGTTGTTGTACACTGTCCATATTAATATTTTGAGTGGAAGGAGTCGTTGGTAACGATATTCCACTTTTAGTGAAATCACCACCATCTACTTTATTCATCACTTTCTTAGCGTTTATTAGTGATTGTTGTAATGTTGAAATATTTGTCATTTTTTAAAATTTTGAGTTATACTGCATGCTATCCATAGAATTATCCCCTACAGGATTATATAAGGGCGGTTCATCAAAAGTCAAGAATAAACTATCATCACCATGAATAGGTTTCATACTTTTAACCCTATCAACCCTAAAAAGTCGCCAATCCGGTAAAGGTATTCCCTCCTCATTAACTTTTAAAGACGGACCCGAGGTCTGATAAGCTCTAATTACTGGGTTACCTTTTAGAGAACGTCCGTATGCTACTGGTTGGATAGTTCTCGCTTGTCCTCCATCAGGAAGTTTTTCGTCGTCAAGATACTTTAACTCGCAAGTCTGTTTATTAGTTATTGCGTCTTTAATTACGCTATTAGAAACATTCTCGGTTAATAATTCTATTAATGAGCCTAATAATTTCATGTTTAACTATTGTTGTGGTGCATAACCTTTACCAGAATCAATATTCCCAGAACTATATTCACTATCCTTGCTATATAGGTTGGTTTTTAAATTATTAATCCTACCAGTATTAGCTTCGCCATTACCCATAATATCAGTACGAGTACCAATGTCATCTCCATAAACCCCTAAGTATATAGCGTTACCCTTACCTTTATCATCACCATCAGATAATGCATTAGGGTGGTTAGGACTATATCCTTCAGTATCACTTGCGGGATAAAGATTTTTTACTAACATTTGTTCTCTTAATTTTGCTGATTGGTTGGTTAATGCTTCACCAGGTTGTTTTTGATTAAAATCTGCCATAATTATTTATTTTATTAATTGTTTTATTCTGTCTATTTCTTCATAAACAGCTCTATTATTAAATATGTCGTCACTATTTTTTGCGACTTTAACTTTGCTTACTCTAGTTGGGTTTTTAGATTTATCTTTTGTGTGAGTTTTTTTAAAAACATTTTCTTCACCAGTATTTTGTCTAATCTTTTTAGAACGATGGACACCATCACGTCTATGAGCTAAAGAATTATTTATAAATTCTAATATATCGTCCCCACCGACTACTTCATAATCGTCCCCTTCTAGTTCATTTTCTAACTCATACTTAAACTTTTTTGCTTGAGGGTAGGTTAGACTTCCATCCTTTACTATGTTATTACATCTATCGTATCCTTTATCACCAGGACGCAAAGACTTTAAATTGCCTGATAACATATCTATTAGTGGGTCAGGTAACACATATTTATCATCTTTTAAATCACTATTCATTATGTGATTTTATTTTTTCCCACAATTCTTCTTCGGACATCCCTTCAGCGTTAGCTAGTCTATGAATCTGTTTTATTTTAGTATCTAGTAAAGAATTCTCACCACTGGAGATATCCCTATCATTTTCTTTTTTTGACAGTAGAACCTCTATCATTTTTCTTGCTTTATCCTCCGATATTTTCTTTAATCTTTCTTTTTCAGTTAATCTTTGTTGACCCCTCTCATCTAAATTTTTTGTCTTCCCCATAGATTCTGCTCTTTCTATTGCTTCTATCTCCTCCATATCATGCTCTTTCTCAAAGTACTCTATAGTATCTTCCGCATTTTTAAATTCAGTATCTTCAAAACCTAAAACTTCACTCATATCATGTTCTCCTATCTCCTCAACCGATTCACCATAGTATCTTTTAAAATAATGCCCCGCACCTGTCCATGTCCCTGCTTGACTTGTAGCTTTAACCACATCATCAGTTGTTTTTCTAGAACTCATTGATTTGTTAAGTTCGGAACCATGAGGTATTTTACTGCTGTTGATTGAACCATCAAAATCTAATAATTCATCAAGCTCCTCTTCTGTTTCACAACAATCTACACTATAAGTTTTTTTATCATCACATAAACACTTTTCATCTTCTTCTGGTTTATTACCGATAGCCCCTTTTTCTTCTTCATCGTCTTCATCTAATTCATCTTTTAATATATCATTTATCATTTTTAGATGTTTTTCATCACCATTAGTCTTAGCAGCTTCATCTAAACATATAGCAGTAAATCTCTCATTTTTAGGCTCTATCTGAAATTTAAAAATTTCTGATAAGGAGAGAAAATTTAAAGGAGAAATACTTTTTCCACCATCCAGTCCCTCCTTTAACACCTTAAGTTCTTTAATAACATATGTAATTGCTTCAGTTCTTTTCATTTTCCTTTTATATATAAATATCTAAACCAATCAAATAGTATTTATTAATACATGGGAACACAAAATTTAAATAACTTTTATTTTAATAAACTAGATAGTAAAATTAATTATAGTGAATATTATGATTTATTTTTAGCATCTGATGAGAAAGACTTTAATACGGACGTAGTATGGTCTAGTGGAATTACCGCGTATGACGATGGTGATATACTTCCAGTATGGATTGACCTTAATGACACTAGTTGTTCCACACAACCAACCACAACATGTGCATTTCAATACCCCACAGGAATGACCCCATCTTACCCTTATAATACTGGGTATACACCCTTTGTTATTTTAAGTAAAAATTATTGGCCAAAAGCAAAAACGACATGCGGTTGTCCTTGGGATAATTATGGTTACACTGGTTTTTCAGTAGATTTTTTTGAACTTTGTGACGCAATGTGGACAAGTTTGGATAATGGTTTATATAATGAAAAAATGTTTACACAAGGAGCTTGCTTATACTTATTCGACACATTACCAGGGCCAGGGTCCCCGTGGGGTGATGTAACCTTTGACCAATTTTCTTACGATAAAAGGTTTAAAATGCATCAAATAAAAGCGTTTGGGTACCCAATTACAGGAGGTAGTTTGAATGAATGGTACACAGACACTAGTATTTTAAATAATAGTGACTCATCAGGATACTACGAAGATTTAAGAGGGGGATTCTACCAAGGATTTTATAAGTTATATGGGTATCCTTATGAAGTGCTACCAACTAGACCTAATAAGGGATGGTCTTTTGAAACTTATTTAAAACTAAATACTATTACAACTAGTATTTGTTCGGGCATAACGTCTTCATGCTGTAATACACCAGTAGGGGACCAAGTTATATTATGTGGTTATAATGGGAATTGTTATAATGCTAGCGGGTGGAATTGGTGGCAATACAACTCCACAGCAACAACTTATAATTTTGGTAGTGCTACTACTGTTTGTAGCCCTTTAACTACTAATAATATACCTGGACATTTATTAAATTATAGTGTAGCGGGTCTTTCAGGGATTACTGTAATGAATAGTAATAACAGCGGATTTTTCTTTTATAAAGGAATAAGAGCTGAAGATAAATACCAAAATAGGGGAGGGCTATCTGCAGATACCCAATTGGATACTTTATCAGCTTGTACCACATTAAGTGGTGGGTTTCTTACATCATCTGGAGTAACAGGATGTTGTAATACCGTAGAAAAAGAAGTAAAACTAACTAATCAAAATAAATCACCTGACCCAAGATACGATGTTTATAGTAATGCTTTTGGTGTAAGATTAACAGATGATATGAGATTAGGTTATAGAACTATTAGATATACAGGTGAATGTAGAACAACAGGAGAAACATGTGACACTGGAATGACTTTTTGGTGTGACTATGTGATTGAAGAGAGTTACTCGGAACCAATCTGTGATTTTATAATTGCAAGTGGTAATTGTAACGAAACATGGATTCAGGTAGATGTAGTGTTTGATAGGAATCTATATTTAGAAGATTGTGAGATATATAATGGTGGTGGGGTCAATGACTTAGTTAAAGTTAGGACCGATAAGTTTCAAAGATACGGCACACATAAAGGAAGTACATTAGGGCCATTTGGGTGCAATCCACAACCACAAACACCAGAAATTGAGCCATGTAAAGACCAGTATCCAAGATTCATAGAAGATGCCTATTTTAATTTTGATTGTCATGGAGCACAAGTACAAAGTTGGTTTGATGAAAGAGAATATAGATTAGGAACACTAACATTCTATGTTAATGGAAGAAGAGTACATAAAGTTGAAAATTATGAAGAAATAATACCACGACAATTAAATACAAATAAACAAACACAGGTAGGTGTAGCCTATAATATGTCGTGGGGTGGTGGAGCACTAGGATTGAGAGAAAGTCTAATTCAACAAAGACCCTCACCATGGGACCCATGTGTTATTGATAGTAGTGGACCGAATCAGACAACCTTTACGAAATTAGATTTAACTCCAGATAGAAGATTAATAAGTGATAATTTTGCGGGGTCTTTTATAGGAGGAATCTCCCAAATGATGTATTACATAAAACCCTTAAGTGCAGACGAAGTTTATCATAATTTTGTAATTAATAAAGACAGATATGGGTTAATTGATTGTGAAGAATGTAAAAATTGTAATAATGGTTGTGAGGACTGTAGCTTACCAACTGAATAGATATTTATATTAAAAAGAAAAGATAATGGAATTTTTTATTAGAAAAAACTCAGTAGAACCAATACTTAAAATGCAAGTAGTGCAAGATGGAAGAAATGACTTTCAGAGTTTTCATGAAAAGCTTGCAAATTCCAGTATTTATTTTGCGATGAAGGATGTAAAAACAGGTATCCCTAAGATATTAAATGCTCCCGCTTATATAGTCGCTAAAACACAAACCTCAGTGAATGCCCCTGTAGAATATTATATATATTACAAATGGAAAAAGAGAGATGTTAATAAATCAGGTAGATTTGAAGGACAATTTGTTATATATTTTCATGAACAGAATTGTTCAGAACTAATAGTCCCAATTAGAGAAGACCTATTTATTAATATATCCGAATCTTTTATAGGACAACCTTGTATCCAACCCTGTTAATTTATTGATTACTTAAATTTCTTTACTTATCTTTGTATGTAATCATATGCAAGAATTAAACACAGATAATATAATAGAAAAAGCTACTATACAAGACATAGAGGCATTTTTACATGGTAATGACCCAGAAAAATATATTGTCGCGTTAGAATATGGGTGGCGTAGTAGTAAAATATACAAGATAAAAGAATATCCCGACAAAGGTAAGGTTATTGAGTCGGACACGTTTATTCCATTTTGTTGGGTTGGAGACCTAAGTAAGAAAAATTTTTATAGAGGAAATAAAGAAGCACAGAAAGAAGCTATTTCTAAATATGGTATATTAATAGAAAAATTATATAGTGGTACAGATGAAAGATTAAATAACGGCCTAACTTATTTAATAAAAACAACAAAAACGTATAGGGATTTGGTAACATTTTTTAGACAAGGAGGGTTAAATCCATGGGATAGTGAAAATAGAGATGCTATTATGATTTTACCACCGATAGAACAATATTTAGTACAAAAAGAAAAAAGATTATTTAAAGGTTTTGAAGAATATGATGACATACATAGATTTGTTTTTGACTTAGAGACTACATCGTTAAACCCAGAAGATGGAAGAATCTTTATGGTTGGGATGAAAGATAATAGGGGTTTTGAGCGGGTTATAGAAGTTGGTGATAGTGAGGTGGAGGAGGCTGAGGCAATATATCAGTTCTTTGAAACAATAGATAATATAAAACCGACAATTATCGGAGGATACAATTCATCTAATTTCGACTGGAATTGGCTCTTTAAAAGAGCGGAAATATTACAAATGGATATTACTAGATTTAAAACACTAAACCCTAATGAGGGGTATAAAATTAAGGAAGGGGTTTTAAAATTAGGTGCTGAAATTGAGGAGTACAACCAGATAAAGATTTGGGGTTATAATTCTTTGGATATAGCACACGCGGTTAGACGAGCCCAAACAATTAACTCAGAAATAAAAAGTTGGGGACTAAAGTACATCACCCAATTCTCCAACTCACAAAAACTAAACCGAGTGTATGTAGACGGGGATAAAATCGCTTCAACCTACAAGGAAAACAAAGAGTTTTATTTAAATATTGAAAATGGTAAGTATAAACCAGTTGGTTCAGAAGGTTTATATAATATAGATAAAAAATTTCCAGATACATACAAAAAAGTAGGTGGGGCGGAGATTGTAGAGAGGTATTTGATGGATGATTTATGGGAAACTATGGAGGTGGACGGACAATTTAACCAAGCTTCATTCTTACTAGCAAGCATGGTACCAACGTCATATGAAAGAGTCTCTACTATGGGTACTGCTACTCTATGGAAAATGCTAATGTTAGCCTGGTCATACCATAAAGGACTAGCTGTACCAGCAAAAGACACCAAAAGACCTTTTGTTGGAGGGTTATCAAGATTAGTTAAGACCGGATATTCCACAAATGTACTAAAATTAGATTTTAGTTCACTTTACCCGTCAATACAATTAGTGCATAATGTTTTTCCAGAGTGTGATATAACTGACGCTATGAAAGGGATGTTAAAATATTTTAGGGATGCCAGAATTAAATACAAAAATTTAGCTTCAGAATATTATTCTAAAGATAAAAAGAAATCAGAATCATTTGGAAGAAAACAATTACCTATTAAAATTTTTATTAATTCTATGTTTGGGTCTCTTTCAGCACCACAAGTATTTCCGTGGGGGGATATGAACATGGGGGAAAAGGTAACATGCACAGCTAGACAATATTTGAGACATATGGTAAAATTCTTTATAAATAAAAAATATAAACCTCTTGTAATGGATACTGATGGTGTTAACTTTTCATGCCCTGAAGATGTGGAAGAGAGAGAATATATTGGTGTAGGTAATAATGAATTGGTGACTAAACATAAATTATATGTTGGTAGTGAAGCGGATGTTGCTGAGTATAATGATTTATTTATGAGGGGTGAAATGGGTTTAGATACGGATGGACAATGGCCTGCATGTATTAATGTGGCAAGAAAAAATTACGCTCTATTAATGTCGGATGGGTCGGTTAAGTTAACAGGAAATTCCATTAAATCAAAAAAGATTCAAGGGTATCTAGAAGAATTTATAGATATCGGACTAAGATTACTTTTAGAAGGTAAAGGTGATGAGTTTGTGGAATATTATTATAAGTATTTAACTAGAATTCATAATAGAGATATTTTATTAGCTCATATAGCTAATAAATCTAGGGTAAAACAAACTATCGAATCTTATAAAAAAAGATGTACACAAAGAACCAAAGCTGGACATTTAATGGCTAGACAAGCACACATGGAATTAATAATTAAAGAAAATGTTCCAGTGTCTTTAGGTGATACCATTTACTATGTTAACAATGGAACGGCAATGTCACACGGTGACGTACAAAGAAAAAAGAAAAAAGATGGTACAGAAGAAATTGTTTTAAATTCTTATTTAATATCTGAAAATGATTTAGAGAATGGTATGAAAGGAGAATATAATGTACCACGATATATGTCTACTTTTAACAAAAGAGTGGAACCATTATTAGTCTGTTTTAAGCCAGAAGTTAGAGACTCACTACTAAAAAAGAACCCTGAAGATAGAGAATATTATACAAAAACCCAATGCAAATTAATAAATGGTGTCCCACGAAAAGAAGGTGACCAAGACTCTTTAGATGAAATACTTACATTATCTCCCGAAGAAATAGAATATTGGGGGAATATGAACTTAAACGAAAATTATTTTATGGAAGAACTAGGACTCCTTTAACCCATCCGAACTAACAACAACCCAACAAGATAACTCATCTACAAAAGAAAACTCAACACAACTATCACCATTTAAATGAAGTGATTCCCACTTACTATCTATTAATCCTGTATCAGGTAAAATTTCTATATTAGATAAAGATTTTATCTTTATTTTTTTATCTTTTTGTGAATTTAAAGTTATTTTACATTTTTTGGTTACTACTAATAAATGTTCACCATTAGTGGTATAATCAGATTCTATAACCTTAGTTTGGATATCTGTTTCTGTTGTCGGTTCATAATATAAATTCATTCCATCCTTATATAAACCTTGTAATAAATTTAATAATGCAACTGACAATAATTTATATTGAATATTATCTGGTCGACCCAAAGCATCATATACAACTAATTCTTTAAACCCTAATTCATCTAACTCCTCAGCAATCATTCCAAAACCATCACCACCAGTTTCTATATATCGAAAAAAGTAGGTAGTAATATCTAATAATTTTTTATATCTTTCCGTCCCAATAGGCCTAAGATTGGTTTTATATCTTTTTGAGGAAGAGGCACCTCTCACCACATTTCCAGATTCGTCAAGTTGTAAATCAACATTTCCAGTTGTTAAAGTGTCTAGCAGCAAACCCAAATTATTTATTTGGAGAGTACTCGCACTAATTCCAGGATTCGCAGATAAATCACTATTAGTCCCACTTAGTGGTGGTGTTGGTACTTTTCCTATGGCTACTACAGGTGTATACCCAGTTACTGCAGAAAAGGGTGTTACTGTTACTATTGAAGAGGCGGAGGTTGCGGAATAGGGGGCAACCATAAATGTGTAACCAGTAGTAGAAGCTAAAACTGTACATCCACCACATAATTCCACCCAGTCTTTACATTTATAAACCATAAAGTCACCACAGCCTGTAAGACCCGCACCAATGGTACAAGCAGAACCAATATCTAGACTCTGCTCAAAAACAGAAGACCCAGAAAAGTTTCCAGTAGTATCACCACTCTGCTTTAATTGTCTACTATAATCTACTTTTGTATAAAATCCCATATTATATTACGAATATAGAACCAGGATTCATTGGCCTAAACCCCAGAGATTTATTTAAACTCTCAGCCTCTAAAGCTTTTCTCTCCAACATTTTATCGTTTCTTAATCTTTCTAACCTAGCCATTAATTCTTCTACTAGTTTTGCTATTTCATCTTTAGATTCACTAAGTAAATCTGCATATTCCATTGTTAGTTCAGAATCAGGTGTTTTTAGGTTTCCACTAAATTTTCCTCTTACCCGGCCTAACATTTCTTTTGCCTTTGCAAAAAAGTAACGTCTAACCCATGCTTGAGCTGGCGGATTAAGTTCTGTAAAAGTCATTTCATCTAATGTGACATCACTAGGTAATAGTACAATATCTTTATTCGCATCTAAACAATCATCCCTATTTTCTGGGCCAGAATCATAGTACCAATACCAAACCCTATGTTGGTTTTGCATCATACTACCAAAATCGAATCTCCCACCAGGAACATTCATAAGATGTACATATTTAGGTCCATGTACACCACCTGCCCCAGCAGTAATTCTATAAGTCATCTCTCCACCGATAAGCCTATTTTTAAGATTCCTATCTTGCATTCTTAATAAGATATCAAAGGCAGGCATTAAGAAATAAGACCCTTGAATCCCCATTTGAGCAAACCCACCAGGGCCACCTAATCCCATACCACCCCCGAAACCACCGAATGCACCCAAGAATGGGTCAATAAAAGATTCATTTAGTTCAGCTCGAGTATACCACATAATTTCATTAATTTCTCTTCCTGCTGGAATTTGGTATATTTGAGTGTCAGCACTTAAATTAAAATAGTCTTGTTTTAGTTGGTATGGACCACCAGCCTGCAAACCAACTATCTTAGAATAAGCATAAGTAAATGAGGTCTCAAAACTTAAGTCCCTAGTTAAGAAGGCACTAGTTAAAGATATAACATCTAAGTCTTGACCATACAACGAAGACCACTGATTTTCTATTAACCAATCCTGTACATATTGACCATAATCAAGTATAGCCAATTCAATAGCTGTGTCTAACATTTCATCTTCAAGTTCTACCCCTCTAAGAGGTGCACCTAACATATGTCTTATTTGAGTAAATAATTTTTCCCTTTTTATTGGTTCGATTGTTGCTGGCATAATATATCCTTTCTATATAAATACTTGGAAGTTGGCATTAAAAAAGGCCCCATAAGGACCTTTTAATTTTATATAATTTTATGTTTAAAAATAACCTCTTACTTTTTGTGAAACAGTGTTGTCCTCAACCATATTACCTTCTAATTCTTCTGGGTATATATCTCCGTAGTTATCTGCAAAGAATTTAGATAATTTTTTTAACATCTCAGCTGTATTTGCACCCAATCTAGCCTCGTCAATTTCAGGGTTATTATATGTACCTTTTAATGATGGAACAACAGCATTATTAAACCACCACCCAAAAGGAGAACGTGCATCATCCCAACCTAGATTATCTCTTTGCAACAAATAAAATATACTTCCGAAACTATCTGGCCATATTTTAGCGTCACCACCTAATTCAGTTATGTCATACTCACCATCCCCTGTTGCAGACTCACTAATAACTCGTTCTACAATTCTTTTTAAAGTAGATTGATTCATTTTTATAATTTTTCCTTCTCTCACACCTTCTAAAGCGTTATACATTTTTCCATGACCTTCAGATTGTGCATTTTTTTCTTCTACCTCTTTTCCTTCCGATGTTTCTTTTTCTTCTATTTCACCATCAGTTATTTTATCCCATAAGTCTTCTATATATCTTTTAGCGTTCTTAATTTTTTTATTCATCGCTTTTGTGATAGTAACATCACCTATTTTTTGTCCAGTCATTACTTGGTCTAATTTCTTTAAAGCATCAAAGGACTTTTTCATATCTCCTTTAAGTTCACTCTCGGAACGAGCAGTCCGAGCTTCAGTTAATGTGGTTAACTGTTTTCTAAGTTGTTTTTTTGTAAATTCTTTTTTAGCCATAACAATTGTTTTATATATAAATATAAGGAAAAGTAGGTTTTTACAATCCGTTTAAAATTTCTCCCATAATATCTTCTTCATTAATATTATCACCCATAACGGTATCTATAACTGATTTCTTTTTATTAACTATTTCATAGATTGTTCTTTCGATGGTATTATCATAAATTGGGTACATACAAGAAACTTTTTTATCTTGACCTATTCTAAATGCACGGTCTTCACATTGTGACATATCGGACGGGACAAAAGATAAATCATTGAATATGACTACTTCAGCAGCAGTTAAGGTAATACCCACACCTGCTGCTTTTACATTACCTATAAAAATTTTTACTTCATCATCATTTTGAAAACGGTCTACACTTTCTTGACGAGCCTCTTTTTTCATGGTGCCATTAAGAATCACAGATTCTTTTTTGTATTTTTCATGTAATGTCATTAAAGGAATGGTAAAATTAGTAAAAACAATAACTTTTTTATCTTGTTGAAGACATTGGTCTATCAGTTGAATAGTCTCCTTAACTTTCTCTAGGGCAATTATTTGACGTACTTGCATTAATTTAGATAATTGTATAGATAATCCTCGATTCCTATTTTGCCTTCTCCAATCCAAATATTCACCCATCTCACTTTCGTATATTTTTGATTTTAACTCCATATGGATGGGAGTGATAATTTTATCCGGCAAGTCCAATACATCTTCTTTTAGTCTTCTTAAAACTTTATCATTAGTCTTATCCCTTAATTCTTCTAGATTGGTTGCCCCGAAAGTCAACCACACTCGTCTATAACCCCTAAAAATTTGTTTACCATCACAATACCGTCTAACATAATTAATCCAATTATTAGCAACCCTTGACCCAACCAATTTCAATAAATTATAATAATTCATAGGTCTAGAAGTCATAGGGGTACCAGACAATAACCATAATCTTTCTATTTTACTTGTAAGATTGTTAACCAATTTAGTTCTTTGGGCTTTACCATTAGAAACATAATGTGCTTCATCTATTATAACCAAATCAAATTTAGAATCTAATATTTGAGTTTTTTTATCCGAATCTTTAGGAAGAGAATGAAAATTTTTTAAGATGTCATAATTTATAATAACATATTTTCCATCTTCCCATTTCTTCCCTTCCACAATACCTACCTGTCCATTACTATAATTCTCTATCTCTCTTTTCCAGTTAACTTTTAAAGATGCTGGGCATATAATTAATACTTTTTTTAATTTAAGATTAATACTAGCCATAATAGCAGAACTAGTTTTACCCAATCCCATATCATCTGCGAGGATATATTTTTTATTAGAAACTAATTTAATTATAGCTTCTTTTTGATGTTCGAAAGGAGGACGATGTGAAAAAACTGTAAAGTCAACATCTAAATCGGGATTTTCTCTAGGGATAATTTGATTTTTAGGAACCCAAAAAGAGTTAAGAGGGTGAACGTCTATGATTTTACCCCATACATGATAAGCTTTATCAGTTTCAGATAATAATTTTTCTATCCATATAGATTTAGGTGCAGACTGTAAAAATTTAGTAGACATAAGTTCTTTAGATAGGTAATCATCTATTTCCATCCATAATCTAACAATTTTAGGTTTTTCACTATAATTTTTATTAATATAGTCTGATTGAGACCTTGTTAATGTGAAAGTTTTACTATTAAGCATATTATTTTTTAGGCCTATAATATAGTTATTGGCCCCATCATAATTAGCTAATGAATTTTTAGCTTTAATCTCTGGAGGAAAATTTTCCATATGGCAATATAATAAAAAGAGAAAAGAAAGACAAATTGTATTTATAATAAAAGGGAAACTTATATGGCAAATAAAAAAATACCTATTACACGCATATCTAAATTTTTTAGTTCTGAAGATTTTCAGTTAGAACAGAATGTAGGAATGGAATGGTTACATGGTGATATGCATTTTACTTTAGTATTATTTAGAGTAGATAAAAGATTATCAGATGTAGATGATGTGTATGGAGAATCTGGACCAGAAGAGATTAGATATAAACCACCGGTAGAATTTAACGCTTATGTAAAAATAGACACACCTAATAATAAAAGCTATGGTGGCGGACTAGTAAACCAAATGGAACCAGGCAATATGACCTTAGGTATTTATATAAAACATTTGGAAGAATTAGATATTGATATAAATTATGGAGATTATATTGGTTATCCTGAAAAAGAAGATGTAATGAGATATTATGTAGTAAGTAATGATGGAAGGGTTACTTCAGACATTAAACACACTATTGGTGGGTATAAAGCTTTTTATAGAACAGTAGTATGTTCTTGGGTAAGTGAAAACGAATTTAAAGGAATATAATGGCAATACCTAAAAAAATAAAAAAGAACTTGAACATCACACCAGGACCTATACAAGGGCATTATCCTATGGGGTATAATGGGATTACCACACCTAACAGAAGAACAGAATTAGCGGATTTAATAAATGAAGATGGGACATACCTACCAAAATCACTATTACATGCAGATTTAGATAGAGGAATGTTAGACTTTGTACAACAACAATTGAAAACCACAACTAATGGTAAAAAGGTAAATGTTATAGACCGCATATTAACACTACAAAGATGGGCAGAGTTTTCACAAACATGGAAATTTGCAAACCAAGATAAAAATGTAGAATTACCTTTTATTGTGGTAGTAAGAAATCCAGACGTACAATATGGAAGTAATCCAGCCCTACAATACACCATACCAGATAGAAAACAATTCCATTATGCAAAAGTGCCAACATGGGACGGAACCAGAAAAGGGTATGATGTTTATACCATCCCACAACCAGTACCTGTAGATATTATCTATGATGTAAAAATAGTTTGTAATAGAATGAGAGAATTAAACATGTTTAATAAAGTTACATTACAAAAATTCACATCACGAGAAGCATATACTTTTGTAAAAGGACACTACATACCCATAGTAATGAATTCAATTGGTGACGAAAGTCAAATAGATACGGAGGAAAGAAGATATTATCAACAAAACTACCAATTCCAATTACAAGGATTTTTATTAGATGAGGAGGAATTTGAAGTTAAACCAGCAATTAGTCGTAGTTTAGTTATGTTTGGTTTTGACGAGAAAGATAGACAAAAGGAAAGAAAAAATATTGGTGAAGAAAATGCAGATAAAATGAATATAAGATTAACATTTGATTCTTCTACTACAGTGATGACACTTAATTATAGTTATAAAGCCAATATTTCAGCACTTAGACTTAAAAATGTAAACTCATATTCATTTAAAGTTAATGGCATTAGTGTTACGGAACCAGTTATGGTTAATATAGGTGATAGTTTAGAAATAACAATTGTAAAAACTACATTAGGTACTGCAGTTTTAACTTTACAAGAAACATTAGTTAGTTAATTATTCTTCACCATAAATATCTTTTATTGGTTTACAATTTTCCCTTATTAGGTGTTCTATAAAAGCAAACATTTTTAAACCTTTTTTAGTGCAGTAAGTTTTTAGAATGGCATGTGATTCCGTACTTATCTTTAAATTTTTGATTTTTGATTTTTTATCCTTAGTTGCCATTAGAGGGTGTATTTTTATTATAACTATGATATAGTATGAAAAAAGTATGAAAATTTACCTACTAAGCAGAAAATATAGGTATTTACTACATAACTTTTGTCTTTACCCATTGTATTTATTATTAAAGAAAATAAAACATTTTAAAATTATAAAACATGGCAGACGGTAATAAAATATTCGTTTCTCCTGGAGTATACACTTCAGAGAAAGATTTAACATTTGTAGCACAAAGTGTGGGTGTTACTACATTAGGTATAGTTGGTGAAACTTTAAAAGGTCCAGCTTTTGAACCTATATACATACAATCATTTGATGATTTTACTACGAGATTTGGTGGAACCTCACCAACAACGTACGTGGACTCACAAATTCCTAAATATGAACTAGGGTATATAGCCAAATCATATTTAAGTCAATCAAATCAATTATTTGTGACAAGAGTATTAGGTCTTAGTGGTTATGATGCGGGTCCATCATGGAATGTCTTGACATTAGGGGCTTTAGACCCTACTACACTACCTTCTTCTACTTCAGCAGTAACTACAGGGACATCGATGAGCTTCGTAGTTCCTTTAACTGGAACAAATACTACAGTAGGTGAAAGTGCATCTATTAATGATGCATTACATGGTGATTTCTTCACACAAATACCACAAGCAGTACTAAGTCATTTTCAGGCAGGTAGTACAACAGCTCTTACAGAAGTAATAACTTTAACTAATGGTACGACTTTACCGACGCTAAAGGACTCATTTTTGAATTTCTTCTCAGCAAGTTTAGGTATTACTACATCTACAAGTAATTGTTTAACAATGCCAGCGACAGCCACCTCTGCTGATTATCCATTCTATACAGCTTCTACTGCTTGGCCTTGTCCAGTAGTATATCAATATGGGTGTGTATCTAGTGCTGTAACTAATCATGGTACAGCAACAACAATCAATTCCCTTTCAGGAGCTTCTTCAGCATTAACAGTAAGTAATGTATTAGGAAGTTATTGTGATGATTGGACATCATACAAAAATGACGCTTGGTACTACGCATTATTTGACTATCAAAATTCTGAGTGCTGTACAGGTACAACTTATACGGGAGTATCATACCAAATTTATGCAAGTGGTTCACCAACTGACGCATTAACAACATATACGGCAGCTACTGGAACAACAACTGCAGGTACCCCAGTTTATTCTGGTACTGTAATTATTGATTATATTACATATAGTGATGTTTCTGCTTATACAGAGTATGATGGTATGGTAGTATTAACATTGAGGTCTAGAGGAGGAAGTACTAAAGCGTCCGGAGGGCCTGTCTACTCTATAAGTGCAAACACTGTTAATTTTGATTGTACTGGAGATTATTATAAAGTATTAGAAAATCCATTTGCATCATTTGGTATAAGTGCAGGGACAGTAGATGGTAATAATTACACATTTAAAACTTCTATGGCAAATACATCACAAGAATATGTTTCTAGAGTATTTGGTAGAAGTCCATATGATAAGAAAAAAGAAGAAGTTCCTTTATTTGTAGAAGAAACTTATCCAGCATTATTGACAGATGCTTGGAAAAAAGGAAAAGTAAGAGGGTTACAATGTTGTTTACAATATTTACCATCCGCAAGAAATACGGTTAACACCAATACTATTGCGTGGTATATGAATGAGTGGACAACACCTGAAACACCATGGATTGTTTCCGAATTACAAGGTACAGACGTATTTAGACTATTTAAATTTATTTCTATATCTGATGGAACATCCGCAAATAGAGAAATTAAAGTTTCTTTAATTAATATGTCATTCGAAAGAGGAGAATTTGATATGTTAATAAGAGACTTCTATGATACTGACGCAAATCCAGTTGTATTAGAAAAATATACTAGATGTAGTCTAGACCCGACCAAAGTGTCTTTTGTTGGTAGGAAAATTGGTACGTCTACAGGTGAATTTGAATTAAAATCTAAATACACAATGTTGTATTTAGGTGAAGGATTATTAGATGGTACATTTGCAAATTCAGTACCAGCTGGTTTTGAGGGGTATAGATTTAGAGCTTATGGTACCTGCCCAATTAACCCACATCTTATTTATAAAACAAAATATTATATTCCAGGTGAAGTGATTTATGACCCACCGTTTGGTAGTGGTACAGCAAATAACACTACAGTAAGTGGGGGAGATAAAATAAGTAAAGTTTATTTAGGTGTCTCTAATAGTGCGGGAGCAGCTTATGACCCAGACTTCTTTAATTATAAAGGAAAACAAGTACCTTCTACTTTATGTACAGCAGCAGATGGTGGAGAATGGAATGTAATAACCACAGGATTCCATATGGATTCAGGAGCTACTGTTGTAAGTGGTGGTGTTGGAACTTATTTAGATTGGTCAGGAACTACCTTAAATGGTCAATCAGTATTTGAGTGTGGAGCAGGACAATTTAATCATGAACCAACGTTAAGTACTGAAACATATAAAAAACTTAGAAGTCGTAAATTTACAGTTGCACCACATGGAGGATTTGATGGATGGGACATTTACAGAAAAACTAGGTCCAACACAGATGACTATAGAATGGGATTAACCGGTTTCTTAGCAGGAGCGTGTTCAACATCAGAATTCCCAACAGCAACAGGACTAGGTTCGTTTAAAAAATTAAGTACTAGTGAAGCAAATACAGATTATTTTGCGTACTTAAGAGCTATAGAGACATTTAGTAATCCTGAAGCAATAGATATTAATGTATTTACAACACCAGGTATAGATTATGTAGATAATTTAGGTCTAGTAAATGAAGCAATAGATATGGTAGAAACTGACAGAGCTGATTCATTATATGTAGTTACTACACCAGACTATAATATGTTTGTGGCTAATACTACAGATAGTACAAACCAAATTACACCTGAAGAAGCTGTAGATAACCTAGAAGATTCACTAATAGACTCAAATTATACGGGAACCTACTATCCTTGGATACAAGTAAGAGATACAGCTAACAATAAACAAATCTATATACCACCAACATCCGAGGTAATGAGAAATATTGCATTAACGGACAATATCGCATTCCCATGGTTTGCATCGGCTGGTTATACTAGAGGTATTGTAAACGCGATAAAAGCAAGAAAGAAACTTACACTTGATGAAAGAGATACTTTATATGTTGGTAGACTTAATCCTATCGCAACATTTAGTGATGTAGGACCTATTATCTGGGGTAATAAAACAACACAAGTTAGAGAATCAGCGTTAGATAGAATAAATGTTAGAAGATTATTATTACAAACTAGAAAATTAATTTCCGCAGTAGCAGTAAGATTAATATTTGAACAAAACGATGATATTGTCAGACAACAATTCCTAGACCTAGTTAATCCAATATTAGATTCTATTAGAAGAGATAGAGGTTTAACTGACTTTAGAGTAGTACTTTCTAATGACCCTGAAGAAATAGATAGAAATGAAATGAATGGTAAAATATATATTAAACCTACAAGAGCGTTAGAATATATATTTGTTGAATTCTTGATAACACCGACAGGAGCGTCTTTTGAAGACGTATAGTATTTATAATAAAATAAAGATATGAAATTTAATATACAAACTCTAAGAGAAAGTTTAAATCACCCTAAATCTGGTAAAAAAGTATTTACGGAAGGTAAAAAACAAAATGTTATTCTTAGTGAAGAACAATTGGACCGATTACTGTTACAATTGAACGAATCTAGAGAAAAATCTATAACTAGTACAATAAAAGATGCCCACCAGTTAATTAGAGAGGCCATCAAGAATGAAAACTTAGATTTAAGTGTTAGGGATTATTCGGGAACTATAATAAAAGAAGACTGGTATACTAAAGATGCTGAGGAAGGGGCAACATATACTAAAGATGCAGAGGAAGGAGCGACTTATGACTTAGGTGAACAAGGAATGTACGATAGAAATCCAGGAATTGCTGCGGGAGAAGGTTTAGAAAATGTACTTAATGGTATAAAGAAAGCCTATGACATGATTAAAGATAGTGATACTAGAAAGAAATTAGCTAACTCTATCACTAAATTAGGTAATTTTATGACCTACACTGCAGAATTGGTAGGCTCTGGTTCATCACAAAGAGCTCCAAGGAGTTACGACCAAGTATCCAACCCATTACCACATCCTGAATTAGAAACCGTAACTGTAGATGATGAAATAGAAGATGAGATTAGTGAAGATGTGGATGAAGATGACGGTGATGAAGTAGAAGACATTCAAGAACAGAAAGAAAAATTAATCCGAGAGGATATTAAAAAGATGAAACAAATAATAAAACCAATAACAAAAATTTAAAAATGAAAAAGATTAAATTAAAAGAAGAAGAATTAGTTAATCTAATTCAAAAATTAGTTAAAGAAAATTTAGGTTCGGGAAATGGCCAAAATTTAGGAATAATGGGGACCCCAACAGCAAAGTATAAAGAAATGTTTGAAGCAGAAGACATCGAAGAAGATAGTGAAGGTGAAGAAACTTATAACTATGGTGAAGATGAGGGGGAAGACCGAAAAGAAGAAGAAGGGTTAGAACATGAAGAAGAAATGGCACCTCATGATAGAATTCGTGAAATAGAAAGACACTTAGACGCACTTAAAAAAGATATGTCTTATGATGAAGACCGTGAAGACCGTGGTGAAGAAGGAACTGAATTCAGTGAAGGGAGAGATAAAGAAGGAACCTATAAAGGAGCACCTAGTAAAGTAGAAAAAAGAGATGTTTACGACGGAAGACCAGGAAAAGTGGTAGGAGTTTACTCAAACATTAAGAAACAAAGAATGGGTGAGTCTAAAAAAAGAAGACGTTCATTAAAAAAGTAAAAAATTATGAGAAATAGATTTCAATTAAACGAACAAGAAAAAAACAGAATTAGAGCTTTACATGGAATACAAGTTATTTCCGAAGCATCAACACTGAAAAACTTAGGAAAGAGTATGGCTGATAATCCAAAACAGTGGAATGAACTACCAAAAGACTACAAAGAATTGTTCACCTTACTAGGGTATACTGAAAAGACATACAATGAATGGATTAATGACTTGGATTTTGATAATGTATTTGATTTCATCGAAGAGTGGGAACAAACAATGGATACATGGACAGAAGAG
>Ga0209757_10000081_pt1 | contig 27903 bp, 23 predicted proteins | sample ETNvirome_6_1000_FD_185472 | JGI IMG/M metagenome (GOLD analysis project Ga0209757, IMG submission 185472) | Marine viral communities from the Pacific Ocean - ETNP_6_1000 (SPAdes) (version 2) | ecosystem: Environmental > Aquatic > Marine > Oceanic | place: Pacific Ocean | collected 2013-06-19 | reverse complement strand
TTGGATTAAGGGTGGAGACAACTGGTCTTGGTGTGTCGTGGAGGCTTGGGTCTCCTCGTGTTGAGATACGGAAGGATGGCATGAGATGACAGTCAGTCGCTCTCTAGTTCCTCCGCAATTTAGTGTGCCGCCAGTTGATTATAACCAGTCTTATTTTGCAGATACATTGAGGGCGCTCTCTCTGTTTGTGTTTCAAGCCATACAGCCGGGTGTAGGTCGTGCGACAAGGTTAACGCTTACTGCACTGCCACATAATGATGTTGGACTTGAGACAGGGGCATTGTTTCAGCACGACGGCTTCGTAAAGATAAGTCGCGTTGCCTACCCAAATCCAGCAGGCGGTGAAGGCACTGGCGCTGTTGGCTCGGTAACTGTTACTACATCATAGGAATTATCGCTGATGCCTAGATACCCTATTCTTACTTATGATAAGGCACGAGGCGGGATAGCTGGATTCCCCATTGTTAGAGCGCAAAGCGGCATGGGTTTTACTGCTGCACTTGGCCCGGGTGGGGGCATTAGTGGCGTAGGATTTTCAGGCCCCGGTGGCCCCGGTGGCAGTGGTGGCAGTGGCGGTCCCGGCCCTGCTCCTCAAGCACCTACCATCTATTCACCTCCACCAGCCCCACCACCTGCACCAGTACCTCTAGCACCACCAGCACCAGCACCACCATCTCCAGACGGTGGTCCCACGACTGTAAATTGGAGCGAAATGGGGCCGACGACGCGTATGCAAGCGCCCCTTACTCCGGGAACCCTATCAGCGCCAGTTGCCCCTGAGGCTTCTGAGGCGTTTATGAACATAGGCGAGTCTATTACTAATGCCACCCAAGGCCCCTTCGCACCTATAACCGGGAAACTCGCAGGATTTTTAGCGACTACTTTGGGAATGTCACTTGCTAACACTGGGGGGTACACATCAGCAGGTTCTCCGGGCGGTCAGTTAATTGACACAAGATATCGTGACCACCCTTCTGGTGACTTCCCAGAAGATGAAGAAGATGGGATAGAGACTAACCCAGAGGAGAGTCTAATGCCAATTGTTACAGCGCAACACGGTCTTCCGACTATCAGAGCGCAAGATGGATTCCTGTTAGCCTCTGCGGGGATTCCTAATTTAGCGGCAAAGCATGGATACAATCCTAGTCTACCTACTGTCAGGATGCAGGGATCTCTCTGGACAGGAAGTGGTTATCCGGGGTCTCAACCACCTCCCTCTGGAATGACATGGGTGCCGGGAATGGGAGCAATGGGTGGGCCAAAACTTATGACAATAGAAGAAGCAGGCGGTGCTTATACTACAGCAGGTGGGATTGGGGCTGGCCCCGGTTTTATTTCCAAAGGCGAACTTTCTTCAGATGGTGGTACTTCGGCAGTAGATCGTGGCCCGGTTCAGACATTATCTTTGGGGACGTACACCGCTGCACCTGAAGATTATCAACACGGCATTGACCCCCAATGGAATTACTATCCAGAGTCTGGAGCAACAACTATGAATACTGGCGGTATGGTTCAAGATGCCATGCGGTTGCAGGCCGCTGGTACTGGCCCACATAACCAATTAGTTCACATGACACAGGGTGAAGTTGACGCGATGAATGCGTTGGCTGGCTCTGGTATTGGCGGTCTCCGTTCCAATGGTATGGCCATCAATCCTCAAACAGGATTACCCGAAGCAGGATTCTTCAGTAGCGTACTGCCAGCATTGGCTGGTATTGGCCTGACACTTGCTAGTGGTGGTACTGCTGCACCTTGGGCGCTTGGATTGGCTTCAGGTGCTGGCAGCTTAGTTGGCCAGAAACTGGAAGGTGAAGAGGTTGATATTGGTAAAATGTTCCTAGCTGGCCTTGGCGGATGGGGCGCTGGAGAACTTGGGAATATAATGGGTGGTGCTACGGAGGTTGCGGGAGCGCAAGCAGCAGAAGCAGCCGCCGCTCAGGTGCCTGTTGCTGGCGGTGAACTGGCAGCACAAACTCTTCAAACAGTCCCCACAAGTTTGTCGCAGGGGGCATATGCATTCAACCCGTCGAATCTTGTTGGGTCAAGTGTGGGGACAGGTTTTCCAGCTAGTGCCGCACAGGGAGGCAATGCCTTTTTGTCAGCAGCAAACTCTCTCACAAGCAATGTCCCAGTACCAGTTGATCCTTTCCAAAGTCTTGCTGCAAAAGCCGCTGTTCCAAACCAACTATATTCAGGAATGGATGCTGCTGCGCAGAAGGCATTGCAGGCACAATCTTTAACAGACCCAAATGCTGCTTTGATGGCAGCGGGGAAAGGAGCGGCTAGAGCAGACCCCAGTGCAGCGGGTGTGTGGGAAGGGTTAACTCAACATTTTGACCCAACACAGTGGGCATCCACTCCGGGTACAGTTGGCTTGAAAGAGACACTCGCGCCGGGGGCTGCCTTGGCTGCTAGTACTGCTGATGCTTTCGGTGCATTTGATCCACCTGAATATGATTGGGATAATGAGTATCCCGATACCTATGATTATCAAGGCCCGTATCTACCTCGTCCACGAACAGCATTCGCACCACCCGCAGACTATCAACCGGGCATTGACCCCGCGTATCAGTACTACTCCTATGGTAACAAGGGCGGTTATGTAGGTGGTTTGCCGACAATACGGGCGATAACCGGGTATGGACAACAACAACAGCCTAAATCAAGTCCTGCTATGGATATGTTAGCTGCCGCAGGAGCAGCCAACACAGGATTGGGTGCCATAGCGCAGCCGAAAGGGCTAGGATTTTACACTACAGATCCAAGAATGGCGTTAAGGAACCAGCTTGCTCAAGCTCAAGCTAGGCCACAGCAAGTTGCACCTGTTCCTAGACAAGACCCGTTGTTAACAGCAGGGTTAACAGGGTTAACAGGCCAGCGCCAACCAACTCTTCCGGGTCAGATGCCGGGACAACAGATGTTCGCCAGAAATGGTGGATATGCTAGTGATCTCCCTACCGTTAGGATGCAGGGAGTAGAGATACCATCTAATCAAAGAGCCGCTCTAGCTCAGGCTATGGAAGGTTATGCGGATATTAAGAACAGGGGGAGGAGTGAGGCCAATCAGGAACGTCTCAGGGCGATAGCTCTTAGAGAGGCATTAGCAAAACAGAAAGCTGCTCTTCAGGTTCCAGTGGATTTGAGACTCGGAGAAGTAAAGAAACAATATGGAGGCATAGCTGGTCTCCCTACCGTTAGGATGGCGGGTGAGATGACTCCGTGGCGTACTGCATTAGAGAGTTTAGATGCTGGTAAAACGGAGCTATTAAATAAGCAAATTGAGAAGGCGAGTATAGAAAGAGCTATAAAGCAACAGGGTGGGCTGGATAGAATCCTTGCTCCTAATCAGTGGAAAGATCTTGATGCCAAGATTGATACTAGAAACCTTGTAAGGAATGTTCCTAAAGTAGCGTCAAAATTTGCTGGTGGGCCTCTTAGTGTAGGGGCAATGATAGCTGCTATGCTGGCAGGTAAGAAACTTAATCAGCCAGAAGCGCAGCGAGAGGATGAAGCTGCTCGTGCAATGGCCCTTCAGCGGGTGGCACAAGAGCGTGTTCCGCAGGTTAGGGGGAGACAGGCAGGAATGGGGTTTGAAGTCCCCAGAGAAAGGAGAAACATACCTCCTTATGGCGCTGAAATGTTTGATCCACAACAAGCCCTTCTTACTTATGGTAAGGCACAAGGCGGTATAGCTGGTTTACCTACCGTTAGGATGCAGGGGAGGAGAAGCCGGGACAGAGGGAATATATACACTGGCGCAGATCCTACTGTGAGGGTGAACCCCATGATCAATATGGTTGATCGTGCTTCGGACTTTCTGGATACACCTGTTGGTGGGGGCGCTGCGGTTCTTGGTGGTGCGTCGATACTGCCGGTTGGGCTTGCCGCAAGTACCGCTTTGCAACTTTATGGTACTGGAGAGGAGAGGCAGAAGACGAGGACGGCTAAGGACTCTGAGAGAGAACTTCGGCAACTTATGGAAAATGGGATAGATAGCGAAGAGGAGGCCAATAGAGTTCGTTATCTTGAGGGTGAGTTGAGGCGTACAGGTAGAGGTTTGGGTACATCGATGTTTGTAAATCGGACTGTGCCTTCGGCGCTCCGTGCTTGGGAACGCAAGCAGGAAGGTTATGACTGGACCCCCGGTTCCGGTGAGTTAGAGGAATCAACTACCTTACAATCGGCTCCATATTTAAGTGGGAAGGAAGATAAATACCCTGTTCTTACTCATATAGCGGAAGCCAGACGAGATGCTGCTTCTCGTAGACCGGGAGCAGACATTGGAGAAGTAAAGAAACAATTCGGTGGTGTCGCTGGAGAGCCAGTGGATATCACAGCTACTGGTGTAATGCAGGGAGCAACTCCCGAAGCTCAAGCTGACTTAGCGGAAAGAGGCATGGTTATGCCAACACCAGAGCAGCCCCAGAATGCAGAAGAGAATGCGATCTATAACAGGGCGCTTCTTGCTTTACAGGGGCAGTTAGAGAATGAGGAAGCACAGATGGCTGTGGATGAATTTGTGGAAGTATTCGGAGCAGATGCGCTTGCTCAATTAGAGGCTCTAGTTAATGAGACTAGAGACAAGGGCGGTATAGTTAAACCTGCTAATGGTCAGGATACTGTGGGTATGTCTGAGATGGATGTGCGTTTAGAGAACCAAGGGCCTGATGTTATTGCGGGGATGATAGTTGATCCACAGACTGGCAAGCAGACAGCAAACCTTCGGGTTGGTGAAGATGAATACATAATGCCTGCTGATGGTTTGGAGCGTGAGGCGAAGTCTGCTGGACTGCCTCCGACAGCAAAGAATGGGGCTATGATAGTGAGTGAGAGAGAAGAGCAACTGCGTAGGGCTTATGGTTAGTGCAGGTTTCGTTAGTCGATCATAACTATGTTTCTGCTATCTGGGATCAGGTAGAACCAATTCTTGGGAAGTCGCTTCCTACGGCACATGGCCGTTATACAATGAAGAGTATTCTCAGAGAGATCGTGAATTTTGAGCAGCATCTCTGGGTTGTCTTCGATGACGATAAGAAGATTATCGCAGCACTTACCACTAGATTTGTGGACTATCCTGACAAACGTCTATTGGCTGGTCAATTTTTAGGCGGAGAAAAGATCATGCAGTGGCGTGATCCAATGCTTGAGACGCTGGAGAGATGGGCGAAAGACAACAACTGTGACGGGGTGGAGATGACTGGACGCAAAGGATTCACAAAGGTTCTTGCCCCTCATGGGTGGACACCTGAGTACACGGTATTTGAGAAGATGTTCAAGGAGAAAAACAATGGGTAAAGGCGGCGGCGGCGGCGGGCAGCAAGCACCGACACAAACCGAATCGACGGTGACGCAAACGAACTTGCCTGAATATGTTCGGCCTTTCTTTGAGAATGTTCTTGAGCGTACAGAGGCTGAGAGCCTGCGTCCGTATGAAACATTTCCGGGGCAGAGGCTGGCTGAGTTTTCTCCTGAACAACTTGAATCTTTTGGTATTGCAGGTGATATCGGACGCGCTGGTGTCCCTGAGCAACTTGGTATCGCAAGCCAGAGGTTGGAGGATGTTGCAGCTTTCAGACCGGGCTATACCGCAGGCACGTTCGCTCCCGGCGATTTTACTGCTCCGGGGGTAGCCGAGAGATACCAGAATCCGTTCGTTGAAAATGTTATTGATGTCCAGCAGGCCCGCGCACGCCGCCAGTTTGAAGAAGATGTTGCCCCACAGCTTGCTGCTCAGGCTACACAGGCTGGAGCCTTTGGCGGCTCTCGCGAAGCGATAACGAGTGGTCTGGCAAGGTCAAGGCTGGAAGACAGGCTGGGTGATCTTGAGGCCACCCAAAGAGCGCAGGCATTCCGTGAGGCTGGTACATTATTTGAGCGCGACAGGACTGCCGCTCTTAGGGCGCAGGCGTTACAGGAGCAGGCAGCGCAGCAAGAGGCCCGCCTTGGTCTCGCTGGGGAGCAGCTTGGTATGCGGGCTGCACCGCAGTTGGCAGCGTTGGGCGCACAGGAACAGGCCCTTGGGCTGCGAGGAGCGGATGTTCTCCGTCAGGTAGGAGAGCAACAGAGAGCCTTTGAACAGCAACAGTTAGATATAGGACTGTCTGACTTCCTATCGCAGAGAGATTTTCCGAGACAGCAACTGGCTTACTATGGAGGCATCCTCCACGGAGTTCCTGTCAGTCCAATCTCAGAGGTTAGTCAGTATCAAGCACAACCAAGTATGGGCCAGCAAATGCTTGGTTTCGGCCTTGGTGGTCTTGGTCTGGCTCGCTCAGTTATGGGGACATAAGAGATGGCTAGGAATTTAGTACAGATAGCAGATGATGTTAAAGATATGTCTGTTGCTCAAATTCGGAGACATATTCAGGAAGGCAGCCATATTCCTATATGGATTTTGACTGGAGAACTTGACAAGAAATTAAAGAACTTAGCTACAGCAGGAGCGCAACAAGCAGCAGCACAAAATGCTTCTCAGCCGTCTACTGTGGTTGATGGTCTTATGGATGCAGTAGGTAATATTCCTGAAGCGGCCCCCGATACTACAGTAGATATGACGGCACCTAATCCCCTGTCGAATGCAGGGGCTACTGCTGCGGCAGCGCCACCTCAGCCCAACCCAGCCATACAGGCATTGATGGCGGCACAGAACCCAACCGCTAGAATGGCTGGCGGGGGTATGCCAACAGTGAGGGCGGTTAGAGGATACCATCCTCCTGTTATGTATCCCGGTAAATCAATAGGTAGCCTCACAACCAATAGAGACACGCCGAAATTAACGCCTGAGATGTGGGCTATGATCACTGCTGCCCGTCAGAAGAGGGGTGATCCTCGTTTGTATGGACAGGGCAAAGCAAGGTTTGAAGAGGCTTATGTAAAAGGGGCCAAGCCAACATCAGAGCCTGCCTTTGGTGGCATCCTCAGTCAGTTAGCGGCTGTTGAAAGAGACAGGGCTTATGGTGGTTCCGATACACTTCCCTATAGTATGACGGGTTCTCGTGGCGGTCCTGTTGGTAATCTACCGACAGTCAGGATGCAGGGAGTAGCACCTAATGAATTGGCTGCCATTACTGGATGGGAAGGTGTGGATTGGGGCCAGTCAAGGATTGAAGATATTTTACCAAGTGTGGCAACAAGAGGGCAGTATTTTACTGAAGAAGATTTTACAGAACTTATGAGGCGAAATCCTTTCCCTGCCTCTGCTGCTGATCTTCCTCCGGGGGAGCGTCCTCTTGTGGGAATAGAGGGTGTTGAGCCAAGGTATCCGGGCGCTGGGAGGGGGGATATAAAAGGTGGCTACGAATCTTTTATATCATCTCCTTATTTCCAACAATCAGGGCTTACCGCTGGCGAAGCTGTTCCTACTTTTAGCGGTGATTTTAGTCCTAGTGAAAGAGTGAGTGTCGCTACCGCAGGAGGAGGCAAATCGCAATTACGCGCACAAGAGATAAGTGAGGCCAAGCTACAGGAATATTTTGATAAATATGGAGTATTGCCTGAAGACTGGAAAGAGGGGATGGTCTCTCACGCAGGTGGTGTTGATGACCCAACAGAATATTATGAAACAGTCACTGGTACTGGAGAGAAAAGTTACGACCAACCAATAAGAGAAGTTCCTGCCACGCCTGCTCGCTTAACTAGCAAGGAAGAGAGAGCAGCACCAGAAGCGCGGGATGATCCCAGCGCCCTGATACAAAGTTACGACCAAGAAGCCTTAGAGCTTGCCATTAGGCAAGCAACACAGCAAGAACCACCAAAGGTTACACTTCTGGACTTAGGTGATGCTGATATATCGAAGCTGAACGTTACTAAGAAACAGGACTTAGACGGAGACGTTAGTCTGCCTGCGGTTTCTACTTTGTCAGAAATGGTAGCAGAGAGAAAGGCGCTTGCGGGGGATTTCACTGAGAGAGAAAGGGTAATTAATGAGAAGGCAGCGGCTGATCTCAAAACTTTTGAAGATCAGAAAGTTGTTCCGCAAAGTGTTAAGGACATACGGGGCCATATAGCCAAGTCTATTGAGGCTTTGGAAAGAAATCCTCTGCCGTGGATGCGTGCTGCTGCTGCTGCTATTAATGGCCGTCAACCCATGTTGATAGCCATGACCAATGCAATGATTGGTTACACGGAAGGGAAAGAAGAATTAAGAAAAGAAGGCTTGGAGACTATGGGGAAGCTGGTCGATCTGGATATGCAGGTGGCTGGACTTGAAGCGCAACGCGCTGCGGATATTTTTGCACAGAAGCAGTTGATTACCCAAGCACAAAGAGCGGAAGTGCAAGGAGATAGAGACAGGGCTGCTCAGTATATCACTTCCGCCAGCGCATCCCGTGATGCGGCACTTGGCAGAAATATTGATATAGAACGTATCGAGGCTCAGAAGTATGTCGCGCATATGAACCTCTTTGGAACTGAGAGGGCGGCGGCTCAAGATGTGCTGAAAGCTCTCTTTACAGAACATGGGAATGATCCAAAATGGTTTACTGTAGCTACCGATGGTACAGCTACTCCAACTGCTCACGCCTACACCACTGCTTATGAAACTGTTGACCCAAAAGCACCTAGTTATGCAGGACAGACAGCGTTTTTTGCGGCACAAAAATATAAAAAGGACGTTCTTAACACAATCAATGATGTTAAAACAGATGCAATGAAGTTAGCTGATGAGAAGTTTGATAGGGAGTTACTGGCTGGGGACAGCCCTTTCAAGCAATGGATGGCAGCTAATGGTTTGTCTCTCCCAGAGGGCGCTACTGTAGATGATCCTACGTCAATGGTGATGTACCAGATGTGGGCGATCACTCAAGATGAAAGATATATAAATGACCCGGAGATTCAGGCGGCTCTACATCAGAGATTTCCTGAGTTACGTCGCATTCAATCAGGTGGTTCTGGCAATGATGATCCGTTAAATTGGAAGAAATAAGGTTAAGGTTATGAACCTTCAAGAGTTTAGGGGTAAGTATCCACAATACAATTATATGAGTGATCAGGAAGTGGCTGATAATTTGTATAATAAATATTACTCTGATATGGACAGAGAGGAGTTCGATGCACGTTTGTTTGTCCCCCCTCCACAGGAAGAAGAGGAAGGTCCCTTCTCTGGTGTAGGTGATCTCTTCGGTGGCACATGGAGGGCAGGGAAGGAAGGCTTTGGCACGTTAGCAGATATACCGGGTTTCTATGGTGCTGCTTTTGGGACTGAGGAGAAGTTTCAGGAAGAGCGGGCTGAGTTAATAGAGGAGAATAGGGAGCGGGCAAATCAAGTTCCTCCTATGAATGTTGCTGAACTCGCAAGATTATATAATGAGGAAGGTGTCTTAACAGTTGCAAGCAGGATACCTCAGTTTGTATCTGAAGCCTTTGCTGGATCTGTTCCGTGGTTGGTTACTCCGCTTGCCGCTGCTGCGGGAGGATTTTTCCTTGCTGGCCCTCCCGGTGCGGCTGCTGGTTTCATAACATCTGCTTCATTACAGTTCATTGGAACAAATATTCAACGTCAAATAGAGGCAGGGGCCAAGACTCAGGAAGAGCTAAAGATATCGCAGGCTGTTCTTATTGCTCCGACACAGGCTGCTGCTGAGTATATTCTGTTCCTTATTACTGGTGGTCTTTTTTCAAAGGCTGGGAAGGAGGTTGTGGAACAAGCCGCTAGGAGCGTATTCACATCTATGCAACACGGTGCTGCCAAAGGCGCTGCTACTGAAGTCCCGGCTGAAATATACCAGCAAATGGCAGAGCGTTGGCAGGCAGGATTAGACCTAACAACTCCAGACGCATTAATGGAATACGCTGAAGCTGGTGCAGCAGCGCTTGCTGTTGGTGGCCTAATTGGTACTGGCTTACAGACATATAAAGACAGGGATATGCGTGGCCCTCAGAAGGCAAAAGATACTACCGACAAGCCTATAGAAGAGACAACTGAACCACTTGAGCCATTGCTTCTCACTGGCCCACCTATCACTCCCCCCCTATTACAATTGGAAGATCATAGTGCATCAAGCACGAAGGTACTTCCTCCTGATCAAGATGCCGCATTGTTGGCACAGAATACTCTTGCCCAATTTGGCACTGATATTCCTTTGGCATTCAACAGGGGGCTTATCACCACAGATGAGACAGGTACACCTGATGTTTACAGGATAAGCCCGGATAGAATCCCGGCCACTAATACGGCAGGTGATCCGGTATTGGATGCCAGTGGTGAGCCAGTGATGTTGCCTGAAGACAAGGATGGCGGCTTTTTTGTAGAGACAAAGCATGGGGTGCGTGCTTCTCCCCGTTTCTCTACCAAGGCACAGGCACAACTGTTTAGTGATGAGCTTAATATCGGGGTCAATGATATCCTGAGACAGCAGGATGAGGCAGAGACAGAAATCCTAGCAACTGAGGCGCTCAGGAAAGCAGGGGTTGATGAACGCAACGACCTTCTCAGGGCGGCTGCTATCCTCACCAGACCAGATACAATGATAGACTTTAATGATATGGCTGACGCTGATGCCGTCAGGCTTAATCAAAGAAGAAGTGAGACGAGACAAAGACAGTATGTAGAAGGCGATACAGTTCCAGTAGAGGAGCTTGATGCTATTGGACTAGATCCGAATAAGATAGATGCGTTACTGCCCCCACCGCTTGTAGAAGTTGATCTTGAGTTTTGGAACAAGACTGCCATTGCAAGTCTTGCCTATCAGAGGAACATCAAAATAGATGACCCCGGATTTGAGAGATTTGCTGCTCGTAAGGTAGGCAGTAAGAACTTAGACAGGATGTCTAACACCCAGCTTTACTATCTTGCTCGTGCATTGAATGAATTACCGACATTGCCGGGGACTACTCCTCAGTCGTTACCAACTATTGAGCGGCCAATGTTTAACCGCTCTCAGTATATCACTGCTATGGCCGCTGCACGCACACAGGCAGCGCGGCCTGACAGGAAGCTCCGTGAAGGAGAGGTGTTAAGGTCTGATATAACCAAGGCTCTTGAAGGAAAGAGAAAGACCAAGGTTCCTACTGAGGCTATCCTTGATAGTGCGGTTGCTAGAGGCGATCTGATCGTAGTGCCGCGCAAGAAGAATACCTACATCCATAAAGATGTGGTTAACCGTAAGGCTTGGCATGAGGAATATAGAGTTAAGCCTACCGTAGTACCGACTAAGGAAGGCAAGAAGCCAACCCTCGCTCAGATCAGAAGGGCTGTAAAGCAAGAGGACATAGAAGGCACAACGCCATTCACTCGTGGTGAGCAGGTAGAAGTAGAAGCCAGAGCAGCGGAGGCTGCTAGGGGTAGAGAAGTAGAGGCTGCCGCTGAGAGAGGGCGTGTTGCTGCTGTTGATTGGCGGCGTTCTGCCCGTTTGAGAATCCCTCCTGAAGATACTGGTGGTACAGGCAGAGGGATCATCATAAAGAGATCAGAGAGAACTGTTGATTCAACCATGTCTCTGGACGAGGCGTCTGCACAGTACAAAGCAGAGCTTGCTGCTGCCAGTATAAACAAAGAGGTAAGCAGAAGGCTTGAGGCACAGGGTGGTAGAAGAGCGGTACTTGCTGCTGTTGGGAAAGAGATTAAGAAAAGGCTAAATAAATACACCAAGAATAATCCTGATCTCGCAAAGAAGATGGATGGGTTAAGGGCAAAGTTTGTTGATACCTTGGCTGGGGATAAGGGTACTATTGATTGGGAGGGCAAGAGACTGATTATCTCTTTGGCCCTAGATAAAATCAAACCTAATTCAACAGTTAAGGAAGCCGCTAAAGCATTAGGTGATACCCTTAACCACGAGGTGATTCATGGCTTAAAAGAGGCAGGGATTATCACTGACAAGGAGTGGAAGTTACTCACCAAGTTTGTGAAGAAGCAGGCCGCTCCTGCCACAAGAGGAAAGGAAACTTGGTACGAGGAAGCCAAGAGAATATATACTAAGGCTGGCAAGTATTCCAATGAGACTGAGCAGAGACAGGAAGAGCTATTTATTGAAGAGGCAATAGCCAATGGCTTTAGTGACTGGGCCGCTGGCAAGGGAGTGTCTGGCAAACCAGCTTCATTGTTCAGGCGTATCGTAGACTTCTTTATTGCCCTGAAGAATGGTCTCACCAGTGCAGATATCAGGAACAGCAATCAAGTGTTCGTCCGTTTGTATGGCGAACCAGAGACTCCAGCTAGGCGCATCATTCCTGTTGCGGCAGCAGAACAGATTACTCCTGAAGATGCACAGAAAGCAGAGGAGTATTTGGAGAGGATACGCCAGACAGAGCCTGACCTTCCAGATGCAGCGACAAGGAAGTTCTCTATAGATAGGGATACTAACTCTATCCAGAAAGAAGCCTTTGCTCTCAAAATAAACAAGAAGACAGCTACGAAATTAAAGCCCGGACTTTATATGTATCGTGGGTTTGAACTAGAGAGGTATAGCCGAGAAGAGGGTGCTGATTATTTGCGGTGGTATGTTAGACATCCTAAAATAGAGGGAGAAGAATATAACAGGATCGTAGGCACTGGTGCTTTTAGGGATGGGGAACAGGAGATTGAGTTAGACCCAACAAATACTTTAGATGAGGCTAAATATGTAGTTGATCGTGCGCTTGAAGACCCTGACTTCTATGTGAATAGGTTTGCAAAAGACTGGACGGGAAGAAAGTTTGCTATAGAGAGGGATTTGCCTCAAGTCCCGCAGACTGAAGCAGATATAGCTAGGGCAAGGATACTTGTTAACCTGTCCTCTTCTACGGATGAGATTGAGGGAATTAAGAATCTTACAGTTGCTGCTAATAATGGAGATGAAAGCGCGGCAGTCCTGCTTCAGGAGATAACTGCTGACTCTCTCAGGTATCTTACCTCTGGTATTGAATCATTAGAGCTTACCTTGACCCCAGCCAGTGGCTTGTACTTTGGTGATGCAGAGCCAGCTATTGGTATGGAGGCATCTTTCTTGGAGCCGGATAGAGATGTTTCTTTATCTGTTTTGGCTAAGTTTGCTGGTAACTTTAATCAGAGCCAAGTTCATGTGCGAGAAGATGTAGAACCACTCTCTGTTTGGGGGACTAAGTATGAAGATGGATCGTATAACACTGTTACTGTTAGATTTGAATTAGCTTCTCCGCTGTCTAGGCTAGAAATTGAGAAGGCAATTAAATCTTCTGGCCTTGCTGGGCTAACAGCCACTGATGAATACCTTGAAACTTATTATGTAGGAGATCCTGATAATGCCAACAAAATCGCAGATTTTATCAAGGCTACGGAACGCGCAGGGCAATCCATTGGAAGAAGCATCAGCGATACTAGGAGAGATGTTCAAAGACTCTGGGTCTACGGCAGTGGAGAAGAGGCAACCAACAGCTACGAAGAAATACAAGGTGACCTTCGGCTCTCAGAAGATGACCAAGCCTCAGCCTCCGCGCTCCGCGTAGCATCCCGTCTATCTAATCGTTTATTCAAGCCAACTCAACAAGCGCTAGCAATAACAAAAGAGAAGCGTGCTTTACAGAAGAGGATAGCCAAGGCATTCGATGATATGAGGATGGATGCCTTGAGCGAGCCTGATGTACGCCGTGCATATGAAGAACTTGCAGATGAAGTTGGGCAGCAGTATGACGCTATGCCTATCAAGGTAGAGGTATGGGAAGGAAGAGGTGAGCCTTACGATGGCAAGAAGATGTCACAGGCCATGAGGAAAGATGTGCTGTCTAATAATCATCTTTATATAAAAGGCACTGATGCAGAAGGATTCGGGCCACCCGGAGTTGTATATGACAACCACCCATTGCTTGCTGACAGTGGAAGAACTGATGTCAATGGTAGGCCCCTTGTCTATAATGATACGCTTCGTGCTGTCCATGATTATTATGCACACACCATGTCACCTGTTACCTTCGGGCCGAGAGGAGAAGAAGCTGCATGGCGTAACCATATGTTAATGACGCAAAGTCCTTGGGCAAGATGGGCGTTAACTTCTGAAACAAGAGGCCAGAATAGCTGGGTTAATTTCAGAGAAGGGGTAGAGAAACTACCACTACGGGAACGACAGTTCTCTGAACAGAAGGTTGACCTTCTCCCCCTTGAGTTTGTAAGGACTGGCGATCCAACAGTTGATGCTTCTCTTGTTGGATTAGAACAGATAGCACCAGAGCAAGTGGCCCCGACAAGAAAGTTTGCTATAGACCGTGAGCCAGAGGTAACTGTTGAACGGTTACTCAAAAACTTTGAGCAACCAGTTACTGTAGATGTTGTTAATCCTGTGTATCAAACAGAGAAGAGCTTACTGTATGACGGTGAGGTAAGCCAAGTATTCATCCCCAAGGGTCACCATGAGTGGTCTGAAAGTGTTCAGGCCGAAACTGGATTCGGGGAAGCACACATTATTGCTAGAGAGCATGACACTCAAGTAGCTAAGAATACTAATGGCAAATACAATTCAGTGCGGGATTTATTGGAAGCCGCGATGGAAGCGTACTGGCCTAACCGTAATAACCCGGAGGCGGCAGGGTTTGTTATACACAAAGAAGGAACTGCTGCCGGGTTTGAAAAAGTAAGAATGGAATGGACTAGCCCTGATCTTGGGTATCCATCTGTATTTATATTCCATCGTATTCCATACGGCGCATATCCAAGGGTGCTTATAAGAAGGCCAGACCTTGCAGGGAAACATGCTATCTCATTGCTTACGGGATGGAATGGTCCTTCAGACGGTAAGACTGACAAACCTGCTCCCATGCCTGCTACGAATATAGGTATTGAACGGCCAATGTCAGACTATATGCAAAGAAAGGTACGGCTGGCAAAGCAGCGTGGTATTCAGGACGCTGTTAAAGCAGCCGCTGATAAGCCGCCATTGTTTCAAGAGAAGCTGACCCTAGATCCTGCTATCAGGAGAAAATATTCTATTGATAGAGGGCTTGACCGTATGGAACCTGATATGCGGGAAGCCGCAGAGAGGGTTATGAATACAGGTGGCGACCAGACTTTCTTTGAGAAAATCTTTTCCATGTTCCGAGCCACTGATCCTGCTGACCATACATTCGGAACAAAGTTTAGACAGCGAATAGTTGATAGGTTTGCAGGCTTTATTGCCAGAGAAAGGCAGAGGATAAAGCTCCGTAAGGAGTCGGGGGTTGACGCTGACATAGCTCTTGATTCTGCCACATCATCTGCTGCTGCTCTCCTGAGTAGGAAATCTGGCATAACTGCTGCCGGGATAACAAAGGGATTTCTCATCAGAGACCGTGGCAGGATCTATGCTCTGCATGAAGGTCTTATAAATCACAGTGATCCACGAATAGCAGAGCAATATAAAGCTGCCTATGACAGGATGGTGGAAGATACAGCGTACATAGACCCAGTAACAAAAGAAGAGGTACGCATACAAGATCCATCTGAGCTTGCTGGCCTTGTTGATATCCTTGCCGAGATAGACAAGGAACAATTATGGGGAGAGTTTTTCCTGTATGCCGCAGCCAGAAGAGCGCAAAGATTTATAGCGGAGGGCCGCGAGAAGACATTCACAGATGAGGATATAGAGATAGGTCTGCGTGCTGGAGAAGTAAGTCCTGCAATTGACAGGGCATACCGCAAGTATCAGTTGTGGAATAACGCAGTGGTTAACATCATGCGTGACAGTAGTGTCATCAGTGCTGAAGCTGCTGAATTATGGAAGGCTAACGCAGATTACCTCCCCTTCTATCGTGAACTATTCGATGACGCTGGGGTTACTTATGAAGTCATAAGCCCAGAGGGTGTGGCGACAAGAGATGTCATGTATAGGAGCATGAAAGATTCCAACAACAGGATGCTTTCTAGTTTCTATAGCACCAAGACTCCAAGAGAATTGAAGGGCGGCAAGCCTGTATACTGGATTATGGTCAACAATGTGTCTGATCATCAGAGGTTTAGTTCCAAGAGCGATGAATTATTTAAAAGGGTTCAGCAGCTTCGTGATCGGAATGGACCGGATGTACAGATAAGAGTTGCTGCTGACAATCAGCGTATAGCTGATCCTCTTAACAACATGCTCCGCAATCTAGATGCTGCTGTTACATCATCTCTCCAAAATATGCTGGTCAGTCGTGGTATCAGGGATTTAAGAGAGCTTGGTCTGGCATCTGAGCCTACCAAAAGTGATCAACCACCGGGAGGAGAAGTCCACCCGTCTCTGGTTGGGGTCAGGGTGAACGGAGAAACTTGGTGGTATGAGGTGCAGGACAGTTTAATGCTGGACTCACTTATGATCACTGATGATGTGAACATGCCAGCCCTTGGTCTACAGGCTGCTCCAGCTACCCTACTAAGGGAGTTGGTAACAAAAGATCCTGCGTTCATGGCAGCGAATATGCTTCGTGATACCATCAGTGCATGGACGACCTCTGGGGTTAAGATGATCCCGGTTATAGGTACTTTGAAAGGATATGGTCAGGCGCTCCTCAACTCTTCCAGTGCCGCAGCATTGGAAGCAAGCGGAGCAGTGGGCGGTTATGATTTTAAGGGTGACCCGAAGAATGCAATCAAAGCATTCAGGAAACATCTGAGGATGAAGTCTCCTCATAGATATCCGGCACGATCTATGTGGGAGTGGGCTAACAAACTTAGCGGTGCATCCGATACTGCTACCCGTATTGCTGTGTATGAGCGTGTATTAAAAGAAACAGGTGATGAGACCGCCGCTATCATAGAGGCCCTTGAGGTAATCAACTTTAGTCGGAAGGGGGCTAGTGCTGCCGTCAGGTATCTTACTGCCGTGGTTCCATTCTTAAACGCACGCATCCAAGGTCTGGATGTTTTGTATCGTGGCGCTACAGGGAAGATGACACCCCGTATGGATGCCGCCACCAGAAAGAGAAGGTTCTATTTCAGGGCTGCTCAGATCGTAGCTTTAACCATAGCCTACAAAATGGCCACGGGAGATGAAGACGAGAACCCGTGGTATCACAATGCCCCGGAATATATTAAGGACAACTACTGGATTATTCCACCTACATGGTTCGGTATGGATGTGGGGCCAGAGACTCCAGCTTACAGAATACCGATACCATTTGAGGTTGGTGTCCTGTTCAAGGTTATTCCAGAAAGAATTATGCGGCTAATAGATGGTGAGACTGATTTAACTCACACAAGAGAGTCTGCTCTTCGGCATCTGACTACTACGTTTAATGTTTCTTTCCCGCAGTGGTTCCAGCCTATTCTTGAGAGTATGACCAACCATAATTGGTATGCTGGCAGACCTATTGTTACTTACTGGGGCGAGCGGAATGAGTCATGGCTTGCTGATCCAGAGTATGTATCACCGCTGTCACTTGAATTGTCGGAGGCTCTGGAAGAGAAGATGAGGATCAGGTGGTCGGCAGAACAGATAGACCATATGATCAGGGGTTACACAGGAACACTTGGTAGCTATGCCTTGATGGCTGCTGATTCTGTGATGAGAAATGCGGCTGGTATTCCAGACAGGGCAGACAGGAGGCTGGATCAACAGCCACCGATGGCACGGTTCCTTCAGGAACAGCAAGGGCGTGGCCCAGTACAGGCTTTCAATGAACTTTATAATGAACTGGATATATTCAACAACTCTCTTAAAACTTTGTCGGAGACAGATCCAAGAAGAGCTACTGACTATCTTAGATCAAGAAAGAATATTGCTATCTATAAAGATGCTATTGCCGATACCAAGGATCAACTGGATGGACTGCGTAAGTTCCGACGCCAAGTACAGTCTGACCGTGGCATGAGTGGCGAGCGTAAGAAAGAAATGTTGATGGACATCGACAGGCTTTCAAATGAAATTGTTTCTAACATCACAGACAGAAGGGCCGAAATTCTCAGGAGGGAATAATGGACATACAAAAGTTGACTGATCAATTGATACGTCACGAAGGTATGGAATTAAAATTATACAAATGCCCGCAGAAGAAATGGTCAATAGGAATAGGAAGAAACTTAGAAGACAGAGGGATCACTGAAGAGGAAGCACGCTTTCTTTTATCCAATGATATAGAAATATCTATCAAGGAATTACAGCGTGCGTTCAATTGGTTCCATCTACTGGACGATACAAGACAGATGGCTGTCGTTGATCTACACTTTAATCTTGGCCTTAACCGATTGAAAACATTCAAGAAAACCATTGGGTTGATAGAAGAATCAATCGAAGGTAGGGTTACATGGTCTCAAGTAAGCGATGAGTTATTGGACTCTAGGTGGGCTACGCAAGTCGGCCAGAGGGCAGGACGAATTGCTGATATGATGAGACTTGGCAATAACTACGTTGGTGATAACTAATGGATATAGTATTAAATTTCTTCGACGGTCTTCCGGCATGGCTTCATGCCGTGACCAGTGTGATGGTTGCAGCGACAGCCGTAACCGCACTCACGAAGTCAACTTCTGATGACAAAATTGTAGGATGGATTTTGAAAATCCTGAATACAGTTGCTGGCAATGTATTAAAGAATCGTAATGCAGACGATGGGTGAAGATTGAATGATCAATGTTTAATATATTTGGCATTGTAAAAAGTCTGTTAAGACTAGCTGGTGTTCTATCAGAATGGGCAAAGAACCGTCAGTTGATGAAAGCCGGGGAAGCTAAAGCAGTTAACAAAGGACTAGTTGATGCTTACAAAGCTATTGATCGCGCCAAGCGTGCTGCTGATAATGTTGACAGTAAACGGTTGCGTCACAAGTATAGACGCCCCTCCTCCGACAGTTAATTATATTCCTTGCGTTAGCCTCCCCGGTCCTTTCCTTTATCCACAACATGATTGTCAACGCTGTCTCTTTTGGAATGAAGAAACTTTAAGCTGGGCTGATAATTATAACTCAGTCTGGGAAGCCCTCTGCGAATAGCTTTGCTAGTCTTAGAAAAATTAATACAGCCGTGGTTCCGAAAGAAGAATACTCTGGGGGTGAAGAGATTCTATGATAGTGACACGGTGCCGATCACCCGTGATCTGGAGGGGAGCTTCAAAGATATACGGAAAGAGTATGACCGTATCATCCAGAGGTATGATGACTTCGCTCCGTTTCAAACCATCAGCCCTCACCAGACTTACATAAGTAACGATGACAAGTGGAGATTGTTCTTCCTCAAGGGCGCTCGCATCTGGTTCAGGAAAAACTGTAAGCTCATGCCTGTCACCACCGCTATTCTGAAGCGGCATCCTTATGTGATCTCTGCCTACATTTCTGTATTGGGTCCAAGGAAAAAGCTTAACCCCCATTCAGGGCCTTACTCTGGAGTTCTAAGGTTACATCTTGCCTTGGATATTCCTCACCCACACCGCTGCTATCTACAGGTTAGAGGGGAGCGGGCCTATTGGAGAGAAGGCCACTGCCTTTTATTTGACGATACCTATGAACATTTAGCAGTAAATAATACTGATGAGCTAAGGGCCGTCCTGTTCATGGATGTCCTCAAGCCACTACCGAGGCCATTGAACTGGCTGAACTATTCCATTGTATGGATCTCAAGAGTGTTTCCGTATGTCTTTATCCCGTGGCTCAGACACAAAAGATGGGAGAAGAGATTCTTCATTTGACCCAACCGGGTGGCACGACTGCCCGTGGTGTGGCGCTTCAACAAGGGTGACTTATGTATTTGTCCACGGCCACTATACCTGTACGGCATGTCGCCGACCTCTCCATGACTGCTGCGACGGACTCACGCAGCAATCGACAACTTTTCAGTAGCGTTCTGTAAGTAGTCGGGGCTGAACTTCGCATATACTTTTTCTGTTATCCTGCTGTCTCGATGTCCCAGAAGTTTTGCTACCTCTATTATTGGGACTCCCTTTCGCACTAGCTGCGTAGCCACTGTGTGTCGAATAGTATGCGGGGTAACTCCTTCGAGACCCGCTTCCTTTATAATCTTTCCCCATGTCTTTCGGAAATCCCGAACCCTTCTCCCATTGTTGTTAACAACATATAGGCTATTGGACTGAAGGCTGTGCAATAGCTGCTCCATCTCCGTGCTTATGGGGATAACAGCCCTTCCCTTTCTTCTGCCGGAAAGTGGATCATCCTGATTGAAGTCTATATATCCTTCACTCCATCTGACCTGTTCCCACAGCAACGACAAGATTGCTTCTTTCCTCTGTCCTGTTAACAGAGCAATGGCAATAAATGCGTACACATGAGGGTACTTTTTCGCTGCCCTGAGAAGCCTTGTGCATTCCTCTTCTGTCAACCATCGTTGTCTAGGCGGGGGAGATGGTAGGCGTGGAATAAATATTAGGCGGTCAATATATCCTTGAGCATTGGCCCACCGCAGGGCAGAGTTTAGAACTCCTATCTCCCGGTTGATTGTACCGGGACTAACATTTCTTTTTCTTATGTAAGAGCTAACGATAGCACCAGTTAATTTATTTATGGGGACAGATCCGAGATGTGGCTCCATCTGTTTCCATGCTGATACCGGACGCTTGTAATCTATTGCCAAAAAATTTATGTGTTCATCAAGATATTTATTTACCACATCGGCAACAGTTGTTATCTTAGCATTAATGGTTACGGCCATTAGTTACCTCACGATTCAGGGGGAAGACTAGTCATCTTCCCCCTTTTCCATATCCAATCTTTTCAATACTCTGTCTGCCAGCCTGTCTCCCAGTGTCTGACCTGATGGAAATCTTGGCTGTGTCGCTTCTTCTCTTAGAAAATAAAGAGCATCTCTAACGCCAGCCTTGTATCCCTTCGCTGAATTTTGTGACACATAGGCATGAATAGCCTTACGAACCAATGAGGCTGGGGTTAGTCCGTCCTTCTCCGCACGTTCCCTTACAGTATCAATCAATGTGATAGGGAACACGATGTTCCACGGCTTACTCGGTTCCTCTATTCTGCGTGGCCGACCTATCTTCCCCGCCATCTTCGACCTCCATAATTTGTTCGTATATATCTTCAGCAACAGCCGCATACCCTGCGATATCGCAATGTGAATCATGTGATGGTTGCTGTTGGCAGCGAGCAAATTTAACCAGTGCCATCATCATCGCCACATCATAAGGTGTTATTACATTGTGATGTGACCATGATCTATTCTTCAACCAGTTATTCCAGAAGTCTGCAATGCGGGAATGATTGATTGCTGTTTCTCCGTAGGCGCTGGCTCTGGGGCCAGTCACCATGTCATGTACTTCCTGTAACAGGTCAGCTTTGCGGTCTTTATCCAAGGTCAGTCTCCATAAGTATTGACCGTTCAATAAATAGATTACGCATGATACGCCACTTGCGCTGGGCTTCTCGGTTAGTCTTGATCTCTGCTCTACTCTCCACACCAAGTAATGTCCTTAATGATTTGGCTGCTTCATCTTCTGATAGATCATCACAGTAGCCATTATTCATCAGCCATTTTTGGAAGTCCGTGTCACGGCACAGTGCGCCAGCAGAAATAACATCACGCCTTGCTTCTCTTTGTTCTTCGGATTCAATAGGTTGGTTATCATCACCCAGCCTAGCCATACCTACCATGTATCTTGAGCCGACAGGATCACTAAGCAATGGGTTCGGGACATCATTTGGATGGATGACCAAGCTAATGCTGATGCCGTCTTTGGTCTGGCGTAGTGCAGACTTCACTGCCTCAAAGGCATAAGAGATTTCTTTTATATCAGTCATCTTTAGTTACCTCTTTTACAAACTTGATTGGATCTACTCCCTGCAAGGCCCACCATTGTTCTTCGTTTCCGTGTAAGTGAAGTTTCCTATGATGCTGTGTACACAATGGCACAGTGTTAAGGTCAGAAACTTTAAGGGAGAGAGCAGGGTGATCGGTAAACATAAGATGATGAGCAACAGTTTCGGGGGAAGCACATACCAGACATGGCTTCCCCCTCACCTTGTTAAGATGAGACCGTGATCTAAAACGGGATGTCGTCATCTAGTGGCTCATCCTTCGGCGCTTCTTTTTTCTTCTCTGGCTTCCACTTCTCTTCCAGCCACACAGCAAGATAGTCTCCAGCTTTTGCACCTTCATATTTCTTACCACAAATAGAGACCTTAACGATTGGTTCTCCTTTCGTAGCCGAGCGCTGACTGATCTCAGTGTCACCACTTTTGAAGATACCGACGAGTGCTTGGAGTTGGCCTTTCGTCATCTCCATGTCACCAGTTAAGTCCGGCGCATACTGATGACGGTTGTCCGTATCTTGTGTTTTGATCTCCAGAGAAGCAACAGCCCTCTGATTGCGGAACAGATTACCTGCTCCAAATTTTTGGCTAGGCATTAGCTTCTCCTATTTTGAATCGTAGATTTCACCAGCGTTGGCAGCAGTCTTTGCTGCCTTGAACATTGCCATGACTCTGCCGAAAGTCTCTGGGCTTTTTTCGTTCATCGTTCCCTCAATCATTGAGCGATTAATCTTGAAGAATAACTGAACACCCTTGACACACTCTTGGGAATTTTTGAACTTCTTCTCATCACCTTGCATGTCATCAAGTCTCGGCATGAAGGTATGAACTATGTCTTCCACACTATCCCAACCGCCAGCAAGGCCATTGGGTTCTTTGAGGATGACGCCATTGTCAGTATCTTCCCAGAGTTTCTTGTTCTCTGAGTCATCACGAAATTCTTTACGGAACTCAGACAGGTTCTTAACCTTTGCTCCATCTACGTCCTTGGATTTCTTTTGTTTCTTCTCCAAGTCCTTGACTTGCTGAAGGTTTAAGCCCTCGTCATTGTTGTTGGAACCATCAGCATCAGGGATAGACAAGTCTTCTGCTTCTGACTCATGGAAGTATTCAGAATCTTTCTCACCTGTCACAACCTTAAACACTGTACGCATAAAAAGTTTTTCCGCGTAACTTCTGGCAGACCCTGCCGTTTGCGGTCCTTGCGCTGGATGATGGATGGTAACAGTATCAAAGTTCTCAACACCACTGCCACTTTTGTGTAACAGATCGAAAGAGAATTTGAAGAAGATTGTCTTGCCTTCTGCGGTGACCTCTTGTTCTCTGCACCGCCAGAAGAGTCCATGTTTAAGAGCTATCTTCGGGATCGCATTGTAGTACGCATCAATCGGAACGTACTTAAATTTAGCAAACTTATTTTCCACATCCTTCACCAAAGGGTTCTTGGATATGTCGAGGGCTGTCGCAAACAACGCCTCTGCAATTTCTTTGGCAATCATGTATTGCTCCGTCAATATTAAAAAGAAACCCAGCGGCATTACACCACTGGGCTACAGGATTTAAACCAAATCTTTTTGTATGTTGTTATTCTTAATCGCTTGTTCACCAGTAAGCAGACGTAACTTCCTACCGATATCCCAACGCAAGAACCTTGCACTTGGATGCTTTTCATTATTCAACTTCGCATCGATAGCACGGATCAGCCAGTTCAACCGCATTAATTTGTGTGGTCTCCGGCTCATACCTTTGGCCTTCATGGCCATCTCATAGTAACGAAAGAGAGGATCATTGACATCATCCCACTCTGACGTTGCCAGTTGCTCAAACAATCTCATGGCCGTTTTCGCGCCTACCACTTTGCTCAACCGCCAGAATACCAAGGCCGCTGCCTCTAACGAACCTTCAATCAACTTGATCTTGAGGCCGTATCTCATGGCCGCATTAACCAATTGGAAATTATCGTTCAGAAAACGGACGGCCTCTGAGACAGTTGGCTTGTCAGTGGATGACCGCCAATTAGTATTCTCCCAACGCCAGCAAGTGTTAAGGGCAATCGCCAATCTAGGCGCTCGCTCATAACCTCGCATGTGTAATGCGTTTCCCAATGAGCGTGGACGATTACGATCTACGTTGTCCAAGTTCTCCACGCCTCGTACCACAGCGGTGGTGAAAGGGAGTTTAGATTCTACACATGCCCAAAGACGGTGTTGACCATCAAGCACACTGCCTTGTGGGCATATCTTAATAGTCTCTCCATTGTTAGCCCAGTTTCCTTCCCGCATATCACGCGCAAGACTTGCGACATGGCGGTCAGAAATTGGACGATTATTTTCTACGTTACTCTCAAGATATTTACTCGCATCATCGGGAGTAATGGTCTCAATACTAAAAGTTAGATTGTCATATGACATCGTTGTTCCTCACAATCCCCATTGATCGCAATGTTGTGCAACCCTACAGTAATCGCCAGCGCATTTCGTATAGGTGGCAGGGCGCTCGACCACCTTACGATCTAAAGATTTGCTAGCAAACTTTTCAGCATCCGCCTGATTATCAAACAGTTTCAAGGCAGACACCCGTCCTTCCTTATACACCGCGAAGACCTTGGGCTTGGCCCATCGTTCTTCATCGGAACATAAAGGCAATGATCCATCCAGATCCTCTATGGCAGTGGCGTTAATATGTAATTGAACTCTATGAGACACATATCTGTCCTGCTCTTCATCGGTCCACATTTTGACAGGAACTTCTACGATTGGAGAAGCAGGGTAGCCTTTCGTGGTGGTAGCCCTTCGCGCAGTCCAGTCTCTAATTATAGCACAGACACTTAGATTTTTAACCCTCATGCCCTTGCCATGACGCAAAAGAAAGGCATAAACATTCAGTTGTTTCTCCCACTCAGGCTTACCATAGATGATGCTATAAGCGGCGGTCACCTTGTAGTCTATAACATTGACCTCATCATCTTCTATAAATTGAAAGTCAATCTGACCACTGATAGTTGTTCCATCGACCTCACAGCTAACCCGTTCCTCTGGAATATAAGAGTTGCTCAAGCCCTTCGCACCGTCCTGAAAGATCAGGTGTGCCGCGCTCCCAAGGATGCGATAAAGCATTGTGCTTACGTCCTCATCTGGAGCCTTATGTCGTTGACGCAATTGACTTATTCGAGGAGCATCTATAAGAGTTGTTACTCTAAGGCCCTCTACCTTCTCTGACTTCTCAAAGGAGGTGAGTGCGCGAACTACAGGAAGTGGGAGATCATGTTTGTTGGTGTAGGCCATGACCATTATATATCCATTAACTGAAACAATTACAACCCTCTACTTGAAGGGTGGTAAGTGGTTGTTTGAAAAGACAATACTTGGGGAGCCAGCATCCAAGGCTAACAGCAGGAGGATAATCAATCTAAAAAATACAGGACGTATAATGTCCATAAAGAGTAGCAAGGCATTGGCTTATGCGAAGGGCTTCAATGAACAGGCAACATCTATTGACCCGCTAATAGACAAAGATGTCCTGCTCTACTGTAAAATTTTTTATAGCAGCAGGAGACCCGACCTTGATGAGAGTTTAATCTGTGATCTCTTACAGGGGGTGGCTTATGTCAATGATCGTCAGGTGAAAATGAAAATTATCTGCCACGGATTAGACAAGAATAATCCACGAACAGATATCAAAGTGGGGGAACTTGTTTCCTGAAACACGGATGTGGGTAGCAGTTTTACACCGTTGCCTCCGTGACATGGTGTCTGAAGTCCCGCGCATTCGGGGTGAAGCCACGGCCTATCTCACCAGACGAACTAAAGATTTAAGGATTGTTTGTGATCACGCTGGTGTTAATATCGAAAAAGTAATCCAAGCCGCCGAGTATCTACAAGAGTTACCTCCTCAACAGGGGGTAATATATCTCGACAAACTTATGAAAAATTACGAGCAATCATATCAGGAGGGGGAAGAGAATGGAGATCCATGAAACAATGGTTGGCATGTTTGTTGGGAGAGCAGACGGTCAGTATAGAGACACATGCCCAAGCTGTAGCCACAGGCGTAAGCCAGTGAATCAAAAGGAGAAAGTCCTAAGTGTTAGGGTAGAATACCCAGATGTTCAATGGAACTGCCATCATTGTGGCGAGCAGGGGGGCGCTAGCCTAGAGCCAAAACGTGAGAAGGTGGTGAAGTTTGTCCCACCTAAGTCTACCAGTATAACAAGCCGTGCCTCTGATTATCTGAGGAACCGTGGTCTGTCTGATGAAACAATCGCGTCCGGCAGAGTAATGAGTGCGATCAAATATTTTCCCAAGTTAGGCGAAGAAAGATTAGGTGTTGGCTTTCCGTATGTGGAGTGGGGAACCGACAGTGTTTATGCCGTGAAGTTCAGGTCGGTTGAAGATGAACAAGAACAGGGCAAAGGCTTAACGCAAGAGGGTGCGGCGCGATCCTTCTATGGTATTGAGAGAGTAAAGATTGGCGAGCCAATAGTTGTTTGCGAAGGCGAAGTAGATTGCCTCTCTGTCCGCGAAGCTGGAATCTTAAACTCTATCTCCGTTCCTAACGGCGCACCTGTCCGTGTGTCGGATGGGACTGTTGATCCACGGGATGACAGAAAGTTCAGCTACATCTGGGATGCACACGACCTCCTCAAGGAAACAGAAAAAGTTATCATCTGTTCTGACTCTGACACCGCTGGTCGTGCGTTAGGTGAAGAGATAGCTCGTCGTGTGGGGAAGGGAAAATGTTGGAGCGTCACATGGCCAGATGATTGCAAGGACGCTAACGATTGTCTGGTGAAACATGGTAAGGCTGCTGTTGCTAACGCCATAAACGAGGCAGAACCTTGGCCTATTGCTGGTCTCTATGACGTAGCTCATTACATGAGCGAAGTTATTTCTCTATACAGACACGGGGCAGGGAAGGGATTGTCTACGGGCTTCGCAAATGTGGATGACCTGATGACCATCAAGACAGGTATGCTGTATGTGGTCACAGGCGTACCATCGATGGGCAAATCAGAGTTTGTCGATCAACTCTTGTTTAACCTGTCGAGGAACTTTGATTGGCGGCATTGTGTATGCTCATTTGAATCCCCTCCAAGTATGCACATCCCAAAACTTATGGAAAAGGTGTTGGCAAAGCCTTTTTATTCTGGCCCAACTCCCAGAATGAGTGAGGCTGAAATGATACGGGCATCTGATTGGATTGGTGACCACTTTCTTTTCATGGAGCAATCAAACAATGTAACCGCGACCATCGAAGACCTGTTGAGCAGAGCGTCCATCGCTGTCGCTCGTAACGGGGCAAGAACTTTGACCATCGATCCATTTTCCTACCTCGATCTTGGGGCAAGTAGCAAGTCAGAGACCAACCTAATATCTGAGATGCTGACTAAGGTTAGGAACTGGGCGGCGGCACATGATGCGGCTGTATTTTTTGTGGCTCATCCGGCCAAGATGTATCGAGATAAGGGTGGCCAGTATCCTATCCCAAAAGGATGGGATCTGGCAGGATCAGCACAATTTTTTGCCAAGGCTGACGTTGGTCTGACTGTCCACCAAAATCCAGACACGGGATTAGTAGAAATCCATACATGGAAAGTAAGATTTAAGCACATAGGAAAGCAAGGCGTAGCTGAATTAACATATGATATAGCAACAGGAACCTATGAAGAGCAAGAAGATCCATCGGAAGACTGGGAAGAAACGATCAGAAACTTCTGACTTCGGAACCCCAGAACTACAGCGTCACCATGCCGTTGTGATTGAGGCGGCAGGGTTAAATGTTGGACGAGTCAGAGTCCGAGTCACTGATGGATGTGAGCTTGATCGTCTATTGGCTAGTCAATTGATAACAGAAGAGCAGCACACTGCTGGTACAAAGTTAAGTTGGGATCTGGATCGAGCGGGCGGCAAACGCAGTTGTATCGCTAGCCTTGTTGGATCAATAGGTGGTGGTGAAATTGGGGGGAAGTTCGTCTATGCAATTGGTAGGGTCTCATCTGCTGTGAGACAATTGCAGTCAGACGTTGGGCGAAACACTGTGCGATTGGTGATCTCTGTCATCTGGGATGAATCAAAGATCGCCAATCAATCACAGCTTCGCAGTTTGAAATCAGGACTCAGTAGTCTGAGTAACTATTACGCGGTCAATAGACATATACCTGTATCACTCAAGTGATGTTTGATTGCCAAGTTTCACAATCTCTTCCTCTTTGACTCGCTTGGCAGAACGGATGATCCTACTGAACTGGGCAGAAATGGATCTGTCTTCATTCTTTGCCAGACCAGTAACCCATTCGTA
>Ga0209757_10000080_pt1 | contig 28031 bp, 29 predicted proteins | sample ETNvirome_6_1000_FD_185472 | JGI IMG/M metagenome (GOLD analysis project Ga0209757, IMG submission 185472) | Marine viral communities from the Pacific Ocean - ETNP_6_1000 (SPAdes) (version 2) | ecosystem: Environmental > Aquatic > Marine > Oceanic | place: Pacific Ocean | collected 2013-06-19 | reverse complement strand
CGCCGCAGGGAAAGCCGCGACCACGGCAAGACCTACGGCAGCTCCCGTCATTGCTCCCTTAGCTGCTCCTGCTGCACCAGCCTCTCCCGCGGTAACTCCCTTGCGACCCTCTATCTTATTATCTTCCGTACTGGCCCAACTCTCAGTTTTCTTTCCGAGGTCAAACCATGAATCTATAAGAAAATCTCCAGCCGTTTTAAGAACGTAGAATATGGCGACTGCAACAAGAACAGCTGCAACAAAGGCCCCGATAGGAGCTGCTGCGGCGCTGAGCGCGGCTCCCATCGTCATCGAGCCTGCTGCCGCAGTACCTGTTGAGGCAGCTAGACTCGGAAAAAGCGTACCAAGTTTTTTCAACGGAGCTGTCAGTCGTTTGAACTGATTGCTCAGCCCTCCCATGAGGCCCTGCTTCAACCCAGCTTTCCCCGAAAGAATAGTCCTACCGGCAATGGGGATCTTTCCGCCCCCCGTGCCGAGGAACTGGCTCGGAGTCTTGAATCTCGGACCCGGAGCCATCGCCCTACCAGCAGCACCAAACTTCCCAGCAAGTCCCTTAAATCCCTCCTTCATAGCGCCGAAGGGGATGGCCTTAATCGCAGTGAAAAGCATGGCAGCACTGGTAGCAAGATTCAATGCAGTAGCAAAGCTTAGACCTTGATCTTTCATCATAGAGAGGGTAGACACCATTCCCGTCATACCACCAGCAAGGTTTCCTATCGCAAGTTGCAGGTTGCCGCTCCCAATCGCCGCCATCTGCGATTTGTCGGCTGTAGCTTGTACTTGGTCGCCCCCCGCAAATTTCTGAACCCTTCCACCCGCAGCATACTTATTAATATTCTTAAGGTTTCCGTATCCATAAGATTGGGCAGATGCTTTGTTGATGACAAACTCACCCGGAGTCAATAATGCTGGAACTGTATCAGACCCGCTTATTGCTCCGCCAGCGGCCATCGGTTTCTTTTTTCTTGTCTTGCTTGCCGTAGCCGGAATAGACTTTTGCAAGTCATTTTGCATTCTCTGTAAACGGTCTTTCAACAGAATCGCTGTCTCTTCATCTACAAGCTTACCAACTCCCGTCTTAGCCTTCTTAATGCCCTCTATTCTCTCCAATATAGCTGCGTTTTTCTTTGGGCCCCTAGGCATCCCCTTAAGCCACGCATTGGTTTTGTCTCCATAAGTACCAGTAAACTTCGCAAGCTGTATATCTGAAACATAATTAGAAGCCAGTGCCTTCATTAGCAACGACGTTCTAGCGCCCCTATTTTCGGAAAGCTTGGCGTCATGGTCTATCTCATTACTTATAGGGCCAAAGAGCTTAGTAATTGCCGGCTGGTCACTGCTAGTTTTTGATATTGTTCCCTTTGGAATATCCCAAGTCTTACTCGCCCCTTCCGTTCCTTGTTGGCCAAACGATCCAGTTACTACCTTAACCATTCCTTCAAAAATCTTACCGGCTATATCCTTCGCGTCTATCTCAGCTATAATGGCGTTAGCAATAGGGCCCCTTTTCAGAGATTTGCTAGCCATTTTCTTAGACATACCACTAATGGCAATCCTAAGTCCTTTTTCAGCATATTGCTCAAAGCCTACTTCGTCAGCGCCACTCGTAAGAATAGACTTTGGGGCTCCTGTGATCGCTACGATCTGCTGGCCGTCCTCTGTTTTGTTAAGAGCCGCAGATATCCTCTTGCCGCTTGTGTCGGCCCCGCGAGGTCTCGCAAAGATACCGTCAAACTTAGAGTCGTCGGTCTTCTTTACTATCATTCCTCCAGCTTTGTATCTGTTTATGTCACCAAGATTTCCTGCCCCAAAAGCACCTACGGCAGACTTCCTAATGACAAACTCTCCCGGAGTGAGCATTGCGGGAACAGTGTCTCCGCTTCCACTTCCCGGAACCAGCCCACCAGATGCCATTCCTCGACCTCTCATATTCCTAATTGAAAGGTTTAGATTGTTGAGGCTTGCAACTAAGGTTGATTGTAGGGTTGTTATCTCGGTAGCAATTGTCTGCAACTGTGTAAAGCGATTCTGGTCTCCAGAAATCAGCGTTTGCAACTTGGTGCTAACGGTGTTCATAATGGTTGTCTGAGCTTGAGACGATGCGCTACCGGATCCCCCGGCCGCTTGACCTATAGAGGCCCCCATTCCGGGACCTTTTCCAAAGCCTCCCATAAATCCGGACATGAACCCTCCGAACATCTGGGTTCCCTTTGAGATCATTATAGCGCTTATCATTGGAAGTAGGGGAGTAAGAACTTCCCCTATCTTCATAAACGCATTAGCTAGGCCGATAGCTGCCTTGGCCATAGTGTTGAAAGTGCTCGACTCTGCTATAGATCTAATAAAATCTGAAAATCTAGCTTGAAGCATTTCAAACTGCTTGATGAGGGGGGTTAATCCCTTTGCCACATCTGGACCTAAACCTTCGGCGGCTCCCTTTTTAGCTTCGTTTAATGCAGCTTGAGCTTTGGCAAAGTTTTTAATAGCAGGAACAAGCTTACCCATTTGTCGAATACCGCCAAGCTCTTCGGTAATACCAGACAGAGTCAGAGCGTCTCCCTGTTGAATTACTTTTTCTAGCTCGACGCTAATTCTTCTGAACGCCTCATACATCCCAACGAACTTTCCTTCCGTGTCTACCAGTTCGATGCCAAGATCTCTCAGGGCTTCAATAGTGTCCTTTCTTTGCATTCTGGTAAAGATAGTTCTCAGGCCTGTAGCGATTGTTTCTGCTGATTCACGAGTTGTAGATCGTACAGAGGTAAAGACGGCTATAAACTGCTCTAGGGCCTCTATTGGTTCTGTAAACTGCCCTGCCGATATAGCAAAGACACCACCGGCACGCCGAATGGCTGCGATAATGTCACCAGATTCAACAGCAAACTTCTTTGAAACTCTATTGATCGCCCCTAATACCGCCTCAGATTCAGAGGCTGCAATATTAAACTGATTCAATGCAGCAATAAGGCCTTCTGCGGTCTGTTCCATTGCTCCGAAAGTTGGGGCAAGAGATGACTTGGCAACAGCGTCCAAGGAGGACTGTACTTGCTTAATGGTTTGGCCCGCCTGTGCAAAAATCCTAGCTACGTTCGCTAAATCATTTGCATCCACGCCAAGGGTCTTAGAAAGTTTTCTGGTGGCATTCCCTATTCTACTGACTTCTACTGCCGACTTCCCAGTAACCTGCTGAAGACGCACCATTTCCCTTTGGAATTCCAACGCCTTTGGAATTGCCTCAGAGATTGCTGATGTCAAACGAAAGAAGGTAGCAGTAACGATACCTGCTGCCGCAAACCTCTTAAAGGTAAGTGCAGTTTCCTTGCCTAGCATGTGCATCGCGCCGCCAGCATTTCTGGCAGCACCACCCATCCTGTTTAGACTCTGAACACTTTGTAGAGATTGCTGGTTTAGCTTTTTGGTAGATGCCCCAGCTTTGTTCATCCCCTGATTAAGCTGATTAAGCTGCTGTCCTGCCTTCTTGGGAACCGTTACGTTTACATTAGCGTTTATTCCCTGCAACTGTTGTTGTATCTGACTAGTTACAGTCTTAATATTCTTAGGGCCAGTAAGAATGACCTGCGCGTTTATATTAAAAGCCATGTATAAACCTTATAAAATAAAACGGCCATAGCAAACCTGTAGTTTATTATGACCGCTTATCCGTTTTTTTAGGAAGCCTCTTCTTCTTCAGTAGGGGCCTCTTCTTTCTTTTCCACTTTTGCCTTTGCAGGACTTTTTCGGCGCGTTGTCTTTTTTCTGACTGGTGCCTTTTTGTCTTCTGGTTCAGAGGGCTCTTCTTGCGACTTGTCCTCCGTTTCTTCTTCTGCCGTCTCTTCTTTCTTCTTTTCTTCTAAAACAATTGGCTTACCGTCTTCTTCCAAAAAGGGAGAAAACTCTACCTTAAAATCTCCAGTTACCTTCTCAACCTCTCTACCACTAAGGTCAACAAAAACATATTTTTCTTCGCTTGTCCACCTTATGAAGTTTCCAAACTCATCAATGTGTTTGCCTTCTTTTGTGACTAGGCGACCGTCTTTGTCTATAAGCCTCTTTTTATCATCAATTAGCTTGTACTGCTTTAGGAACTGCGTTTCCGGAAGAGATTCGTCTAAGTTCTCTGTTCCGGATATGAGGTAGTAAAACTCAGCGGCACCCTTTGTAGTAATAGCATTATCAAGGTTTGTTAAATAATCATCTAATCCGTTTGGGAAGTACTTTTCTCCCGTCTCTTCATACACCAAAGACTCCGCGAATAGAAGGTTGAATCTCGCTGCATCTGCCCTTCCTTCGCACGTATTTTGATCCAGCTCGCTTCTGGAAGAGAGCATATTAACCATTCTTTCTCGTGATTCTGACATATCTAAGGCGACGTCACGAGCATCAGACAACTTAATACCGCCCTTTGACAGCTTAAACTCCCCATCTACGACATCCTGTCTCAGCCCTTGATATTCCGTTTCCCTGTCGTCATTCCAGAGACCCCTCTTTCTGAGTTCTCCCTCAAGCTGATCCCTTAGCATGTCTCCACCCTGAAGGGCATCATTAAAAGTTTTAGACCTAATCTCGTTTCCTCGCTTGAGGGTTTCTACACTAGGTCTCACTACAGCATAAGTTTTACCTTCAATTTTGAAGGTTCTTTTTGTATTCTCTTTGTCTTTTGTCATTTTTATTCCTCATCCTCTTTAAAGTAAAAATCTGTTATATATCTATCCCAAGATATTGTATACGATCCAATCTCATTCTGGGCACCTCTTAAGTTAGAATTTCCCAAGTCTAGTATCTCAGTTCTTGCTTCTGACCAAACTTTCCTCCATTTCTTCTCACTCTTAGATAGTTTTTTGTATTCGATTCCGTGGCCCCATAGGTAGCCAAAAATATCCTCAAAAACCGCAAGCGACCCTATTGTTGTCGTGTTAAATTTCTTTGTTATATTTTCTAATAGTCTGGTTTTTGACTGCCCTTCATAGTTCTCATGTCTTCCTCTCACATTACTTACCTCCTCTCTGACCTTTTAGTTTGTCGTGTAGCTGGTTTCTTAAATTCATTTTTACATCTGTTAAGTCTTTTTCTAGCTTGTAGTCTCCCTCCTTCTCCTTTAACTCCGCCTCTCTTGATTTTAATTGCATCCTTTCGCTTTGAGCATTCACTGCAAATATCTTGTCTGCATCGCTCCTATTTTCCGCAACAAGAAACACTTCGCCTCCCTTAACATTGGCTGCCATATTGTCTACAGCCTTTTTATCTTTATCTTTTTCTCTTTTTATTCTCTCTTTAATCATCCATCCGTCAAACATATCATCGTCTTCAAAAACATCGTCAGGAGGACAGTCTGGGTTTTGATAAACGTTTTCATACATCTTGGCAAAAAGGACAGCACTTCTCTGTATTAGGTTCAGTTCTCTTGGATTGGTTCCAAAAATATTATGTTTCGGGGAAGATCCCCAATAGCTTCTCCAAGGGTCTTTCCGAACAATCTCTCTTAAGGTATTTATTAATCCTTGTTCTGCTGTTATGTGGGCATTTGCCGTCTGCATAACCCGGCAGTCAGAAGCAAAGAAGTTTTCTGCACTATAAAACTTGTTTCCGTCAAGGTCGGTAGTGGATATAGCAGCCTTGAATTGGTCTCTTACTGACTCGGTAAAGTTCTCAAGAGTAGCGTGCTCAAATGTTACCTTTTTTGAGTAGGACTTATTGAGTAATTTTTTTATACCCGATATCCTTTGCTTTAGCCCATGAGCAGCTCTTGAGTTAAGTCTTTGTTCAAAAAGATTCACCTTAAAGCTCTCTAGAGCTTTCTCTGACTCTTCTAGCTTAGTTTCGTCTTCAGAGGTCCAGATGCCAAGTTCCTCTAGCTTTATCGATGCTTGCTCTCTGGTTAAAAGCTGATTGAAATTCAAGTTCTGGGAAGCTTCGGCAGCAAGAAATTCTGCCAAGCATACATCTTCCGAAGTGGGATTAGAAATTTTATAGATCTTTTTGTCTAATCTAAAAAATATTACCCCTGATAAAATACGAGAAACGATTCTTTCTCTTTCTCGCTTTTCAAGTCCCATAATCCCTATTCCCTATTCCCTAAAAAGCCAGCGGCATCCACTAACCCAACTGGCAGGCTATCTCTTTAACCACTGACAGGAGAGATCGAGGGGCCGAAGCCCCTTTTTCTCTGTTTCGTCAATTCAATAACTACGACCCTACGTAGGTACTTCTATTAGTCCACCAATTCGTTCCAGACGACGAACCACCACTAGCAGTAACGTCACCGGGATGTAGTACAGTAAAGTCGTTAAAGGTAGTGTAACTGTAAGTCACAGTAGCATTTCCTCCACCGGCGTCGCCTCCTCCGAAAGAAACGGAAGAAAGTCTAGACTTCGTACCAAGGTAAACCCGAAGACCTTCACAGGTAGCAATTCTAATTGTTTGCTCGGAAGTATTTTCCTTGGTAACACATCCGCTAAGTGGGTTACACTTATCAAAAGCATTGATTAAGTCACCACTCTGCGTAGTTGTTTCAAAGTCACAACTAACTTCAATTGGGAAGGAAACACTCTTGGCATAAGGCTCAAGGGCCCCAAGCGCAAAAATATCTTCTCTTCCGACATCTGCGGAAAGGGTAATTCCTGCAAACTTTGCAGTCCCCATACCTCCGCCTGCGCCAATCCCCGGAATATCCGTAGGGAACTTTGTATGGTCTGTGGTGGGAGAGCTAAGCTTAAACGCGAGGTTTTCTCGTTTTTGACAGCCACCCGTACCAATTGGAGCATCGTCGTTGCCCTCAAATCCACCAGCAACAGCGCCCGGTTGATAAGTGAAGCCACAATGGTGACCGTTGGCAGCTTGGCCTGCTCCCCATGCCTTGTAGTTACCAACTAAAGTAATATCTTCAGTAAACCACCCGTCAAGCGGGAAGTTGTAACCAACCGAAGAAACCTGAAGGCCTGACATTTCTACCCATGTACCAGCCGTGCTGGCGTTTTGTCCAGCAGATTCATTGGATTCATCCCAAATTCCCAGCTGAACCTTGGTTTTAGCCAAAACTCTTCTGCCGAGCTCAGGGCCCATGAAAGTAAGTAACGATTGATCCGCTGTTGCCAGACAGAACAGTGGAATATAACCGTCTAAAACCTTGGAACAAGTTAGTTCAACGTCAGGTACACCCTCTATGTTTTCATAAAGCGCCAGCTGACCTAGTTCGAAACTTTGTTCTAAGTTGAATGTAGTGGTAATACCAACAGATTGAACGCCGTGGGCGGCTGTAAAAGACGACACCCCTTCGTTCTTACTGAAGGATACCTGTTGTATCGCGTAGTATACTCTATTATTAGCCATTTAAACTTCTCCTAAAATGCAAAAAGACACCAGTATCTCTTAAAAAGTAATACACCAATTTAATCTAAAACAACCTCAAAAGTAGCTCTTACTGTACCCTCGTGAAGTCTCTGGGTATAAGAGTCCATTTCTGTGATCACAACGTCTGTTAATCTTGCCAAAAGATATCTGTACTGTGGGGTTTCTACAATATCGTCATAGTTCTTAGGGGAAGAAACCACCATTCCCCGATAGTCAAGTGGATATACGCCGCTTTCCGCAACTGTATTGCTATTAAAAAGCCAGATCTGACTGTCTTTTTGAAATGAAAGAATATCAACAAGCTGATTTCTCCACCAGCGGTTTTCAGCAACAACATGAAAAACAACGTCTTGTTTCACAAACTGTGAGGTATCCCCCATTTGATATGGCGTCATTCTTCTTCGAGCTACGGTCTCAATCACAATAGCTGGCATTTGAACGCGATGATTGGCAAGTATTCCCCACGCTCCAGAACCGGCCACCTGATAGCTTGGGTCATCAACCCGTAACGAGTCATATTGAAGCTCGTCCCACCAAGGCGCATCGTTGGCAATGTAGGCCTGCACGTTTCGATACGCATAGTCCATAGTCACCGTAGAGGAAGTATCTATAGCGCTATCAAACACAACTCTTCCGTTTGGATAGTCATAATGGTGACCAAAGGTTGGGTCTCCGGTTGTATGGTAGATATCGTCAACATACACGCCAGAAATCTGCGTAGCCCCATATTCAGATCCACCTCCAGAATAAAGGTTTCCGGTTTCCCATACCCAGTCTTTTCGAGCGGTTTCCCATATTTGACCATTGGTATAAGAAGGGTCTTCAACAGCTCTTAAAGTACTGTAGTCCCCACCATAGGCCCCAGAGGTTGGCCTCGAAACATTGGAAAAGCCGCCTATTGCCAGCATTCCCCAGTCAATATACCATTTGAGGTTTTGCTCTAATTCTGAGTTAAGGAGAGTGGTTCCAATGTCAGAAACTTTATTAAATTTTGTATATGGTTCACAACCCATGATTTATAGCTTTCCTAATGTCATTCTCATAATTCCATCGATTTGACCTTCTATTCCGATTAGCGCTTTCGTAGCAAAGTTGTTTGCCTCGGTTCCCGCGAATTCGCTAGGAACTCTCCAGAAAGAGCCTGCTCTGGGAACCATAATCCCTCCCCCTGCACGGCCCCTTCTTCTGGATCTAGTCGTATATCTGTATTCTGTTACTATCTGACGACGCCCCTCTGTCAGTAGCCATTTCAACCACTCTAAATTGAACGTTTGCCCCTTCTTGTTGCTAACGCTAATCTCCGAGGCGTCCAAACTAAGAACATCCTGATACGCCTCATCCAGAATGCCTATTACTATAGAGCCGAAATCTCCTACTCCAAAAACAAACTTGACCTCTATTCCTGATATCCAAGCCTCTACGACAGTCTGTATCCTCTGAGCTCCGTCTGGCAGCCCTAGCTCAAACTTTAACCTACCGGAAGCTATAGACCTATAGGTCTCTGATTGCTGTAATCTATCTAGAACAGCCTGCTGTATAAGGAGTTCCGCAGTTCCCACTACCATAGGGAGCCTCTGGGCCAACTGAATACCTATCTCTCTAGAGGCATCTTTTTTGAACTTCCCTTCCCATCCCGGCATCATTTTTACTTTAAACATTAATTAGTTCTCCGCCAGTTACAGAATACGAATTCGTTATTTCCAAATCCAACGGGTTGAGGATCAGATATACGCTCGAACTTATGCTGTCCATAGTTAGCAATATCTGTTGATGTTTGAAGTTCTTTTGCCCTTTTAAGCTTGGGAGTAACTTCCTTTTCTGCTATTACCTGAATAACACCATCCGGATTGTTAACCGGAGTGCCTATTTCTAGAAATTGCTTGTAGTCGTATATTACTGCAAGGTTAATAGATTCCGAAGCTATGGAAGCCTTCTTCCCTGCTCCTCCGCAAAGAGGGCATCCTCCAAAAGAAAAGGGAACGGGCCCCCCATTTTGATAGCGATTGGAAGACTTTTTACCTATAGGATCGTAGACACAATTGATGCAGTTCTCAAACTTTGTCACTCCATAGAATAAGGTACACGCTACAGTTAGAGCGCTATCTTCAAGCAGTGAATCTATCATATTATCAAACAGCGTTTTCATTTCGCTGGTAATAATACCGGAAAACGGATTTACCATATTTGCAACCCATTCTAGCTAAGGCACGGTGGACATCCGGTGAACGCAGTATTATACCTAGCATCAATAGTTCCTGTTGAGGGAAGGTCTGTCGCATAAGTATTAATGGTATAGTTGCTGTTCGTTGGGGCCGTGGGGTCTCCCTTAGGGCCATTAACAACAATAGTTCCGTTTTGGATTGGTGCGGAAGCATTGAGCTTAGTTACAATTGCCATTTTTAAAACCTTTCTTAGTCTTGCATCAGACTGGATTCGCCAAGAGCGCCCCCAGCATTATCAGGGTTAAAATCATTTGAAACAAAGGGACTCATTAGGGCTCTTATGACCTGTTTCCCCTTGTAGCTAAAGTTGTATTCTTTTTTAAGTTCCTCGTAGGCCTTGCATGGGCCTAAATTTAGTAAATTAACTAACTGGGCACCGTAGTTCCCTGTCTGGAGAGCCGCTGGGCCAAGTTTGGCGCTAACGCCCTGTATGAGTGCTCTGGTTCTAAAGCTCCCCGTGTCGGCCATACACGCAGCCTTTAACACCACTAGAGATATGAAGTCAACTCCGTCTAATGCTGTTGTCGAGGGCTCAGGGGTTACTGTCTCGGTCCCAATGTCTATCACATAGTCTGTTTTAAAATTTATTTCTATAGGAAGAAAAAAAGCAGAAGTGACCAATAGGCTGTCCAGTCTAGAATCCGTGTAGGTAGTACTAGACGGGTCGTTGAGCATAGTTCTCAACATCGTCCTTCCTATTGTTTTCCAGCTCATGTTTTAACCTTTCAGAAATACTGCGGGAGACCGTAAACTATATACACCAAAAAAAAGAGCCGCCCAGTGCAACTGTTAGGTTACAAAAGGCGGCTGTTTGGTTAAAAGAGCTTTCTTAGAAGGCGCCTAAAAGAACTCTTCGATTGTCTAGAGCGGCAAAGCCATGCTCTGACCAACCATAGAAGCCAGCTCGTCTTTGACGATGAAGGGTGTCATCTTCGAAGATCTGAACTTCCTGCCGAATAGGCATAACAAAGCTGTCGTTATTGCGCAAGTCAAGGGCAACAACAAACTCTTTCTTTGAGAAAGGCAATGTCTGAGCAGGAGTAACATCGTTCAGCAAGTAGTTTTGATACTCTTGACCTTCGCCCAGCTCGTCAATATCATGAAGATTAACTTGGAAAATGCTGTTTAATAAACCGCCTTCTCTGTTAATAAGTTCATGGCGCGTAGTAGGATCTACTTCGTCCACTCCCCAGTTTCTGATATCTTCCAAAGCCTCAGGGCTAATGTAAAGATCTGTCAAAGCACCTCTGTTGATAGAGGAACTGTTTCCTCCACCGTTTCTTCGCATGATGGTCTTCATCATAGAGACAAGTCTCTTTGAGAAAAAGCCGTCCGTTGCGTCCGGATCGTAAACAGTAATGTTACGATTAGAAGCAGCAGCAAGCAAGGTATGCCAGCCGTCGTCGTTCATTTTCTTAGTGAACTGGGACTGCATAACATCCATAGCGCGACCAACAATGTCCCAACGAGCGTCTCGGGCATATTTCAACAGGTAGTCGATAGATGCTCCAATGTCAAAGGTCGGAACCATGACATAGTCACCTTCAACGTGCCGTTCTGGAATACGTCCGTGGTTAGGAATAGTGTATGCTACGAATTCTCTTTCTGTTCCCGGTGCAATGAAATCCAATGGAAATTCAGTTGTTGCGCCCGGTTCAAGACGAATGGGTTCGTAGATACCGTCGAGTATATCACCACTCATGACCCCTTTGCGAAGAGGAAGTTCTAAGGCCTTGGCAAGTTCTGCCGTGGCACCAAGAGATTCTTCTCGCGCTAATGATCCACCCTGACGAAGGAGATCATTCATTTCGGGAGTGGGTTCGAATAACTTTCTAGTCATCTTAAAACATCTCCTTTATACGATGTCGATTTCTACTTTAACATACCCATCTGCATCTTTCACAGAAAGGAATCTACCAATTTGAGCACTCCCGGAATCGGGGGTGATTTCGCCATTACTCATAAAGTAAGCCGGTGAACCAGCAGCAATAGATGCTACCGGAGACGCTTCTACTTTATTTGTAACAACTGTGCCTCTGCGAAGCAAAAGAACTTTACCGCCCTTTTGTACCTCATCTTTAGCATAATTAATGTGTTGACGAGTCAAGTCGAGATTGACTACGTCGTTGAGCAACAGGCCAGCCGGATAATCACCGGTCCCGGTAGAGACAATTACCGTAGCGGTATTATCGTCCATCGAGGCTCCAGAACCAGCCGCAGAGTGGGTTAAAATAACCCCACGCTCACCGGTCTCGTTCATGAAGAAGCTGAGGTCTGTTAAAGCTTCAACTCTATCAGGTTTGAGTGCCATTTAACTTTCTCCTCTTTCTAAACTATTCGTTAATTGAGTCAAAAACATAAGAACTTACCCAGCTACGGAGGCTGTCACGTACATGTGCCGTTGATTCTTCTGGCTCATCCGAGCTAACCGCGAGGTCAGCTTCGTCTTCTGCATCAGCAGTATCAAGGACTTCTGTATCAATCTCTTCGCTAGCTTCTGATTCTTCTGTAGAGACTTCAGTCTCTTCTTCAGTTTCATCGGCTTCAGCAACGGGATTGTCCGTCTCCACAACTTCTTCAGTGCTTACTTGCATTGAAGATATTGTACTGACTACTTCTTCAAATTGTTCGTCGGAAAGAGAAGCGAAGGTTTCAAGTTTTGATTCTACTTCATCTTCACTGATTCCAGCTTCGACAAGAGCAGACACACGACTTTCTCTCTTCTTTTCCTCTTCCAACGTTACTATTGCAGCTTCAGCTGCCTTTCTTGCTTCTGCTTCTTCTTCAACTTTGACCGCTAGGGCTTCCGTTGAAGTTCGGGCTTCTGCTAGATCTACCTCAGCACTAGTTAGAGATTCATTAGATTCTTGAAGTTCCTGAGATAACTCAGCTACTCGTTTCTCTAATTTCTCAACACCAGCCTGAGAGAGTTGTTCAATCAGCTCTTTGTTATCTGCTTCAGCAGCAATAAGAGCCGTCTTTAACTCTTTGATCTGATCGTTCAAAAAATCATTAGACATAAGATTCTTCTCCTCTTGTGGTTCCACGTTAGAAAGAATTGAGTGTTCTACTCTAAGTGATACACCATTCTTTCTGGAAAACAGGTTTTTTGATTCGGAGGCATTGGCAAAACTGAACAAATGCTTCTTGTCAAATATAATACTATCTGGATTTGCAGGTTTTTCAACAAATCCCTTGCCAGAAAAAGTGATGCTTCTAAGTAGTCTGCCAACTTTGTGACCTTGATATTCTCCGTCTCCACCATAGGCTTTCAGGTGTTTTGTGAGAAAAGCTGTCTCTGGACCCCTAGTAACGATATGATTTTCGTTTTCTGGAGTTTGTACAGCATAGTCAAAGCCTCTAAAGATGCATTCCATAGAAACAAACATATTTCCCTGTTCAATTTTTTCTATAAGCGCTTCTGCGCGATCTTGATATTCGGGATCTTGCCACTGTCTGTAGATTACAGAAGAAACCAATATGTGGTAGTTGTCTGGGAGCTGCTCTATAGATGAGCCCTCGTCAATTAATTCAAAATCGCTATTGACGGGCCAGCTCCCAATAATCCCTCCGACTATCTTCTTTTCGTCATGTTCTAAATTGGCCGGTTTAAACTTCGGCGTATTTCTAGAAGACCACACTGAGTCTTTCGAAAATACGTCATCGTTTTTGTTCCAAGAGGTCGTAACCAAAATGGAGTATGTGTGATAAATGTCATCATCATCTTTACCTGCTTTAGAAGAAAAGTCAGACAGTAGGCTACTCTGGTCTTGCTTGTAGCGAGCTAGAACAGAGGGCTCAAAGTCTGTAGCTGGACAAAGAGGTGACGCATATGCTATTGAGGACTTAGAAAGAATCTCACTCTCTATCCCTGCTTGCTTTTCTGCATCGTATATGCTGATGCTAGCCATTGTAATTATCCCCTACTGGGTTACTAAAAAAGCGGTTTCTTACCGGCGAAGGTTCTGGGACCGGCGAAGGCTCTGGGACCGACAACGGCTCCGGAACAACAGGATGAGGGTGAGGTGAGTCGTGTACGATGGGTCCTGAGGGGCTGATATCTGGTCCTAGCTTTTCAACATGCGTCATGTCTTTCTCCTTAATAAAAAGATTTTTCCAAGATAAATTACACCATTCTTTGTGTTTCTGTCAAAATTGTAGTACTGGCAGCTCTGTAGCTATGACTTTTTCCAAGGACCGTGCTGTATTGAATGGTCTGACCACTTGTGATAATCTTCCGTCGTCCTGATCAAAGACCTGTTTACCTTATGCATGAGTCTCTCATGAAAATAGTCCTCGTTAACAGTATCCAGAGACGGTACGAAATCTTCTATAAACTTTAATTTATGCCACTTCCCATTATAAAAACCTCTGGTTGCTCCGTGAACATCGTCCTTACCTCCCCATCCTGCATGGAACAACTTATTATATACAGTTGCTGCTCTATATTTTCTGCCTACACACTCCATGATTCCCCCGTTGTAAAACCCATCTATTCCAATTGAGACCTGAAACTTTAAGGGGGTCCCGGCGGCCTCTATCGAGTACCCGTGGTGTGGATGTTTGGGGTCAATTAGGTTCTTGTAGTCCATATGTTCTCTCATGTATTCCATTATACTAGGAAGAGTCTTTGCATAGGCTTGGTTGGACACGGCGCCTGACTGGATACTATCAAGGGAACCTGAGCACTCTTGCAAGAAAAACGACAGGTGGTCTTCTCCGATCTTTTTCAGAGCTTTAATATCAATCATAGACCCAATGTGGTTGTGCTGCCATACTACTGATCTCTTATTAGCGAAAAGCTCTTCTATTGACAAAGGCAAAGATTCGCGAGACCAACAAGACCAAGAGATAAACTTGTCGTTGTCTTTTGTGTGGTCATATAATATCTTAAGTTGTTCAATATAGTTGGGGCTAAAAAGTAAGTCGTCCTCCACCAAGAGCAGTAACTCAGATTTTGGATTCTTGAAATTATCAAGAAATATCCAAGCTAGTAACGGTTGATAGTTTTCATATGTCGAGTGGACAACCTCCCCCTTGGGAAAATATCTTTTGTATGTTTCTAGATTTTGTGATATATTCTTATCTGATATAGGACCATCTAGATATAGCACGCAATTGTCATTGATTTGATCCTTTAATGATTCGCAGCAGAGTTCAAACCAAGTAATTCTCCTAGATGCTATAAAAGCTGTTCTATAGTCCATTACGTAATCCTTTGAAGGTTGCACAGAAGACCCCGTCGCTGTCATATATCTGAGACAAGTTTAGGGTGAACATAAGTTCATAGCCCAATAGCCCTAAAAGATTTGTCCACTCTTCTCTTGTTTTGCAATTTATATGAGTTTTGTCTGCCCTAGACGGAGCTAGGTGAAAATTTTTCCCATCCAAAGAGCATGGTATTCTTACTGTAAGTATAAAGGCTGTTAATTTAGAAAATGTTAATTTGATTTCCTGATCGGTCATATGCTCTAAAACGTCTAAACAAAAACAGTGGTCGAAGGCTTGCCTTTTGTTTAATTCTAAAATTTGATGCTCTGGTCGTACTTTTGATAGAGCCCACTCAGATATATCGTAACCATGAGTATTACAAAAGCCGTGTTTATGCATTCCGTTCAAAAGGAATCCAGTAGCACACCCATAGTCTAGAATACTGTCATGAGGGGCTATTAAATTTATACTGTTATACAGCGACAAAATATCTTCAGCCAGCTTTTCGTAACGGCCCTGCCGCTCAAGATAGTCAACGTAATTACCGGAAGCAAAGTATTCTTCATCAAAAGGGTTCATGGGAAATCCTTATCTGGCATTTCTTGGGCTACTGTGTGAAGCAGCTTGTTGTTGAATTTATAGTAACAAAACTTACAGCTGTCGCACCAGTTTTTTCCAGAGTTTCCTTTGACTTCGTAAGGATACCCTTCGGCACTATATTTTTCATTGGCAGAAAGCCATATCTTCTTAATATCCGCTATCGGACCAAGGGAGTGCTCTAGATCGTAATTCCTGTTATTTAAAACGTGGCTACTGCATGTATAGACCTGATAATCACCACCGTCTGGGTGAGAAGCTATATATGGCCTTATCATACCAACATAGCACCCGCCGTCGTAGGGAGAATCTTCTTCTCCTATGTCCTTGATAAAGAACTTGTTGTTCTCATCGATAGCGTCTATTATGGGCTTGAATTTCCTTCTTACAGCCTCATTGTTCCCTTTGATTAGGCAGTTTCCGGCTATCCTCACAAACTTAACTTCTGGATGTAGGTTGACTAGCTTGGCCATTCGATGAATAGTTTCTGGAGATGTTCCAGAATAGGCTCTGCCGGTTCTTGACATTGGATCTGCAACTCCTCCGGTCTCGTATATAATATAACTAAGTCCAAGCTTGTTGCATGGGAATCCATTAAAATCATAGTCTTCTGGATTAAAACCTTCGTCTAACTTTATAAGGCTAATCCTTATCCAGCTAATCTTATCATGATTTTCTTTATCTATAACCCTAAGCTTATGGCTGTTGGTTATAATGCCAATGTTATAGCCTAAGTCATACGCTAGGGAAATAATGTCGTTTATATTCTTCTTCTGCTCTGGGTCTCTGTATAGCATGGGGTTACCACCACCTGTTATCTCTAGACTCTTAGCCCCTAAAGATTTGAAGTCCTCTAGGACTTGCTTAATACTTTCAAAAGGCATGTAGCTTTTCAGCGGTCGGCCAGCAACAGAGCAGAAAGGGCAGTCGCTATCACATATCTCACACGGACAAATCTGTATAGTGATAGGCTTAAATTTTTTGTCTACCTGTATCGAATATAGAACATCAGTATGTTGCAGCAACTTGTCTCCCCAAGTGCTGTACTTCTGTGTCATTTCCTCGTGCTTATCCATATGATCCTACTCTTATCGAGTTATTTATCTGTGACTAAATGTGCATAAAAAGCAGCCCTTAGACTTCTGACTTCGTCAATAGTTAAGCGACGACCATAGTCTTCAGATGCTTGTAAAATCCAAGAGTCACATTCGTTATGAACAGAGGCTCCTATCGTTTTCGCTTGAATTGCACCTGCAACCGTTTTCATTGAAACTGCTTCATCACAATCCAGATTGCAAAGTATTTCAAATTTCGCCCGTTCGGATTTATTTTTTTCCTCTCGACTGAGGCTTCTCATATTTTTCTTATTAAACTCTTTTAGAAGAACTGGATTAACAAGTTCCGAAATGGTCTCCTGTGCATCTTTTGCCCACAGCTCTATTCTTGCTTTAATAGCAGGCTTGAAAGTTCTCTCTTTTCTTTTCGTCTTATCGTCCGAATTTTTAGGTCTTCCGGGCTCTCCCGGGCCACCTTCCTTTTTGTCTCCCTTGGGAGCCGGAGCCTTTTTACTTCTCATTTCTAAAGCGCTTTCTTCCCCTTTGGGCTTTTTCTTTAAAGAAATTCCAACCTGAGAAGGAGAAGCAACCCCAGTTTGGAGAGCCACCTTTTCTAAGGAGAAGTCTTTGTCAACAGCATGGTAGGGACTTACTTTTTCTGGCATGCTTCCGCCCTTTCTCTTTTTGTTTTCCCTGTTAAGTCTGGTCAGTTCAATCTTAGGCTTAGCCTTCATTTGTCTCTGAACAAATTCGTCACTAATGATATTTCTGTCAGCAAGACTTATCATAAGTTGCATCATTGAAGAAGGATCATCTAAGTGCATGAAGTCAAACTCGACCTGAGCGGACTGTTTGAAACCCATAGCGTTTTGCACAAGTTTAATCTGGTGGTTCCAAAAATCTAACAAAATTGACCTAACGTAATTAAGTCTTTCTGTCAAAGTCTTTAGAGATATAAAGTTGTTGGTAGTTCCGCTAGCCCCAAAGGTGCCTGTAAGGGTAGGTGGGATCCCAAGGCAAGAGTATATAGACATCAGGGTGGGACGATATTTTTCATCTCCCAAAAATCTTTGCACGTCTGAGTTCGTTTCAACTAGTTCGATATCCGGACCCCAAATTATATCCATTGTACCACCTCCTACATTAGACCCTAAGATGCTGCTGAGAGCACTTGCGGCATTGGAGGTAGGGGCGAGCTTGTGTTCCAGATTGCCGAGCTTCCAAACTCTAATCTTGTTAACGGCCCCGTCAAGAGCTGCTTTGTCTGCCAACTTTAATTTTTCGTAAAGAATTAAGTCGTCGAAACAGGCATATGTCATCGGATCTGCCCATTGCTGCCAATCGTCCTTTTTGTAATGATAGACAAAAGTTTTGTCAGGTGGCAACAGTATTGCTTGATTGGGCCTATCAATGATTTGCCTTATCTCTTCTGGGATGCTTTTTATTATTTGCAAGCTCTCCCTGCTTCCCTCTCTCTTGAGTCGATCTAAATACCTCTTGATGGAATCTGGCAACTTTAGCTTATATCTCTTTTCTCCAGTCAGGCTTGCTACAGGCCCTCCTACTAATTCTATATTAAGGGGATCTAAGAAAGTAAATTGCCAAGGAATCTCACCTTTCCTGAAGTTTCCACCATTCAGTATGGCCTCCATGTCAACGGAGGCTACAGACCTTTGCATTTCCAGCTTCTTCCTTGCATTAATTTTAGCAGTCTTCATTCTAATAGGAACGTTGGCCTCTCGAAATAAAAGATTACAAAATCTTTCAGAAACAAAAGACCCCTTGGTTCTGCTAAACCAGTCATTATAGAATTGTTCGATCCTAGGATTTGGGTGGACTAGTCTAATACCCTGACAGGCAAAGTCACCCATAAGGTCTATAGCATTTCTTATTAAGCCTATTCTGCGATATGCTTTTCGGGCAAAGGCTATTATCTCCTTGGACTTTACTGGAACCGCTTCTGATGACCTGAAATAATCATAATCACTTTGTCGAAGTCCGGGTCTTCCGCTAAGATGAGTGGTAAGGGAAGAAAAGTCTCTGCCTCTGCTGCTTACTGCTGCGCTGGCAAACTCTGAAACAGCTGCGCTATATTGCTCAATTGCATGTTCGCGGCCCTTTTTATCAGTCTCTCCCCAACTCACATAAGAGGTTTCTACGTCCTGAGGAACGCTGCTACGGGGATATTTCTTGTCTACCATTTAATGCTCCAATGGGTATTATATAAAGACTAATGCCTATTAACAGTTACACCAACGTTAACCGTTTTTGTTTATAGCCCTAAAAATAGAGGGATCTAGATTTTGAGCCCACTCGGGACCGACATACATATTTTTCGACGAGGAGCCTTTTCCTTCCTCTCCTACTACTCTTCCTATACTTTGATAAGTGGGAGGAGGAAGCGTTCTTTGGATAGTTCTAGCTATCATATTGGCTATGACTAAGGCGCTGTACCTGTCCTTCCTGCTTCTCCCTTTTCTTCCTGTGCCCAGCTTTACTTCTGGGGTGTCCCATCTTTCTCTACCGGTCGCTGTGGAAGACATTACAATAGTTGAGAGCTCGTCTTTTAGCTCCTCTACTTCCATTACAGCGTCCTCTAAGGTATCATAGAGCCTGAGGGCGTTAGAGTCTCCTATCTTTTCCTTCATTTCTTTAAAAAATATCTTATCTTTTTCAGTCATAAGACTTAGAGTTAGCGTATCAAATCTTGGAAACAACAAAACCTTGTCCTCCATGTCTTTTCGCAGTCCATGATTCGCTTGAGATGTCCATTTGGCGCTGGCAAAGTTAACAAGCTCAAGCATATGGTCTCCAGCCATGTGGTCTGTGTCTTTTTTCTTTCCATCTTCTATTATCTCATAAATTGGTCTTTCTCCTGCCTGTAGCTTGTCTAGGTCCCTTAGGGACTCCGCTATTGTAAAGCCGCCCCCTTGAGAGTCAATGCCTAGCTGGATGCAGGGAAAAAGCTTCATTAGGTCTCGAATTTTCCTAGCGCAAAAGGAATAGTAGTCGTGAGCATCTGTAAGCCCTATCTTCTTGCGGCCAGCAAAATCCTTTTTGTTAGTCGTCCATACATGAACAACCCTTTGGTGTTCTGGAAGAACTTCTAGTACAACTATGGCAAAATTATCGTGCTCGGAAGCTGGGTCAACCCCTATAACGTGCCCCATGCCCGGCCTCCCCTTCGTGGCAGAGTCGAAAGGCTCTGAGCACCATGTTGGCCATCCTTGCTCTCCAACAGCCCCGTCGTTAGCCACACAGGCATGTATGAGACTTCTTTTGAAAAACCCTTGGCTATCGGCAGTAAAGCACGCCCCGTATTCCATTTGATAGATTCCGTTATGCATAGTTGCTCTAGATCTTGCAACTTGCTGATCATCCATGAATCCTTCGGGTATCAGTTCGTAGGGTATTCTAATTATAGAAAAGGACTTCCAATCTAATTTTTTCATATACTCCGGCGTTTCGTCTAGACCGTCTTTTGAGTCTCCGTCAATCTCTTTGGTCACCCCCCTGTTAAGAATGGTGGACTTATATTTTTTCCAATAAGCAGCGTATGGCTCAAAATCATAACCTGCCGTTCCCGCTATTATGGACTGGTTAGATTTTCTTTGCTTATAGCCTTCCTCTAGGGAGTCGTCCCAAACCCCGTCGTCCTGCATTTTCTTTCTACGGGCAGCTTCCTTGACGTTCTGAGTCGGGTTGCTGGAAACAGCAGTAAAGCCAGCCACGACCGTTTCATAAATATGAGTTGGAATGGAATTAAATTCGTCTGCTATGATTGTATGGGCTCTCAGACCTCGAATCTTATTACCATCTCCGAGAGGAACTGCCATAGCCCAACCATCGTTAATTCTCATAGTACATCTGTCTACATCTCTTCTGGGACCACTAGCATCCGAACAGATACTTCTTAGGATTGGGGCATTTCTCCAGAGGGTATCCATGTATTCAAAAATGACTTTGGACTGGCGAAAGGCAGCTCCCACAATAACAATCTTGGTCTCTGGGATCAACGCACACTTAAGCATGGCGTACACAGCTAATAAAAATGACTTGCCGAAACCTCTAGAGGCTATATACATTGGAAAAGATCTTAACCATAGCTCTTTAAGAATGCAAGTCTGGACAGGTAGTAAATCTACCCCTAGAAGTGTTTTTACTGTCCAGTGAAAATAATCTGGGTCTCTCATCTTTTTTATAATATACAGATGAAAGTCTTTTTTTTCCTCTTCCGAAAGGTTTGACAGGGGCTTCTTGGCAAGCGCCATATCTTCTTCGGTCAGCTCAAGCCAAGCGTTTTCATAGGATCCTAGGTTATGTGTAGAGTTCATAGACCTTTCTCATAATATAAAAGGCCGTTTCTTCTGCTCTGGCCTTGTTCCCGCAGGCTATCACATGTATTCCGTTTTCGAGTCTAGCACTAGAAACAACCCTATTCATGTACTTGCCCTTTATTTTTATTTTATCCCACACTTCCTGAGGTACAGCAGACCCGGAAGGATACCTCTCTATGTCTAGCCAGCTAAATTCAAATATAAGAAAGGCAAACGGAAAGGTTCCCATTCTTTTTAACTCTTTTAGGAATCTTTTTTCTGCGCAGTTGCCTGCAAATTCTGCGGCGCTTTCTTTTCTTTCAATGCAAAGGACATGCTCTAGGCCTTCTATGGCATAGTCTCCGATTTCTACCTTAGCCTTTGATGTGCCTGAACAATATGCGTTTTCGTCAAACCACCAGCCGTGGCCGTCCTTTTCTCTGGTGTCTCGGATTATATGAAATCTATTGCTCTTGCTCATCTTCTTTTTTCTTGTTTATACGACTGATAGCATCCCACTCTAGAATCTTGTAAAAGAACGGTTCGTAAGTTTCTTCGTTTCCCTTTGTCATGGCGTGGCATTTTTTGCATAGCGTTATTCCGTTCGTAGAATCATATCTCATAGAAGGATGGCTAGCCCATTTCTTTATGTGATGAACTTGTAGTCCCTTTCTTGAACCGCACCCCGGATATCTACACTTTCCTCCATCTCTCCTTCTAACTTCTTTTCTGAAATTAGCATATGCAGGATCGTCGTAGTTTCTAGAGCTATTGAAGCTCCTTCGAAAAAATCTCTTCTTTTTTGGCATTGATGTCGCTTTCAACCATTCTATGTACTAAATCAACAAAAGGAATCTCCGGCTTCCATCCTAGCTTTTCTTCAGCTTTATCTGGCAGCCCACATAGATACTCTACCTCTGATGGGCGATAAAAGGCCGGGTCAACTACAACTAAATTTTCATAATCGTATATTCCGACATATTCAAAAGCATAAGAAAGGAAGTCACGAACGCTAAATGTTTTTCCCGTTGCGATAACATAATCATCTGGTGTTTCTTGTTGTAGCATAAGCCACATTGCCTTTACATAGTCTTCCGCATGTCCCCAATCTCTGTATGCGTCTAGATTGCCGAGTCTTAGCTTAGGGTATGAAGAATCTTCATAATTAATAAAGTCTTCGCTAAACTCACAATGCCGGAGGTCTGTGCTTACTCCTTGCTCTTCTGCCCAAGAATCAAAGCCAGCAATCCACTTAGTAATTTTTCGAGTTACAAAGTGTTCTCCACGCCTTTCGCTCTCGTGATTAAATAGGATACCACAAGAAGCGTGCAGGTTAAAACCTTCCCTATACATCCGCACCAAATGGTGGGATGCTAGCTTGGCAGCACCATATGGACTTTGAGGCTCAAATGCCGTCATCTCATCTTGATAATGCTTCTTACCAGATCTAGAGCGGGGATCCTCTTCCATAAACTCGTCAACGTTCTTTCCGAACATTTCGCTGGTAGACGCTTGATAAAATCTGGTGAAAGGTGAAAAACGCCTAATAGCCTCTAGGAAATTTACTACCCCGATTGTATTAACTTGAGTTGTATAGTTAGGCTGGTCAAAGGAGGTTTTAACGTGAGACTGAGCCGCAAGGTTGTATATCTCGTCAGGCTGATGTCTTTCGACAGCAGAATAAACAGAGCCTGAGTCTACTATCTCAAATTCTTCTACTTTAAAGAGAGGGCACTCAATATGCTTGATTCTTTCCGAGTTATCTGTGCTGGATCTTCTTTTTAGCCCAATCACCTTATACCCTTGTGAAATTAGCAGCTCTGCCAGATAGGAACCATCTTGTCCTGTAATTCCAGTAATAATCGCTTTCATTATTTTTCATCCTCATCTTTTACAGTGTCGGGGTTAAGGAACGGTTGGTCTACTCCTCCGTCTTCGTACTGGTGGTAGTCAGACATCTTGTCTATGGCTTTAGCTGCGGCTAAGCGGTTGACTTCCATGTTTCTCTCTTCACGCTTCCTAAACTCCTCATCGTCAAGTTGCTTTAACCAAGCTGAGAAGTTTGTTTTTGCGTCTGTCGCATTTCGCTTACGTTGTTCTCTAGTTCCCTTTAGATCCTTGAGTAATCGCTCTTTCTTAGTAAGAAGTTTCTCATGTTCATTAATATAAGCAGACTTGCTAGCCATTGCAGCTCCTAGTTGCGTCTGGAAACTGGCGATTGCAGCAGTGTCTTGTATAGCCGGAGGTTTTCTAATTTCATCATCAATAAGTTGATTAAGTCGTCCCACATTCTTAACAACCTCTTGCCTGTCTTCCATTCCTCTGTTAATTAATACTTCCGTCCTAATAACCTCAAGTATTTGCATTTCTTCTGTATGCGTTACATCTTCCGTAAATTGTCTGAAGTAATCAATCCACTGGTGTTCAAAGAAAATAAGCTCAGAATCACAAAACTGTTTTTTTAACTCATGGAAATAATACCTGCCCCTTAAGTTTATCAACAGATGCTCTTCATCCGTCAGGTCTCTAGCCCTTAGATTTTCCTTATCAATAAACCTTTGGACAGGCCCGGTAGTTCTGTTTAGTTCCTCGGCTATTTCTTCTATTGGTAGATCAAAGCAGTTCTGCCGTATATAATCCATCTCCCCTTTTGAGAGCTTACCACGCTTCTTTGTCAATATTATTCTCCTCCATTATTTTGTGAATCTCTTCTATCAATTTATTTTTTCTAACTTTAGCTAATTTCAGATCGTTTATGAATCTAATCCAATCTTCGCGTAGATGTACCGGAAGCTCGACGTCTATCAAGTCCATAAATTCCTTAGCCATTAAAGTACCAAAGCAGTTTTCTTTGTGTGTTGTTTGTTCAAATTCTATAGATACTGACTTCATGAGGTTTCTCTTAGCATCGTTTCGTGTCATCCACCCTTTATATAGACTACATTCATCTTGGGCTTCAAATGCCTGACATGGTTTAGTGAGTGATTCCTTATTGTAAAAGGGACATGTATCACAAGGTTTCTCTGGTCTGGAATAGTTGTTTCTTTTAAAATTATAAAGACGGTTTCTTACGTGGGTCCATAGGAAATTCTCTAAAGGTCTACTTTCATCGTAGTGTTCCATTCCCTCCCAAGCATACATACGGGCCTGTTGCTTTATATCATCATCTGAATGGTATCCAAATTTGAATTTTCGATGAAGTCTTATGGCTACGTTCTCTATTACCTCTAAGACTTCCTTCTCTGACATATTACTCGGAATCTTCAAGTTCAGTTGACCCCTCTCCCGAGCCAAGGCTCATGTAGTCGTCATGCCATTGTTCTGATTGTTCTATGGGCCTTATAAGCTTTGTTATATCCTTTTCCTCGGAATTGCTTGCTAAGTCAGCGTTAGCTTCTTCTTCGGCATCTTCTGAGGCGGTTACTCTTAGTTCTGAGGGGACGAGCCTTTCGCTAGCTTCGTTAAAATTGGGTTTATTCATTAAACTTCTCCAAAGTGAGAACAAATTGTTTACATGGGGCATATAATATTATATACACTAAAGGCCAGTTTTAGGAAAGCAAAATGAATGTAAAATGGACTTCCGAGGAGAAACAGTACATCATAGATAACTCATCTCACCTGAAAGACAAGGAATTGTCTGAAAAATTAACTGAAAAATCGGGAAGGGCGGTTACTTTGGATGCTGTAAGAAAAATGCGCCAAAAATTGGGCATTAAGAAGAAACATGGTAGGGGAATTTGCGCTCTAGCAGTAGAGGGGTCTAGCTATTAAAAAAGCAAGAAGAATTCTTATCACAGGGATGCCTCGCGCTGGAACGGGCTTTGTCATGACGCTCTTTTATCAGATCTTCAACCAGCACGATCTTTACCAAAGGATGCAAAGGGGTCTAGTGCACCAACCTCCACAAGGCTTGTTTTTTCGCTTGTCGGAACCTGCTTGTTTTAACTTTGGCTTTCCGGGTCACGAGCTGGGCTTAAGGATGCTAGATCTAATACAGTCCTGTCAGGAGGAATATTTGCTGGAGGATGCAGGCCAACCTCTTGTAATTATCAAGCACCACGACCTGAGAAAGGCTCCTACGGCTTTTTTAGAAACTTTCGACAAGGTTATAGTCTGTGTAAGAAAGCCCGAGAGCTGGCTCTTGAGCGCGTCTGCGCACCCTCATGGGTCTGAACAGATGGAGACCTATGCTAAACGCACGGGCGATGCTCCGGAAAACTACGGAACCCACCTGTATGATACCTCTCTAGATACTTTAAGTCGCGTTCGGGAATCTGTGTTGTTTGATTTTCATGAGGCTGAAGAAAATATCAAAATACTAAAGGGAGTTTTTCACAGACCGGGCGAAGATGAAGTTGAAAGGCTATTTCGAAAGAACTGGCAAGGGTCTCAGTTTGAAGAATCCACGTACCAAACCGCTCATCTTATGAAGAAACGCAAGGATGGTGCTCTTTCCGAAGCAGAATTCCTAGAAGCTATGCAAAGATTTCGATCCTCACGTTAAGGGTCTCGGTTTGAAAAATAGGTGGCAAATTACCACTTTTCTTAAATGTCAAACAACCAGTTTTTAGAATTCAAACGACCAGTTTTTAAAATTAGGTCTCCAATAGATGTGCGGACCACCCCGTCCTTTTTCTTAAACGGCACTAAGGATGAGTGAGACTATAAAAACCCCCCTACTTATCTAAGTTACCATACTGCCCTATAGTTGGCAAGCGTGCTCTATTACGCTAGTTGGTTAATACCCCCTATTACGCTACTGTAATATACTATATTAATCCCAATAAAAATAGATAATAAGTTAAGTTTGCTATTGACAAATGACGATATATATTATATAATAAGAACATAACAAGTTAAGCGAAAGAGAGAATAAGATGTTTACAGTAGTTAAAGAGTTAAGATACAATCACGTTAATCATCGTTACTTAATTGAACGATTGCAAGGTGTTCGATACTCTATTCACACATCATATACTAAATTAAATATAGGCGATAAGTTGAATGTAATCAGCCCTATCGCTAATAGTAACAGTAAAAAATACTTACTAAAAACTTATAATTAATTAACGATTGCTATTGACAAGCTATCCAATTTATGGTATAATACAATCATACAAAAGACAACTAAAACAAGTAAGGAAAAATTATGACACTAGACTTTAATAACGACGTAATCACAAATGAAGAACTCGAAGCCGCTGGTGAGTTCTACGATGGGTTGAATTTAGAACTCGAAGAACTCGAAACAGAAATCGAAGAATTTGGAAGTAGCCAAGTCTCGTTTGATGAAATCGAAGATTTCGAAAACTCGTTTGATGAAATGCGAGATTTGGATTTTTACAATTCATAAACCACGGTGCTAAGTCGCTAGATGGACACGGCGCGGCCCCCGCTCCGTTTGCGTAAGTCCAATGATCGCAACGACTTAGAGAGACAAAAGTATTTCGATTTATTCTGAGAAAATACTGTATTTGGGGTTGATTAGTTAAAGATTATACGCTATAATGACGATATATATAATAGGGAATTAAGTTATTAAGGTAATAAAATAAATGAATAAAACTTTAAAAATAAACCATATTGCTATTGACAAAACAACAATAACCTGTTATAATACAGGCATGACAAACAACAAAGGAAACAACACAATGATTAATGCAACACACAACATAAGAGTAATCAAACACATGGATGGCGGATATGATACATTCGCTAACTTTACTACAGTGCAAGATGCACTAGATTATATGCGACGTTTAGACTTCGCTAACGATACTTGGTACATTATCGACGCAAACGATAATCGTTTGAAGATGAATGACCAAGGCAAATTAGTTGTGTTTAATAGTTTAATCGGACGCTAATAGGGCTTGACAAGTAAGCCCATATAGTATACAATATAAGTATAACAAACAACTGATGTTGAACAGTATAACACCAACACTTGAAGTTGAACAAGTAAACAACGACACCTGAAGTTGAACAGGTTAACAACGACACTTGAACGGTTAACAAGTAAACAATACCGCCGCCAAAACAATAATACAGTTCAACGAAAGGAACTACAATGACGAATCTAGGAATTATAAACGGTTGGGCAACTAAGCCCGTAGAGTACACTAAGCACTTGGCTGAGTGTGGTACTGAGTACGCCGGCACTTGGTGCGAAACTATCAACGGTGTGATAACTCGCACACCTCGAACGTATCGACGTTACGACATGACGGTTAAGAGTCTTGGTACTTGCTACAAGCGAGAGACCTGTAACGATTGCGGTTGCAGTTGGGAAGTGGATTCAGGCGGGTAGTCCTACCTTATGTAGCTCTCTGGGAGTAGGTGGAGAGGTAGGGTACGTGAGGTGCCGATCTCGCGGCCCCCGCTCCGACGACGTAAGTACTTTAATAACAACGGTTTAGAGAGACAAAAGTAATTGCCTTTATTCTGAGAAAATACCCGATTTGGGCTTGATTGATTAAAGAAATTCTGCTAAAATGACGATATATATAGTAGGGAAACAAGTTATTAAGGTAAGAAAATAAGTGCGAAAAACTTCAAAAAAAGTCCCGATTGCTCTTGACAAAACTAACATTTTCTGTTATAATACAAGTATGAAAAACAAAAACAATAATACAAATACTACTCTAACCAAGAAAGGAAAATTTAATATGACTACTACTTATACAGTTAAACGTAATACTGAAGTTTTGTACAATGGTACAGATTTAGTACACGCTAAATGGCGTTTTCAATTGTCTTCACAAATGAATTCAAACCATACGCTTACGCTATATGCAGGCAAGGAATTGCTTATGCAGCACAGCGGTCGCTCACGCGGCGGTTTAGTTTTAGATAAATTAAATCTACTAAGCTAGGCTTTAGTGTTCCCTAACGGGTGAACCTTTGACGGGTTTATTACTCAACGTCACCTGAACGGTTAACAGGTTAACAATACCGCCACCAAAATAAATGCAAAAAACTTTCAAAATAAGCCTAATTGCTATTGACAAAACGACCAAATTATGTTATAATGAACACATAAGAAACAACAAAACAATACTACTTTAATCAAGAAAGGAAAAGTTAATTATGAGAATTCCAAACTGGAATCGTCCACCCGTCCGAAAATAGGGTTGACCTTGAAGCCTAACAAGTAAACAATGGCACGTCAAGCTTAAGAGCGTAAACAATAGCAGCTGATGCCGAACAGCATAACACCGACACTTGAACGGTTAACAAGTAAACAATACCGCCACCAAAACAATAAGACAGTTCAACGA
>Ga0209757_10000079_pt1 | contig 28360 bp, 25 predicted proteins | sample ETNvirome_6_1000_FD_185472 | JGI IMG/M metagenome (GOLD analysis project Ga0209757, IMG submission 185472) | Marine viral communities from the Pacific Ocean - ETNP_6_1000 (SPAdes) (version 2) | ecosystem: Environmental > Aquatic > Marine > Oceanic | place: Pacific Ocean | collected 2013-06-19 | reverse complement strand
CTGGTGAGCTGTCACAATTGAGTATGCAAGAAACAAGCACATATATTAACCATATATGCACGAAAGTGATGGCAAGTGAAAGTCTTGTCTTAATTGTGATAGTGGTGTGATAATAAAGATTTTTTATAACAAAGAAAGGAGGCTTATATGAAGCCCAAGTTCTCAAAGAGAACACCAACCGAGTTAACTGTGAAGGGTCTTCAAGAGAAGTATCCAGATATTGTCTGTGGTGTACAGCCACATGGCAAAGGAAAAGTAGCAGTTATAATTCCTAACGGGCGTATTATCTTTGATAGTCGCCATAAATAAGAGAGTATAGTAACATGTATACTGCATTAATAATAATCGTACTATGTATAATCTCCTTCTTTATCTTTAATTATTTTATGGAGAGATAAGATGGAAATATTACTAATTCCTTTAGGGGTAAGTCTAACAATGGTTGGACTTATCCTTATATGTATTATGCTTGGTGTAAAATTAAATCAGGTTAGTAAGAAAATGATTTGGTGGAGAAACGAAGCATTGAAAGCCAACGGTAATCTCCGTTTAAGAGAATTATGGAAACAACATAAGACGAGGGCACCATGGCTACGAACCAGAAGGTAAATTTTGAAGTGTCTTATACATCGTGGTTCAAGACAAAGAAAGTCACCATAAAGGGTGAGAAAGTAGAAGTTCCCACTGAATGGGAGAAAGTGTTAATAGGTATCTATCCATCATATGAAGAAGGCGTATTTATCTTGAGAAGGGCTCAAGGTATTTACAGAAAGACTATGATTAAGGATGGAAAGAAACCTATTGCTCGATTTTTCATTAGGAAGACTGCAAGTGCAGTGACAACCAGAAGCGTAAGTAATTACCTTCAAAGCATATCGGAGGTCTATTAATGGCTGAAGTTCGCTATATGGCATACCACACTGGTGGCGTGCCTAAGACTGTGGAAGCATCCACTCCTGCGGAGATTGCTGAGAAAGAAGGTTTTGGCATCACGGATAACCAAGTGGCTATCTATGTTGGTGGTAAAGCCGCTACTGCAAATACTCGTCTTAAAGACGGGGCAGTAGTCTCTTTCCAGAAAGCTCGCCAAGAGTCTGGGCACAGAACTTTTAAAGTTCAAGTGCGGTAGTTTAGCACTGCTTTCGAATACCGTAACGGGGTATAGGGAAACAAATAACCTATACCCTTGTTGCATAATGTTGCACTTTGCAACGAATTAATAACTAACAGGGAGGAAATCCTTATGTTTGCATCAAAAGAAAGAAAACTAAAGAGATTAACTGGAAAAGAAACAGTAAAATATACAGGATACACCAATACTGGAGAAACTGTAAAATATGAAATAAAATCTGAAGAAATGATAAATAATCTTTTTGCTAATAAAATAAGTATTCCTGAAAAATTTGTAGGTGAAGAAGTTTATAAATTTTTAAAAGAATACGAATTTATATATGATGAAAAAAGAGAGTATTTAATGCTAATTTTAAGAGATTGTAGAATACGGGTAAAGAAATACTTTTATCTTCCACCAGTATATGTTGCTTGGGACATGAAGAAAGGAGCTAGACTGACTGGTTATGAACCTTGTCATGTAAGATTCTTACAGAAATGTAAACCTATAGGATATTTAATGGAAGAAAAAGTTGAAGATGCTTATAAATTAGCTGATTTTCCTTTTCAGAAACTTTATCATCCTCATATTGACGCACAAGCACAGGCTTGTTGGGGATATTGGGCTGGTAATCTTGAAGATTCACAGAGACAAACTGCTTATCATCAAGTAGAGACACTAAGGGGATTTCTTTGTGATTATAACTATCGTAGTACATTTTTCAATGTAAATGTATATGACCATGATAGGATACCAACTGACAGAGCACATCATCGTCAACCTTTTCCTTGGTGTACGGGTGGTAATTTAAACCTTGGAAGACCAGATTTAGCAAGAACATACAACAATGTATTAGTAAGTGTTCTTGGAGAAGATTGGTTAATTGATTTTTGTGCTGAAGAGAATGAGAACTGGAACATTTGGAGTAAACTCATCAATTTCTTTCTTTATGAAGATAATGAAGAAATGAACAATCGTCAATACTCTTATTATATCAAGAAAATCCATGACATAGTAGGTGTTGAATCACCTCGTGTATGTTTAAATTATCCTGATAGAGACGAGTATGAAGATGATTATGAAGAAATGATGAAAGAATACACAGATTGGCACAACTTTAATGCTAAATGGAGTGATTGTGAACTTAGTCTTAGAATTACTCAATGGATTAATAAACGCTCAGGGTATACTTGGTCATATGGTGATTTAAAAGCACTATTCTTTGCTGGACTGGATACTTGGGCACATGTTAATTACCATAACATTGAAGACAAAGCAAGTCAGTTAGAGATGGTCAGAACGGTTAATTCTGGTAGTGATTACAGATTTGGCAGTTTGATGCAATTGTTTGGACAAGCCGATAGTGAAGGTAATAGCCCAAGAACCGATGGTTGTTCTAATTTGTTATTATTATTAGGTAAAAACAATAATATTAATGAAATAATGGATAAACTGATAAGCTGGGAACAGGCTGTAAGAAACTCAGAACCAGCGGCTGTCTTTGAAGAGTCTTACCAAGAAGCAAGAGTGTTAAGAAATCATGATTATGCGATGTTAACTGAAGAAGGTTATCTAAGTGAAAATGATAGTGACTCAAGATTCGATGGTAATCTGTTTGTCTATAAAGAACAGTCATACTCTATTAAGGAGAATCTTCCTGAATACAACTTTATGTTTATTTTATTTGATAAAATAGCATCAACCTTTAGAAGTATGAGAAAAGGTTCGCAAAATGTCAAGATGGAACACCAGCGTGATATTATTAATTTATTATTAACTGGAAATTCATCTAAAATTGCAAAAGTTGATTTTAGTAAGACCTACAAAGGTGTATCATTAAGTATTAATGATGCTTGGACTGAAATGATGTCTAGATTCTTTCAACAATGGGTTATTGGAGAGTTTGGGAATATGGGCAACTGGTTAAGTGAGACCATTAGTGTGAGATGTAATATAGAAGACCAAGATGCAATGAGTAAGTACATGAATGGTTATTTATATGACATTAGAGACCTTGATAAAGACGAGAGGGCAGGGCAGTTAAAAAACTGTCACAGACTGTGGGATGTATTATTCCCAGAATTCCCCAAAAGTCTTGTAGAGGCAAAAGAGCTCAGAGACACAATGGACAAAATAGTAATAACAACTGCATATAGAGAATTTATTTCTGGATATGCTACAAAAAGCAAGGAGTTAAAAAATGTTCTTAAGAATACCTTACCGAACATGGAACAAAGTGAACTACTTTTTAAAGAAGTTCCCGTCAACTGAGTGGAGTGGACCTGCATGGTACAAGCCACATTTCGAAAAAGATGAAAAATATCCTTCGGGATTTGAATTAGTTCATTTTCATCCTGTTGACTTAGGTCACGGGACTAGAACAGTAATAGACGCTGGCGATACTGCAAAAATACTCAAGAAAACTTGGAAAAATTTCCCAGAGACAGAAAAGTGTATGATGGGAATAATACATTCTCACCATACTATGGGTGCTTTCTTTAGTGGAACTGATACAGACTGTCTGGAAGACAATGCTCCAATACAGAACTTTTATTGTTCTACTGTTGTAGCAAGTAAGAAAGAGAAGTTTGCATTTGCAGTATCATATGCTGACCAATATGAAATTGTACATGTTGAAGAAGCAGATGAAGCTGATATTCAGTTAATCATGCCACCAGATGTAGATGAACAGAAATGGAGTTACATTGCAAAGGGATTAGAGAAGAAGAAGAAAGTAGAATCTGTTGTAGTGACTACTGGTTATTACAGAAATGGACAATATAATCAAGGAACTCTCTTTAATGGAAGTGGTGGGTATGGCTACCCATTTGGTCATGAAGCAGGTAACACTAACAGTGACAAAAGAGTCATAGAAGGTTTACAACATCGGGCGGCTTATATGGCTGAACCCGAAAGTGGTTATATCACTTTACTAGCGGAAGCTTATAAAGATAACCAGATTTTGTTTGAAACTTTCAAAGACGAGTTAAAAGAATTGGGGATTGACGATCTCAGTTTTATAAACTCTTGGAACGATTCATCTAACGCTAATGCAAAGGAGGTTATGGATGTCCTCGCTCTCCCGGAAACACCTGAGAAATCAAGACTTAATACCACAACAGAAGCTTGACGATGTAACAATCGTAGGTTTAGGCGGTATAGGAAGCGCAGTAATTATGTTACTAGCTACTATGGGTTTTGATTTTATAAGGGGTTATGATGACGATACAATGGAAGAACATAATTTTGGTACAACTCTGTATCCAGAAGAGTGGTATTCCAGAGGTGATGATAACTCTAAATGTAAAATGGCAAATAAGATAGCAGAAAACTATGGTGGAGAAGATGTTAAGACCGAAATGCTCGTGGAGAAATTCACGGGCAACGGTCAAGTCTTGTCCGACAAAACCATAGTATGTACAGATAGTATGGATTCAAGAAAACTAGTTTACGAAAAGTGGAAAGAAAAAGAAGATAGAGAAGTGTTTATAGACATGAGAATGGATGCTTTAACAATGTCTTGTATTACTGTGACAAAGAATAGCGATGTTTATATGGACTATTGGTTCCCTAACGGAGAATCTGGAGAGGAAGCACCTTGTACCATGAAACATACAATCTTTTGTGCCAATTTAATTGCAGGTTTAGGGGTAACCCAACTGTTTAATTTCTTGACAGAAAGACCTTTTTATCAGTATATTTGGCAAGGTTTATCGCCTTTAGACATAAAGATGATGAACTTTTACTGTGGAGAAGATGATTCAAATACCCCTATTATAGTGGAGGACATGTCGTATGCAAATACAACCCCGAACAGTTTCAACTGATTGGACAGAACATCCCGGTGGGCTGACTTGGTATTTTATCGGTCAGCCCAAAACGGGCAAAACAACTGCGGCGGCTAACTGGTCGAAGAAGGGCACTAAAGGTGTTCTTGTTCTCGATACAGATTTAGGTGCTGATTTTGTTGACGGTGCAAATGTTATTACAGTTGCATCATTAAACCCCCCCTTTACGCTTGATGAGCAAGGAGATAAGCACATTGTTCCTATTAAGGAACGAGGTTATTATAACCGTGTTGGGAAGGATAAAGGGAAACCCATGGAAGTCTATTCTTTAGCTGAAGTTTATCTTTGGTTAAAGGATAATTGGACTAAGTTACCATATGAAACTTTAGTTATCGATACTGTCGATACTATTAACGGCTGGATTGAACATGCCGTATGTGAAGAACTTGGTATTACATCTATGGGTGAAGGTCAGTGGGGAGCTGATTGGGGAAAAGCTAGGAGGAAAAATGTTGATTTAGTTAAGCGTTTACAAATGCTTATGAAGAAACATGGTTCTACCTTAGTGATTACTTCCCATTCAAAACAATCCCAAATGCAAGACGGAAAAGTACAATTAAGTCCTGACCTCCCAAGAGGTTTAGGCTATGCACTTTGTGCCAGAGCAGATGTTATAGGTTATAGTACTGTCGAAAAAGACGAACTTGTACCTAATGTCTCTTTTCAGGCTTATGATGAGAGAACAGTTGGCTCAAGGCTACGACCTTTAAATGGGAAACTCTTGCCTTTCACATACGATGATATAACAAAGGCAATCACAGAATACACAGAAGAGGAGGTTAAATAACATGGCGTTATTAAAAACCAAAACTTCTTCTACCAACAATGATTTTACTGGTTACTTTGAAGCTGGTGTCATGAAGGTTGAAGACAAGTCAGACCAATTTGATTGGGCTGATATATGGGTAGATGTACATTTTACCCTGAAAGGAAGCAAGTACCCCCAAGTACATGCCATTAAAGGTTCTTTTGAAAGAGAAGCGGATGGCAGTATACAAGCTAATAAAATGATTAGACACTTTAATTATTTTAAAGATGCTATTGGGTTTACTGGCGGAATAAATACAGAGGGCGAGTGGGAGAACGAAGATGGCACAGCCATTACAAGTATCACTGGTGCTCTAAACGCTCATATTAATACTATGAACGGGTCTGACAACCCCATGTTGGAAGCACCCCTAAGATTTTATATATACATATATCGTGAGGCTCCTAAAAAGTCTGGCGATAAGATATATAAAAGAGTACTTGGCAAGATATGCACTAATGATGCAAAAGGGAAAGCAGAACTTTCGAGTTATGTAACCTACATGCAACAAAAGGGCTTTCTTAAGGAGGCATCTTCTACAGATGTTGCCAAGTCTCCTTCAACGACAGCGACTGCGTCAGCAGACGAATTGCCGTTTTAGTTTCACGGGTATACCAACTACATAAATAGTGGAATTATATGTTGAAGTAGCAATAGGGAGTCCTCAGCAACGGGGACTCCTTATGACTCTTGGAGAATACCAGAAAAACTTAGATGAATTCTTTGCTAAGGGAAGCAGTATACCTATTTATAGGTCTCATTATTTATATGATGTCAATGCTGTTGACTTTGTAAGAACTAACCACTCTTTAAAAGATTATATTGGTAAGAGATATTGTGATAATATTCTTATTGATATTGATAAAAAAGACAATAGTGATAGTTACACCTTACAACAAGCACAGACTTGCGTAAAAGAATTAATGGAATTAGGTTTAAAGGATGGGAATTACAGAATTTATTTCAGTGGCACAGGGTATCATATACTTGTTAGTGCCGATTGTTTTGGATTTAAACCTCATCAAGACTTGCCTTATATAGTTAAGCAGACTTTAACTCAATTGATAACAAGCGTGGATATTGACCCCGCTGTTTACATGAGAACTGCTATATATAGGGAAGAAGGGACAAAGAACCCTAAATCTAATCTATTTAAGACTCTTATGCCATTTAAGACTTTTCTTGGTATGAAGTTTGACGAAGTTAAATCTCTGGCTAGAGAACCATCCTGTATTGATTGGGAAGATGTTATGTGGGGAGATGAATCCTTAGATAAATCTATCAAAACTGCCGTTGAGCCCGTAAGGGCTTTCAAAGCTGTGTCCGAACCTAATAAGGTTGTACCCTGTGTACAAATTATGTGGAAAGAAGGACCACAGGCTGGTAGTAGAAACAATATAATACTCAGAATTGCTTCACACTTCAGAAGAAATGGGATACCAAGTGATGCTACAAAAGCCGCATTACTTTACTGGAATGGCGACCAGTTATCGGAGAACATTATTTTGGAGAAGGTCGAAAGCGTGTACAATAATGGGTATCAATATGGTTGTAAAGACCCAGAGATGAAAGCTAGGTGTCAAACACAATGTATTCATTACAAGAGGAAGGACTATACTATAGATGTAAAGGACTTCACACAATTGCAACGGAGATTAGAAGAAAGATTGTCAACAGATTTTAGTGGGAAAACTATAGATTTATCAAAAATCTTTGGGCTCCCAAATTTGGATTGCATGATTTATCCCGGTGAATTAGTGACTATTTTTGGTCCTACTGGCTCGGGGAAAACAACGATTGCTCAAAATATTATCTGTGGTTATAATTCTGCACAAGACAGAATAGACCCAGACCAACAACTGAATACATTGTATTTAAGTTTAGAATTGAGTGATTGGTACATGCATAAAAGACATATTCAGATAGTTGCCGATGTAGATAAACAACAAGTAGAACAGAACGCAAAGCAAATAGCAGAAGACCATAAAGGATTATTAGACCACATTATTATACAGACTATACAACCAACGATTGATGACATAGCTGAAAAGATTAAAGAGCTAGACCCTCAAGTCGTAGTTGTTGATTATATTGACCTTATTGACCCCGGTCCAGCCCATAGAGGGGAATATGAAGGTGTGAGATATATTAGTCACAGTCTATCAAACATGGCTGTTAATAATGATATAATAATTATACAATTGTCACAGGTAAGTAGAGAATACTCTAAAGCAGATGTTCTTGATTTATATGCTGGTAAAGGTAGTGGTGCTATTGAGAATGCGTCTCGTAAAGTCATTGGTATAAATGGGCAAGCTAAAGATACCATGAAATATCTATCGTTGTTTAAAAACTCTGATGGTGAACTTTTTGAAGATATTCCTTTGAAATGGAGACCGTCATTTAGGTTAAGGAGAGATTATGAGTAGAGATAAAAAGAAACAAACAGCAAGAGAATTAATTGGTGACCATATGGACATTGTATTAAGGATGGAGCTGGACACTAACGAAGAAACTCTCCCTGCTCTTTTAGAGGAGCAGGCTTTGATACAAAGGAAGATAAAAGGCAAGGCTGATGGCATTGACTTTTTCTCACAAAATATCAAGGAGAGAGAATACCTAATAGATGCAGAGATAGAAGTACATAAAAGTGAAATTGCTCGTCTTCGTAATAGAAAATACGCCCTTACAAGAACTTCCGATTACTTAAACAAGGTACTGTTGCCGATGTTAATCGAAGAACTTGGTGATGAAAATGGTGTATTGGAAACAGATACTGCGAGGTATAAGCTCTATGAAACATATGGTTCTGTTGTCATTCTTGACCAGAGCGCACTTCCAGATGATTTCATTAAAACAGAAATAGTGCAAAAAGTAGACAAAGCTAAGCTCAGAAAGGCTTGTATGTCCCTTGCAAAAGAAGGGATAGAATTGCCCAATGGTGCCAGCATACAAAAAGTGAAGAGAGTTAAACGCTCATGATGGAATATATCTTTTACATAAGAACTGGTGAAAATGCTATAAAGTTTACGCTTTTTAAATTTTTCTCTATTGGATTTATCCATTATATATGCGAAGACAATGATAGTAGTCATATACTATGTCAAATAATACTCTGGAAACTAGAACTTAACCTTGAATTAGGAATAAGATAATGAGAGTACTTTACAATCCTTTTAGGAAAAGGAAAAAAAAGAATGGATTATGGACAAAGTTACAACTTTTAAGTAACTTTACATGGTCAAATAAAAAGGCTATTGAAGCAATGCAGTTACGCATAGAGCAACAGTCGTTCCAAATTAACGAAATGCAATTAAGCATGGAACAACAGGTACCCCAAATTAACGAAATGCAACTGAACCAAGATTTCCATGCTGAACAAATATCAGATATTGGTGATTGGAAAAGAGAAATGTTAAAACCGAAGAAAAGGGGAAGACCGAGAAAAAGAGTATGAATACACCGAAAGATTACCCCATAGGTGGAGATAAAACAGATGATATCGAGTGCCCACATTGTGGAGACACTGATACTGTTTATGAAGAACATGGGACTACAGAAAGTGATGATTCTGAACTTAATATTGTTTGTAACAATTGTGATACTGACGATATTGACGAAGAGGATGAAGAATAAGTTAAATTAACCCTTGGGGGGTCTCCACTCTTCTCCACAACTACGATGGTATACTTCTAGTATATTTTCTCTCTGTGGAACCCCCCAAACTTTTAAGGAGGATAATATGGAATGGATACAAACAGTAGTTGAGGAACAACATTTCCCATTTTATGAATTTATGTGGGTATGTATGCTTTTACTATGGTGGAGCGTAATTGTAAGATTGAAGAATATTATAGAATATTTAGTAGAAGATAGAAAAATATTATTTGAAATATTAGATGAGATTGAAGAGAAATGACTCTCTTAGATACTTTAAAAGTTAATGAGAAATCAGCAAGATTATTAGTTGATAAATTTGACGGTACTGTATCAGATAGTGACGGTGATTTTCATTTGCGTAATACAAATAGAATAGATGTAGCACAGGTAATGGCAGAGGAGTATCTTAATTCCTCAAACATTGTATATAAAAACATAGGTTTTGATTCTAAAAATGACAGGATACCTAGTCAAATATGGTTTAAAGTACCAGAGTTTTTAAGATGTATGCCCGATATGTTTATAGTTGTAAAAAACCAATTTAATTTTCTTGAGATTAAAGGCTGTACCGAGAGTGCAAAATTCAAGATTGATGATTTGAATCAGTACAATTTATGGAACGGGGTAGCACCTGTGCTATTCTTTATTTATTCTAATACACTTGATGAAAGGTTTGTCATGAGATTACAGGATGTATGGAACATGATTGATGTTGGAGAAATACATAAGTATAATGATAATAATAAAAAGTATTTAGAGTTACCATGTACTCTATTAAATGATTTTAAAAGAAAAAAGAAATGAATAAAGAAGACTTCAAGGTGGTATTGATACCAATTCATGGTAATTATTGGCAGAGAGCTTATAAAAAACTTTCAGCAAAGATAAGTAACTTGAAGTCTTCATTAAAGAGGCGTGCAGTTGAATATGATGTGAAGTTTAAGATTGGATTGCCTGAATTAAAGAAAATGTTTTTAGATGTATATGGGCTTCAGTGTAAATATTGCACTAAAGTACTTACATATAGGAATATAGCTTGTGACCATATTGTTCCACTTTCAAAAGGTGGAGACAGTGTAGCAGATAATTTGCAATTAATATGCAAATCTTGTAACATGCGAAAAGGTCCGCTAGATGAAGAAGATTTTTCTCTATTACTCCAATTGGTGATTGAATTACCAGATGAATTAAGTGAGTATGTTATGAGAAAATTAGCCAAAGGAGGCAGATATTAATGAATAAATATAAATTTCTTAACTATGATGGTAAGCCTGTTGAATTTTCGGGAGACAGAACTTATATTGATTTACATTTTTCCGATTTAGCATTACTGGTATTTTATTATAATTTATTAGTAAAAGGCACTATTGAAATCGGAGGAGCAGGATTTGAGAGATTCACTCAATTAAAAGCTCGTGTTTATAGAAAGGAACAAGAGCAAATAAAAGATAACCCTGCTATCTTAAAGAACACCAAGCGAAGAAGGTATATTCAAAAACTTTTAAGAGCTGGTACAGAATTTCAAGATACAACTACTAGTAATAATTAAATCTGTTTCTGGAATACATAAAAGAAACAGGAGGTTTGCGTCAGATTAATGTGCAACTTTCATTTAATAAAATCTAGGCTGAACATCTGAAATGGTTGGCTAATCATAATAAGAGTTTTAAGTTGTGTCGAGAATACGGGGGAGAGTCAGAGAGCAATGCTATCGAGTACTCTCCCCTTAACTTTTTAAATAGGAGAACTAAATATGGTAAAATTAATAAGTGCAATTCTAGCTGTTTATGATTTGGATATAACAAAAGAAAAGAGAACGACTTTATCTGGAAAGATAAGCGATGCTCTAAAATCTCAATTTATCATAAAGAGTAAAACAGAGAGAGAGCCCTTGGTTAGCAAGGCTGATAAAGTGTTGATGAATACAGCGGTTGTAAGACTTTCTCAGGAGGAACTATATATTTGTTCAATGGAAATGGAAAACAAGGAACTTTCAAATTTCTTTGGTAACTTATCGAACAAATTAATAGGGATGGAAAAGGAAAGACAGCGTGAAGAGGTTAAGAAAAGAACGGGAGCAGAAATCTGTGAACCCGGCGTTAACTGTGAGTAATAAAAGAACGGCTTTGCAACATTGTGCTAATTGGGATACTGGAAAATGCTTAGGTGTACTTTTTATAAGAGGAGAGGACTCAGGGCAGATATTTCAAAGAGTCCACAAAAAATACTATGGCAAAGATTGTTTTATTGAGAGTACTGATGGTTGTCAATATTTTAAAAACTGTGTTAGACCAAGCCTAAGTTAACTCAGTGTCTGTGGTGGGGGGCGTTATCAACCCTTTCGTCCCCCCACTATGTAAGCGATTCTTACCTACTCATATGCTAAAAAGCACTTTGTAAAAATTGCTAAAAAAACTAAATCGGTTTTATTTTTTTTAAAAGGCTAAAAGTAGCCCATCAGAATTTCGATTTTCGTTGAAAAAAAACCTATACTATCTCATCAAGTTCCATTTCTCCGTCTGATTTACCCATCATATACCAAGCTAACATTCCTGCTGACATAACATAAGGATTTAAAGCTACTCCCGGTAATCTACGAGCGGCATACTTCAAAAACCCTTTTGGAGATTTACTGATTTGCGCTTTAAGATATCTTGCCTTTGCTCTAGTGGTCTGTTTCCCTTTCAAATATCTCTTTACATCTCCTCTCTCTTGCCTTGTAGCTCTAAATTCATTAAGCCTTGGCTCTTCAGTACCATACAGAGGATTACCTCTTGTCATTGCTGTCGTTTGTTCTTTCCCGCTCTTCCAATTGTAAGTTCTATGTTCCTCTTCTATAATGAAGGGGATGTTTCTTTGTGTTCCAGTGTGACCACTCAATGGAAGGTCACTTAAATCACTAGTGACCATTCTCATTGCCACCTTTGTTGTACCTTTTTCAACGAAAGGAATGAAGTCACTAGTCGCATTGATACCACCCTCAAGGTAACTGTTTGTAACCCTTCCTATACCACTCAATTGGAACCTACCACGAGTAGCACTCCTAAAGCCTCCCTTATTTTTCATTTGCGTAACAATCTTTCCTGCTTCACGATTGCCATACGCATTAGACATCTTTTTAAACAAGTCCTGCCCTCTTGGAGAATACCTTTGATTATAGTCAGACATATTTAAGTACTCTTGCATCCAGCTATCATATCTAATTAGCCCAGCAGGAGCCCTGTCTCTTATAACTTTAGGTAGCTTAGTTAATGGATGTTTAATATCTCTTCTTAATATTTCCCCAACCTTGCTATCTTTCATCTTGTTAGTTAAGGTATCATTCTTCCAAGAGTCACCATAATCTCTGATATCTCTTATTGTAAACTTCCACGGGCTATTGGGGTCCGTTACTTTTCTCTTTAAATGAGCAAGGACTTCTTTTTTATTCCAATGTGGATTTTCAAAAGCAACACGAGATGCCTCTCTTCCCATTCTTTGGAAGACTCTCGATGGTTTTCTTTTAGCCATCTTATCTCCCTTGTGGATATTCCTTAAAACATTTACACTTGTATTATTATCAAGCATCAAGCCTTTCTTCATTCCTGTAAGCTTACTTACCTTGTCTGCGTACTTATTTATATCTGCTTCCCACTGTGCTCCTCCTACGCTATTCATATACTTCTTTACATCACCCCATCTATAGGCACCTTCCCATTTATATCCAGCCTTTGTTAATCTTTTTTCTGACCATTCTTTATTAGCCCACATAGCATGTGATTCACTCTTAGCTATTTCATGTCTCCATTTTCTATCAGCCTCACCATGCCTTTGATACCCTTTCCTTAGCGCAGTCTTCTCTGCAAATAACCTAGAGCCTTCTTGTGCATGCATGTTGCTTGTCATCTCAAATCTATTAATATATTTAATGTACTGTTCTTTGGTAATCCTACCATCCCTATATAATCTTTCGCCCATCTTTCTTAAGCCAGTTTGCTTTTTTAAGAGCTTGTCATTCTCAAACATCTCTGCATTTATATTACTTATTTGCCCATCAATCTTTGCATTGGTTCCCAGTGCATTATGTTTTTTATGCCACCAGATAGCTTCTTCAGGAGTAGAGTTTACTCCACCAAATTTATTTTTATAGTTTTTAAATTCATCAATCGAGCTATGAGTCTTGCCTAGTTTTTTCATTTCTACTTGAAGGTCTTCAAACTGAGTAGGGTTAACTATCTTATTATGTATTGCTTCAGCATCACTTACGGATGAAGAATTTGCCAACACATTAAGTATACTATTATTGTATCCCAGCTCTTGTCCTTTCCCTCTTATCGCACTAGCTAAGTTTCTTTTTATACTTGTTGCTTTGTTGCCTATGAGTTTTTCAGCACCAGTCATATTATACAAGGGGTCTTTATTATAATACCCAGCAGAAAAGTTTCTCATGTTTAATCCAGCCCAAGCAATAGCTGGTTTAGGCATACTCATTATAGCTGAGCCACCTACCGCACCTAACCCAATATTAGTAGCATCAGGGTCATCCATAATAGCATAGGTAGCCCCTCCACCCATCATGGCACCTAACATTCCTTGTGCTCCGTATAGCATTAGGTTTCACTCGTTGTAAAATAGTTTGAAACTTTCAATCCCGGTGGTTGCCAGAACTCTGTACCCTTTTCTTCCGCTCTCTTCCTCTTTGTTGATAACCTTTTAGCTCCAACGACAGGTATTCCTGTAAGCTTGTCTACACCATAGTAAGGATTTTCAGTCAAACCTCCGGGTCCAAACAAGTCTCTTGCTAACCTACCAAATGGGAACATTGTCCATATATAATAGTTAGACATCTTTTCCCAATCACCATTAACTAAACCATTAAGTATTGGTCCTGTTAGTCTAGCACTGGGTGGAGTTATTAACTGTAAAGGAGCAAGTGCTGTAGGATATGAACCAAAGAACGCTCTGTCTCTATCCTTTTCATTGCCAAATAACCAATCAGATAAATCTTGGAACCAAGCATAAGGCTGTGGCATCTGTGAACCGAATAAAGAATACATAAACATTGTACCTAATGATAACGATAGCGTATCAGCTATCATTAACCTTTTAAATCTATCATACTCCATTGAGCCGGGTTTTACTCCTCTAATTGCGGCTTCATTATTTATAGTATTTCTATATCTTACAGAGTTCCATGCCCATAATTGGAATCTGCTTATCACTTTACCCATAGCTGTGCCTGAAAACATAGGTCTAAAGGGGACAGAGTATAAGAACTGCGTAGCCTTAACTCCTCTTTTACCCATCTCTATTAAATAAGGATGGTCTTTTGGTAGGGTTCTTCCACCAAGCTTATCCCTTGCTTGTATATAGTGAGCTATGAATGAATCCCTACGAAGCATTCTTTCTGGGATAGACATGAACTTACCAGCTACATCCATCATTCCCTTTGATAACTTATGCTTCTTCATCAAATCTTTCATAGAAATATCAGGCAAATCAGGGTCTTTATTCAAGGCTTGTTTAAAATCTCTTAAGAAAGCGTTCCATTTAAGCCCAGTTAATCGTGGGTTAGCACCTACTTCTCGAATAATAAATTCTTCAATAATACCAAGTTCTCTTACCCATTTGTTTACATCTTCCCAAGACTTAAACTCAGGGTCAATAGTTTTTCTTAAATAATCTATGCTCTTTGCATTAATAAAATTGTTTAATCCAGAATTAACTATAGTCATTTGAGTACCACCCAGAAAGTTACCGATACTTGATTTTGGGTGAGCCAATAATGTAGCAAGTGCATACTTAGCCTCAGCATTCCCTATATTTATAACAGTCTGTGCACTTACCTTATCTAATGACGCTAGTTCAGGTGGTAGCTCTTTACCCTTGCCTACTAATCCTAGTTTTCTACCTATCTGGTCAAACCTATATGCTACACGATTATCTGCTAAGGCACCATAGAGTGTCCCCTTTATCTTCATGTTAGGATTGTCAAACATATCTTCAGGTATAATAGCAGGGAACCCTAGTGATTGTTGAGCATATAGTTTAAAGAAATTCATCCAGCCTGTCTTTAAGTCTGTTGGCATATCAGGATGTTGCTTTGCAAACTCGTTGATACTTTCTCTTGATAAAATTTGACCTATCTGTTTATACAGTGTCTTTGTTATACTCTGTGTATAATCAAGGTACGCCTCAGGACTAGTGTCCCAGCCATCAACATGGTTCTCTCTTGAGAATTGGTTACCAACCCTGTCTAACTTATTAAACCAGCTAATAGAATCATCGGGTTTTTTCTTAGCAATATGACTAATGACCGCATCAGAGATAGCCTCCCAAGATTCATTTATAGTATCGGACTCAACAAAATCTCCAGCCAATTGCTTTGACCTTAGATATAATTTTGCAACCATCTTTTCTTTCTCTTCTCTTGGTCTGTTCCCTTCCCATATAATTTTTATCTTCTTAGTTAGGTCTCCCGTTAGTATCCCCTTTTCAAACATCTTTGCTACATGTGGAAAGTAACCATAGATAGCAGGCATGCCATTGATAGCTTTTCTATCACCAAGTACGCCTGTCTTCATTGTCATGTGTGAGCTCTTTGCACCTAATGCACCAGATACTCCACCATCTAGTATCTCTCTTACTGGTTTTGAGTCCCCAGCTCTCCTTTCTGCCTCTCGTATCTGTCCCATCTGCATACCTAATACAATTTTTCTCAAACCATCAACCCCAAACTCTTTAACTGGGAAAGGTTTCCCATGTTTTAGGTGGTCTAAGAAAAAGTCTACCATTTTCTTTCTACTTATAACAGGTATGTCAGTCTCATAAATTTCCCCTTCTGCGTCCCGTCCAATGTAGGTTTCTATTTTCTTCTGCTCCTGAAAGTCACTAATACCGGGCTTATCTTTTGCCTTTTCTACAAAAGGTAACAAAGCCTCGTCCCCAGTTCCAGTTAGTCTAAGATGATTCTCTTCGTTCTTTAGAGCAAGCATCTCTTGTATTTCTTTTACTATCTGTCTTGCAGATTTTCTTCCAGACCCTGTAACATCGAGTAATCTATCGGCATTCTTTTCCCAATCTACAGCCTTAGCCGCGTCAGCGACCCTTCTTTCATATGTCTTAGCATACTCTTCAGACACTGTATCATGTGGGTTGTTCTCCCTTAAATTCTTTGGTATAAAATCTGCTTCAAACTTTCTAACAGCATAGTCCCATAAGGATTGACCAAGCTCTGTGTTCATATATGGTTCTGTTAGTTCATTCCATTCTCTTTCTTCTCTTTGTGTTTCCATTGTAGAAAGCTCTTGAGAAAGATGTATATGGTTTTGAATTTCCCCCATCCATCCTTGAGCAGACTTAGCCTTACCAGTAATCCAATTCCCATAGTTGTCTTTATATAACGCTTCAGTATCATTCCATTTAATTTCATGCCTCATTATATCCCTATCAATGGCTTCTGGAAACATCCTATAATATTTTTTCTGCAATTTTGGGAATTTATCTGTAACTTTTGCAAACACTTTTTGAAACCAACTCCCCTCTCTATAATCCCTGAAAGTATTATTTACTATCTCCCAATCTTCAAGTGTCATTTCATTTATATCTTTATTAATCATGTCCCTGACTATAAGATGTAGGTCTTCTCTGGTCTTTGGACCGTAGTAATCCATGTTAGATATAATTTCATTCATTATTTTTTTAGACTTGCTAGACACCATGATGTCCTTATGCTTTTCTAAGTTAGCGAATGGAGCATACTCATCTAAGTATTTCTGAGTCTTATGGCTATAATCACTAGCCTGTATTGCTAGACCTTGAGTTCTTTCTCCCTTATCATTGAACAATGGTTGCTTCTTATTCTCAGCATCAAGATTTTTCACAATTTTCTCAGCAACTGTTGGGTCTCTTTCAACATCTGAAAACCTAAAGGTCTCATAGGCTTCTTCCATTAAGTCAAGCTGTCGCCTGATAATATGGTCACTCACTTCCTTTGATGCAAACCCTACTCTATTAAACTGCGTAGTGTGCAACTGCTTTCTCTTTGCTTTTAAATATCTTTGAAAAGCTGTCCAAGATTTATACCCATAGGATTTCTTACTAGATAATATCTTCTTCTCAGCCTTTTCTAATCTCTTAACAAGCTCGGGGTTACCTCTTCTCCAACTTGATATTAAAAGAGCATCAAGTAAATCCCTATCATGCCGACTCATATTGTTTTTTCTTTCCGCAATTAGACCATCTATCTCTCGCTGGTCCATCTCTCGTGTAGTGGTCTCGCTTTCTATCCCTCTATCAATCTCTAGAATTCTTTCTTTAGTTGCATCATCTAAGTTTAAATCCTGCAATGGCTCAAGGGCATCTCTTTCTTTAGTGAGCTTACTCTTAGCCTTCTGTATAAAATCAGCAAACTCAGCTAGTTCAGCAACTTCTTTTGGGCTACGAGCACCTCTGTCCCAAATATCATTAATTAATTTAGCACTAGCAAAGTCACCCATATCATTTGAGATAGAATCGCCAGCCAATCTTACAATGTTATCAATCATTGCTTTTCTTTGCCCAATTGTTAAAGCATTACCTCCACCAGCCATTGCAATTACATCTGCATTAGTTATCTTATTATGAGCTTTCCCATTCAATGTCCACTGTACTCTACCATTTACTTTATATCTTCTATGCTCTCCAATTCTAGTTTCACTACCAAAATTTTCTTTTAGCCAAGCATCAGGAGTCTTCCCTTCTTCTTTTGAAAGTTTCCTAACTGTTTTTTGTATGTCATCACCAAGCTGAGGCAATTCTTTAAAAATTCCTTGGTTAGGATGTTGTTTTTTATATATATCAACAAAGTAATCAGAATACTTCCGCAATAAATAACCAAAATCAGGTCTATCAGGGTCTTCTGATACCCATAAAAAGTCTTTTCTTCTATCTGAGTTCATTAATTTATGCTTTATGACTATTTCTAATGGACGATTTTGTGGCACAGACATGCTTTGTCTACCTAACACAGATTTTAACTCTTGGTAACTCTCAGAGTCCAGTGTCTCTTTCAAATCGCCATACCATTTATCAAGCTTGAACTCATCAAGGCGATGCAAGAGACTATCTGAGAAGTCTAGCCCTGATGTTAGTTCAGCTATTTTAGAATTAAATGACAGGTCAAATTTATTCCCTTTATCGCCACCTTCAATCATTGGTAATTTATTTACTGCATTATCCATAGTAGATTTAAAATCATAAGCACTATGGGCTCTTCCTGTCTCTAAATTTTTACCAAATGATGCACTGTTTATGCCAGACATGATACCAACAAACATTTTCTTTCTATCCTTTGTTGTCATTGCATCATTGTCTAACTCAAAACTATGTTTCTTAGTTTTTATAACCTTCCTTGCATCGAATAGGGAATCAAAGATAGCATTGAAGAATTTATCTGTCCCTTTTAATCCAGCCTCATCCATAGGGTCTGATGCAAATGCAACAGTTGCCCTAGCCACCTTTCTAAACTGTTTTAAATCTTCCTCTCGCGTTTTAGGTGTTAACTTCCACAAGAGTTTAGGGAACATACCTTTTGAATATTCCTTCCAAGTCTCCTCCCCTTGATGTTCAAGGACAGACCTAACTTGGTTATAGGCTGAAAGTATTGATGACCTATTAACAACAGAAGGACCAAGCATGTTTCTGCCTATGTATGCACCCTTGCTTGCTTCGTATCTTATTAAAGGAGACCACCTTAGAGTAGGACTCTTAATACGACTTAGAAGTTCCGTGTCTTGTGATGTTAGTAACTCACGCATATCATCTGGTTTATTATCTGTAATAATAGACTCCCCAGAACCCTGTTTCTCTTTTAATGCATCTACTATTGTATTGGTAACTTCTTTTTGTAGCCCCTGTGACTTGGATTCTCTGCTACCAGCAACATTTAAAGTCTTGATATTGTTGGAGTTAAGCCAAGCATTTAACTCAGCGGCAGAAGGGTTCTCTATAAATGGCTTACCTAATTCTTTTGCGAGTGAAACCGTTGCTTTAGTACCACCCTTTAGCCTCCCTTTGTAGAACAATACTGTACCATCTGACCTATTAACATTTAAGAATGTTCTTGGTAAATAAAGTTTCTGAGCATCCATTTTCCATTCACCTGAGTCTAGCTTACTTTGTATATATATTCTCTCTGGACCAGATAAATCTTCTGGTAACCTATCTAAAATAGGTATTGACTCATCTACTGCTTTTTTCTTTGGCTTCTTCTTACTGGGCTTAGGTAACTCTGACTCAATAAACTTTACTATATTATCGTAACTCCATTCCACCCCTTCTCTTTGTTTCTCGAATTCTTTTACCCCGACTCTCCCTATAATCTTTGAAGCGTGTTTTTCAAAAAAATGAGAAAAATCTTCAGAGGTGCCTTCTTTACTAAGGAATGCTTTAGCTATGTTCTTACTATGTTTTTTGAATTTCTTTATTACGGCATCATTATCACCAAATTTATTTACTGCTCTTAGGACATCTAAAGCTTCATCTATTAATTGTTCATAGTTTAATTTTTTTCTTGATACCTCATCATAAAACTCATGTATCTCAGAGTCCAGCCATCTAACTTGTTGTTTTTTGTCACCCTTAATAGCTCTATCTTTATTACTCTTTGTCATTGACCTATAGAGTCTCATGAACTCAGTACGGACAAAGTCTTTAGGAACCTCTATGGTATCATGCCCTCCCATTGGAGGTCTTCTATCTCTTCTATTACTCATGAAGTCAACTAACCTTGTGATATGATTATCAGTAGGCTGACTTGTTTTCTTCATATATATAAATCTTTTATTATCGAGCTTGCCGGAATCTATCTGTTCTAGTATCCATTTCCTTTGCTCTTGAGCTATATCCTTATCACCTTTCCCCTCTAACCATTTTTGATACCTATCTAATGTTTCTTTTAAATCTTTTGTCTTTACTATACCCCTACTCTTAGGAAGATGTGAGAAAGGATTGCCAAAATGCTTTGGATTTCTCCACTCCTTTCCTTTGGGAGTGCTCTTTCTCATACCACTTACAGCTTTGCCTTTTGAACTTGCTACAAGACTATCTATTTTTGAAAGAGGAGCATAATCTATGGCTCTACCGTCAGATGTTTGACTAACATACTCTGTTACGCCGTATTTCTTTTCATATTCAGGCTGTGTCCCCCTCTCATCTTGGAAACCTATGGGCATTACCCCGCCAGTTGTAATCTTTGCTAATATCCCAGCTTCTAACCCGCCTAAATCTGCACCAGTTTGTGCACCTGATATAATTTTTGTTAATCCAGTAAGCGTTTGACCATCATCTGTCTCCCAGTATTCTTTTTTCTGAGCATGATAAGCGTCTTGCCATTCTTCTCTAAACCCATGCTTCTCACCACCAAAAAAGATACTTGCCTTGTCGCCGTCTAAATCGGCTCCTCCTAGTGCTTCCATGGTTCTTGGATGTAACATGCTTCCAAAGCCTGTTCTGCCCGTGAAGCCCCTAAATTCGAGCTTGTGAGCCCCACTGAGTGAGTCCATCGGGACTCTTATGGCTATTGCTGAAAATATATTCTTATATCTTCTCTTGGTTGCAGGAGATATTCGTTTACCTACTGAGTAGTCCTCCCATAATTGACCAAGTTTTACTTTCTTACCATCATCGAGGTGAATTTCTAAGTCTCTGAAGCCCTCATCGAGATAGAATATTTTATCACCATCGGGTCCATTCATTTCGGGAAACTTTTTTTGCATGTAAGCATCATACCCCGTCATCCTAGATGCGGCACTGTTCTTCATTCGAGGCTTAACAATTTGAGCAAGTATATAGTTCCTCATTACAGATGCCCTATAGCTATCACCCACCTTGTGGAGTACTGGTATTAATGAATCGGGCTTTAGTCTTACAATCCTATCAAAAACACTCTGCCATTCCATAGCATCTAATTTTAATTCATGAGCTTGCTCAGAAGATACCTCGCCTTCGGCTTGAAGCTCACTAACAATATCTTCATTTATTCTTAGTATCTTATTATAAGCCTTAGTAGTAAATGATTCATTAGCAGGATTATTCATAAGGCTAAGAAGCCTAGGTATTCCAAGGTCTTCTATATTACTTATTATTGTATCCTCTAATCTTGGGTCAGCCTTACCTAGCAATTGGTCTGCTAATTTGTTTATCTCTATATCACCATTAAAAGACTCTACACTAGCTCTCTCAAATATTTCATCAATAACTCTTTGCTCTATACTTTTATAGGCGAAAGGAGTCAGGCTAGACTGCATTTGCTTTGGTAGTCGCTGTCGCTTGATATATTTATCACTTGTTACCTCAGATGCTACAACCTTTATATCGGAAAAGGGTAATCTATAGTGTCCTTTCTCCCCTTCTGTTGGGGGTCTCTGACTAGACCTGAATCTTAACTTTCCATTATGCCACTCCCATTTATCCCATATAAATCTTGAACCAGATTGTTTAGCGGCTGACTCTGGGATAAGCATATGGATACCTCTGGCTCTCATATCAGCCGCCATCTCTGCATCAGCCCCTTTGAATTGATACTTGCCTAGCATTCCTCCATGGGCTACCTCTGTTATTGCTCCAGTAGCCATATCAATTTGTTCCTCTACGCCATTAGATACAATAAAGGATTTGTTTACATTCCCTGACTTTTTACCATAAGGCAACCCCTGCTCAGCGTTGAGTGCATCAACTATCTCAGGTAATGTAATTATTTCACCATCCATTGTATGAACATATTCTTCAGCCAAACTTTTAGAATGCACTTTCCCAACTGTATCTTTGAATAATGCAAACTTAAAGCCTTCATCTGGTATATTTATACCATGTTCCTCTCTTAGGAATTTCTGGACATACTCTCTAGTGGCAGGGGTACCATTAGTAAACCATATTTGAGACCTTTTATTGTAAGCTTTAGCATCCTTTATCATTCCTTTCCCGTTTAACTTTCTAAACCCCTCGAGAGAAATAGGTAACCCATTCATGCTGAGGTCGTACATTATATTGTTTAAATATGTCGCATCAAAAAGACGCTTTGCCTCTGTTGGAGACAAAGCACCCTTTCTCATTTGTGCTGACATTGAGCTATTCTCGGCAAATGATTTTACAAATAATTCTTTTTCCCTTTCATATAATTCATTAGCATCTGGGTCCAGTTTCTTTAAATCTTCTTTAAACTTTTTTAGTATCGCACCTTGCTTATGTCGTCCACCTTCAAATTGCATTTTTTGATTTAAGAAAGGATGCTCTCTAACAAAATACATTCTTTCAGCGTCACCCTTACCACCTAAATATAGGTATCCTTTTTCAGACATTTGTTTCACAGCCATAGCCATTACATTATTATATTGTCTTTCTGTTTCTTGCTCTATCCAATCTTCCTTAGCTTCACGCTTAGCTTTCTTTGTCTCTAGGTGTTCCCACATTCCATCTCTAGTGTCTCGTAGTTCTGCATCTGCGGTTACTTCCTCTACTAATCTTCTCTTCCAATCTGTAAAACTTTGCTCTTCGAAATATGCTCCTGAAGATTTTTTATTATTTACTATATTATCAATGACTGCATATATTGGTTCAGTTCTGGGGTCTGGTCTTAATCCGTGCCGTTTTTCGTATTCATTTAAGAAAACTTCCTCAATAATTTTTACTGGCTCTCGTAGTTGTTTTGCATTCCCTGCTTGATTTACTGCATCATGTTCTAAAGCTGGATTTAATATATCTATCTTTACATCAGGAGCTTGGTCTATAAATTCAGGGTCCTGTGACCTTCTCATCCGTTCATTAGCTGGTTTTATATCTAATGCTATCGAGCCTACCTGTACTGGTTTATTTACCTTTCTTGCCTTTCCCCATCTAATCCAAAAATTCCATTCGGCATCACCCTGTGCTATATTTCGTTTATACTTCTTACTTAACCATCCAATCATCTCTTCGGCAGGATTCTCTAATGACTCTGCTTGGAGATTCCCATTCACTACCTCATTCCATTTCCTATTCACTATCCTCCAATGGTCTTCCATTGCTACTTGTTTATCTGGGGCTTCTATCCATTCTTGTTCTAGATACTTTTGTACATAATGCTTTGTCTTTAGGAACAATGCCTCATAGGTGTCTGCTTGTGGGTCAACTAATTCAGGACTTGTTTCTCCATCTGCTCCTTTACCATCTCTACTTACTGTTAATTCTTCCTCAGGCTTCCTTACTCTCTCAATAGGCTCCCCTTCATATATCTCTTTAGCCTTTGTCTCAGCTTCCTGCATTGCTTTTAACTTATCAAGATTGTCCCTAGCGAGTAAGTAACTAATAACACCACCTTGCTCTGCATCCTGCGTAGTAATCTCTCTGATAAGCTCCTTAGTCTGGGAATCCATATGTTCCCATCCTTCTACAAGCTCAGGATGAGCAGTCCCTATAACACCTGATTCTGGGTCTTTATACTTAGCCTTCATCTTATAAAGGTGCTCTATAGCCCTTCTATTCTTGATATATTGTTCGCCTTGTCCAAAGAAAGCACCCAATAGATAATCATATATTTGTTCTTCAGTAGTGGCTCCCCGCAATGTAGCGGGTAGACCCATCATCAAAGAGCCAGCTATTCCTTTTAAAACCTTTTCATTTACCTGTGCCTTCGTTAGGTCTTTTAATTTAGTACCGGGGAGAACAGGCTTTGCACCGGGTACTTTTATAAGGTTACCAATAGCCCTGAATCCTGCACCTGCTACTCCACCACCAATCATAGAGTCCGCTACTGCATGGATACCATCTTGCCACGATGATACACCAGAAGCTATACCAAGATTTAGAGCCCCCTCAACCATGTCACCGGGTACAGTATCCATAAACTTAGACACAGCATTAACGGCTTCTCCTTTTTTATTTATGCCCTTTTTACTAAGAGCTACAGCAGTTTTCTTTATCCCTGCAGTAGCCGCTTTTCCAGCCATTAATGGAATAGAGTGCCCTCTTATTTTCATGAGATTAGTAGCCAACTTACTTGCCTTACCAACCTTACTTAATATACTTAAGCCGGGGATGTATCCAATGAAACCACCTAAGTGACCAAGGCTTCTTGCTATTCTCTCCCATGATGTACGAGGTTGTGCATCAGCATTACCATGGTCTATATTTAATGTAGTGAACCCAGCAAACCAGCCTTTACCAGCCTGTGACATAATACTGCCAAAGCCGTTCTCAGCCAACTGAGTATCGGGGGATTTTATTTTATAATGTTCCGCATGTTCCCTAAGCAAAGTTTGTTGCTCAGGTTGGAACTTATCGGGGTCCTGCGTATACTGCTCTAGAAGTTGATTAGTGGTTTCTTGGTCTAGAGTAGGTTGGAAACCATGTCTTATCATGGTTACTTGTCTTTATACCAATTATAAGCACCTATTCCTGCACCAAGTACACCAGCTCCTAGGTCTACATAAGTAGGTACACCAGCATCAAAAGCTTGAGATGCCAATACTGTTTTACCCATTGATTTCATAATATGATTAATTAACGATTTCCCTGCTTTAGATTTTGCTAACGATTTAACAGCAGGAGGAAGACCTAATCCACCAACTGTCTCTCCAACCCATCCATCATCTTTACCTGTAATAGCACTTTCTATTGCTCCACCAATTTGACCACCACCATAATAACCAACTCCGTATCGTGCGGCTCCTTTTACTTTTCCTAGCAATCCAGCCTTGGATTGTTTCACTAATTGGTCTCTTACTGCGTTCTTAGCCTCCCTCATTTGGGCTCCTCCACCCATTCTATAGGGTATTCTCCCAGTATCATCTAAGGTCTTTAAATATTTTTCATACCTCTTTAGATTCCTAGCCGCTTTTTTAGAACCCGGACTAGTCTTTAGCTGGTTTTTGTACTTAGCAATTCTTTCTTCAATTCTAGTTCTAGTGGGTCCTGAGCTTCTAACCATTTCCGCTTTTATAAGTTCCCTTCCTTGGGCAGTTCCCTCAAGTTGGCTCATCATTCCTTTAATCTTTCCAGCACCCATATATGCACCATAGGCTCCTGCACCACCAGCCGCCGTTAGATAGGGGGCTGTACTTTTACCCTGAGCTTGTCTCTTTTCAATCCAATTAGGGGTAAAAGCTACTTCCTTTTGACCGGGTTGGTAACCTGCCTTTCTCAGCTCTTCGCGAGTTAAATCATTAGCATTGTTATACCATTCTCTAAATTCTTTTCCACCTTCTTCATTAAACTTGGGAATCACCTTATGAAGGTCGCCAGTACCCATTTCTGCCATTTTTCTTTTAATAGCGTTCATGATATGTAGGTCTCTTTCCGATGTCTTCTTCTCGAAGTGCTTCTTAAGATTCTCAGGAGTACCCATTGCGCCATGGATTTTCCTCATCTTTTTCATATCACCGCCAGTTAAATCATCATAATGCTCTCTCCAATTCTTTGTGGCACCAAGTTGAATATTTTCATTCTTACCATATGAGCCATAAAAATCATCAGAGATTTTCCCCAGATTGGTTGCGTCTTGCTTAGCATACCAATCCGAAGTTCTCTTCGCTTGTCTTGCTTCTTGCATTCTTAGGGTAGCCGCATTAAGCTGATTAAACATTGAATTCCCACCTCGATTTGCGTACCCGCCTGTATTACTCTGATAAGTTGCCATATTATATTCCTATTTTTTACCTAAAAACCAGCCACGCCAGCCGCGAAACCAAGTATATCTCGTCCCATTGCACCTCTATTAGCCGCATTGTCACGCATAGCATTTGCCTCGTTTACATTCATCTCACTCTGCATTTTACCAGCTTGTCCTAGCATCTGACCTTGACCTTGTAGGTATCCAGCACCTAATTTTTGTTGTTGTAAGAAAGCTCCTAAACCTTGTTTACCAGCCCCCATCATGTTTGAATAGGCTTGGTTATTAGTTGCTTGTTGAAGCAACCCTGAACCGCCCATGCCCTGTTGAGCCGCCATTCTTTGAGCTTGCATGCCTCCCTGAGCTGTTGCATTACTTGCCGCATCTTGGAGAAGACCTCTCTGCGCTAAATTTGTACCACTATTAAAATCTGTAGCTTGTGCTCCTAGTTTTCCTAGTTGACCTGCTACGCCCTGCATACCAGAAATATTCTGTTGCATTCCCTGACCTAGGGTAGACTTCATTGAACCTAAGTCTGGGTTACCTGCAAAGAAATCCATTGTTTGACCTAACCAACTCATAATTTACCTTATTTTGAAGTTTGAAGAGTCTGAGCGAACCCAACCCTCTTTTGTTTTGAACTCGACAAAGTGGTCGCCATCTGCTTTGATGACCCTATATGAATTTTTCTGTTTGTCTGCATTCTTTGATGAAGATGTCTCTCTTGTTCCTTTTAAAGACTGCTCGAGCTTTTCAACCCTTTCTTCGAGGTCTTCAAACTCTCGTGCTGTAGTTGGGTCTTCTATTCTACTCATTATACTTTTGAACTCTTTGCCCTAAGGGGTCTTAAATGTACGCCAATTGACTCCATCTGGTTTGTTCCTGCTCCGTCAACAACTCGTAGTTGTAACCACTTAGCTTTCTTGTAAGCGGATGCAATACGGTTAGAAGTTAAGCTTTGGTAACTTGAAACACCAGATGTTTTATAAGTAGTTGTTAAACCAGAATCTCCTTCTACATGTATTTCCGAAAAAGACTTTTCATATGTATCAAACCCAGCAGTTATTTTCTTTGAAATAAACTCCCAAGGTTTCCTTGTTGAACTTGTCCCTATTTGTGCTAGTTTTCCGTCTGATGCAAGTACCTCTCCAAATTTGCCCTGAGTCAAAGATTTAATTGGGGATGTGAAACTCCACAAATCCCATCTTTTAGTTCCCACACTATATACCCATGCATAACTGTTACCGCTCACATCAAAAACTACAAACAAAGCTTTTCTTTGTCCGTCAAAGCCTAGTTTTGGTGGAGAGGTTATAAGAGACTCACTGATGCTATCCCAAGTAAAATTTGACAAACTAGTATTGTCCGTTGTAAATATAGGGGAACTAATTATAGCTCCCTTCCTACCATCGTGCTGATATACCCCATGCTTATCTGCAAAGAACATACCAAAATCAGTAGCTAATACACTATCAGGGTCCAAGCATCCCATCCCATCAATAACATCCACTATAGCAAGGTTATTAGGATTTATTGCGTAAACTTTTGAATCAGTAAAAACAAATAACAGATTTTTATATGCCTTTAAAGCAGTAGGCTTATCTGGTAAGGCTACATATTCATTAGCCCAATTAAACATACTAAACTTTCCAGCCTTGCTTCTAAATACATAGTTTCCTACATTAGTCATTTCCTCATTCCCTGCATTTGCAGTAAATAAGTAACCAGCACACTCTTCTGATTCACTATAACCTACCCAATTAACAGTCATTGCAGGTGATAAACCAGTTAACGCCTCATAGCTTCCATAGTTCGTTCCTTTGTTATCCATGATTTCGTATTTAACATAACCAGAAGTAGATGATTCCCAACCTGCGCCTTCTAATGAAACCGATTCGATTAGATTATAATCTAAGTCTGGTGTTGTAGCACCACCATCCCAAGCCTTAGCTCTATAAATATTAACATGTGATATTCTTGGAGCTAACATAGATGCTAATACCTCTATAGTGATTTTATGCCCATTTTCATTTGGATTAGGCGAGCTTGTATAAACAGTTTCACCTAAGCATGACTCTTGGTATCCGTCAAACATAAGTGATACCTTATAAAAGTTTTTATAATAATCAGCATCTTCATATTCCCCTGAAGTATCATCTTTTTCTGCTGATGGAGTCAGGTTTTTCAGGTCTTTAATACTTCCACCGGGGTCTGAAACTGCAACCTTAATAGATGATAGCAAATCCCACGATTCCCAACTTGCACCAGTCGCCTTGTTCCCTACATCATCAAGGAATTTGCAAACAAATGCGTTGGGGAATGTGACGGCA
>Ga0209757_10000077_pt1 | contig 28677 bp, 49 predicted proteins | sample ETNvirome_6_1000_FD_185472 | JGI IMG/M metagenome (GOLD analysis project Ga0209757, IMG submission 185472) | Marine viral communities from the Pacific Ocean - ETNP_6_1000 (SPAdes) (version 2) | ecosystem: Environmental > Aquatic > Marine > Oceanic | place: Pacific Ocean | collected 2013-06-19 | reverse complement strand
GTCTACCTATATGTTGTTTTTAAGATTTGACAGTCCCCTTCAACATCTTTTTTTTTTTTTAATAATATTTTTTTATATGTTTCCTTGCTTCTCTCTCTTTAGCACTCTTGGAAGCGTGGCAGCTTCTACATAAACTTTGTAGATTGCTTATGCTTAGTTTTGGTCCTCCATCTTTAATTGCTTCTATGTGGTCTATCTCTCTTGCTGGTTCTGTTAGTCCTTTGCTCTCGCATATCTCACATAAAGGTTGCATCTGTATCTTGTAGTTTCTTAAACTTCTCCAGGCTTTGCTGTTGTAGAATTGTCTCATATCGCCAGATGACCTTGATGCTGTGCTTCTGAATACTTCCTGCTTGGGTTCTCGCTTTGGTATCCAGGGTCTCGACTTCTTTGGTGGGAGCTTTGGCATTGTTATTGTTATTCTGTAATTAAAAAGTATAGCTCGGTGTCTTGTTCCAGTATATATTCTATTGCTCTTGGGTAGTCGAGTAGCTTTTGTTTATCGGCTATCCCACCCTCCCATAAATCGTGGCATCCTTTACGGCCTCCCATTGATAGGCAGTGGTATGTAATGTTATCTATTGCTGTCTCCAGGTCCTTCCTTCTGGCTCTGCTGATGTAGTGGCTGTGGCTCAGTGGTACATCTGAACGGCCACATCCTGTGCAGTAGTGTCCTCTTGTTTCTGCTATCTCGTTATAAACTCTTTTGAGTTCTTTATTAATCTTTGATTGTTTCTTACTTATCTGTTTCATATCTATTCTTTTAAATACCAATCTATAAGGTCCATTGCTTCTTCCATTCCTTTACAGCATTTGGCTAGGTAGCCTCGTTCGTTGAGGTCTTCTATCCATTGCTTTTGGTGTGGTGTTAGCCTTCCTGTTTTAGTTTTGAGTTCGATAAAAAGTCCGTGATAGTTTCTTCTGGCTTCTGTTATCTGTAGATCTGGGAAGCCTTTAACATATCCAGTTTTGATTGCTTTTGTTCTTTGGCTTTGGTATTGTTGATATTGTCCTCCTAATGAGGCACAGAACCTCACATCCTTATATTGTAGTTGTAAGTATGTAACTATTGCCTCTTGTTGCTTCTGCTCGTTCACAGCTGCAATTTAAGGGCTTATCTTTATGTTTAGGTACTTTAGGTTGTTAAGTTATTAATAGAGCGTTGTTAATTGCTAGAATGTCTTTTGTAGTCTTCTATTGCATTATTTATTAATTTGTAGATATAAACTCCTGCAAATACTATAATTCCTATTGCAATTCCAAAAGTGCAAACTAATATAATTTCTACTAATGTTTTAACTATTAAATTAATTATTAATATCGGTTTTCTCATTGTCATAATTTTCTATTGCTATTTCTTTTGCTTCCAGGATTGAGTCCATTAAAGCATCGTATATATTTTCTATTGTTTCATCTTTGGTGCTGTGCATTGATTTGTCTATCTCTTTTTCATATTGCTTCGCTACATATAAAAGTTTGTTGAATTTAACCTTTACCATTTGTGAATGTGTCCACTGCATCGTGTGGAGATGTTCGCTTAAGCATTTAACTAATGCAAGGGCTAGGTTTATATCCAGGTTTGTTATCAGTTGTTCTCGTTCGCTCTTTTGTTTCATCCTTCTAGTTTTCTTAGTTCGTACTTCAGATGCTCTATTGCTTTTGTTATGCATTCTTTTCCTCCATCCTTATGTTTGTTCTTTGCTCTTAAAATGTAGGAGCAGGCACTCCCTAAGTCGTAGCTTAGGTTGAATTGGTGTATTACATCTATTGCCTCCAGTCCTTTGTTTCCTATGTAGTATTTCGGTGTGTTCGATTTCTTATCTGTTCTTCCGTTTCGCTCTATATCGTAGTATAGTTTATTGTGCTTTGTCATTCTCTAGTATAGTTATAAGTTCTTCTTTATTAAGTATTTTTCTATTGTGCTTGTTATTCTTTTTAAAGTTTCCAGGGTCGAATAATTGTTTTATTTCTATTACTTTTCCTGCTTTGCTGTATTTTACGATCCATCTTATATCTTTATCAAAGCTCGCCTTTTTTAAGTGGTCCAGTATTCTCATTTCTTTGTTATTCTATAAGTTCCTTTGGATAAGCTGTCCCAGTATAATTCGCCTCTTAAATAGTATTTAACTTTGTAGTAGTTTTCCTGGAGTCGTTTTCTATAATCTGCATATTCCTCTTTTATTCCTCTTTTGTTATCTAAGTTTACATATTTTAATGTGCTGAATTCTTCCTTATCTTTTGGCATTGGTTTGGTTTCTTTTAATTATTTCTACACTTATTTTATTTAAATTTGATTTGAGGTTTCCAGCCTTCTTATCTAGCCAGTCAAATACTATTTCATTTTGTTGCGTTAATTCCTTATATAATAAAAGCCATAGGATATCTTTATCGCCTTGGGATTCTCTCATTAGCCATTTTTCAAATGCTGGGTATTTTTCTAGTTGTTCGGCTTTCATATCTTATTGTTTTAGTTCTTTAATTATTTCATCAAGTTGCTTTTTTACTTCAACTAATGTATGTCCTAACTCTATGTCTTGTGGGTCTTGTCTGTCATTATCTTCAAACTTAGTTAGATTAACAAATATTTTATGCTTTGTGTTTATAAGTTCGTTATCCACCAAACCCTTAATGTAATAAATTCTATCTTCTGCTTTCATATCTATTGTTTTAAATTAGTTTAGTTTTTTATTTGTCTTTTTAAATATCACTATGTATTCGTGCATTCTTATACTTTTTCTGTTTTTCTCAAATTTAGAGCACCTTGTTAACGCTACTTTAGATGCACCCTCATAAATTACTTCATCTAATAATATAAATCCATTTTCTTTTCCAATTCTAATTAAATCTCCGTTTAAATGTTCTAAAGCACCAAACTTATTTCTAAAATTACCAACAACCCAAACAGAAATACTACCATCTTCTAAACAATCATAAACTCTTTTAATAGATTTTGAAAGCATTTCTAAAAACCCATTATAATCTTTTTGATTACTTAAATCATTATCTAAATTGGAATATTGTTCAAGGTCATAATATGGTGGGCAAGTCAAAGAAAAATTAAATTTTATACCATCAAAGTTTTTATTTAAAGCGTCACCTTTTATAACAGTAAAATCTAAATCTAATTCCTTTTTTTTTGTATTTATTCTATCAACTTCCTCTTTTCTAATTTCAACACCATAATATTTATGACCAAACATAGATGAAATAATTGCCCTTGTACCACCACCTGCAAATGGGTCATAAATTGTGCTATTTTCATTACAATATGCTGATAATATCATTTGACATAAATTAGGGTTAAAAATACTTGGTTTTCCATTATTCACACCATTTCTTCTATCACTTCTATTACTATTTAAACTTTCTCTTGTTTGTGAGCTATCTCCTACTAATTTTTTTAATCTTTTAGTTATTTCCCAATTAGGTCGCCAAACAGAAGTAGGTAAAAAACCAATTCTTTTTTTAATAGATTTTTCTATTGTAATATTACCAAATAAATCTATTTTTTCAATTTTTTTATTTAGGTTATTATTAAACAAATCTTCTTCTTTCATTTCTTTGTGAGTGTTGGTTCGGTTCTTATTATTCCTGGCATTCCTTCGGTTGGTTTGCTGTCCATATACTCTGGGCATTTTGTACACTTTGCTTCTTTAGTAACCCACCCCTTGCCTTCTATATATATTATCGTTGCTTTTGGTAGGTGCTTTGTGTTTCCACATTTACAATAGTACATCATTTTATCTAATTTTTTTAGGTTTTCTATAAGTTTTTTATTTTGCTTGCTCATTTCAAGAGTTTTTTAAAGAGTTCCATCATTACATTTACTGTTATTGTATTTCCCATCTGTTTGTATCTTTGAGTGTCGCTTACCCCTTCGGTGTGATTGTCAGGAAAACCTTGTAGTCTTTCACATTCTATTGGTGTTAGCCTTCTAATTTTATCTTGTTTTATTAAATCATCTGCTCCTGCTCCACCTATTTTCAATGCACTCATTAAATCAGTTTCTGGATTGTGAAATTTAGCTCTAAATCCATTTCCATTATCTTTATTTCTTTGATTGTATTCATTTAGTTTCTTAACTGTTTCTTCTTTTAAAAAATACTTATCATCTACCTTAAATACTCTGTTAGCTTTATTATATCCATTTGGGAATGATATATCTGCACAGTCTCCTTCATTAAATTTATCTATTATGTCAGAATTAATATATCTTTTTATATCGTTTTCATCATTAATCATTTGTTGTTGAGAATTACTCAAATTAAAGTATTTACTATTTGGATTGTCTTGTAAAATATCTTTCAGTTTTAATTCTAAAGGAAATTCTTTTGGAAATGTAAAGTTATTATCTGCTTCATCTCTTATTCCTACTATAAAAATTCGTTCTCGGTTTTGTGGTATTCCATAGTTTTTAGTGTTTAATACTTTGTAATGTATATGATATCCTAAATTATCAAAAGGCATAATAGACATTTGTGTATTTACAGTTGATGCTAAACAATCTATTATAGTTTGAAATGTTTTTCCTTTATCGTGTGAAACTAAACCTTTTACATTTTCAGCTATAAAATACCTAGGCCTGTGTTCTTTTAAATATCTCAATGCATCATAAAATAATGTTCCTCTAGTGTCTTCAAAGCCACCCCTTTTTCCTGCTAGGCTAAATGCTTGGCAAGGAAATCCAAATACTAATAAATCTACATAAGACAAATTCTTCATATCTAGTGTTGTAATATCAGTATAAAATTGTTTAGTATTAAAGTTTTTTAAATATGTTTGTTTTGCGTATTTATCTATATCGCAAGCAAATTCTATCTCGTGATCAATACCTAAATTATTTAAGGCTTGCTCTGGGCTACCCACCCCACTAAAAAATGTTCCTACTTTCATCCTATTTGTTTTGTGCTGTTTATATTTAATCGCTTCATTCCTGTTCCCTTCCTGCTTCTGTATTGCAGTCTCTTATCTTGCAGATGTTCCTCCACTGTTTCATTGTCCCATATTATTTGTCGGTGGCTCTTTATCCATTTGTAATATGTTTTTACTGTTATGTGGTATTCTGTGGTTTCTCGCACTCCGTTTCTGAAAGACTCCCATATATCCTTAAGTTCCATATTATGAAAGTCTCGCTTTAAGTCATCGGCTAGAATGTATGCAAAACTCACAATCGTGTCCTCTGAAGGGTTTTGTCCTAGCTCCAGGTACGCTTTGCTCATTATATCTACTGCTTGCGTTCTTAGTTCCTCTATTGCTATGTTCTTTATCATTGTCCGTTTAATTTATTCATCATTTGTTTTGCTCTATTAAAAGTTTCCATCTTGTTTTTAAAGTTGTTTTTCTTTGGTGCTGTTTTGTTCCATTGCTTTTGTCTTGACTTCCATCGGCCTATTCTAGCTTTTAAGTCCCAAGTCCTTTCGAGCTCCCATCTCATCTTTGTTTTGCTCTTATTTAATTCCGACCAATAAATTATAAAAGCTCGGCTGATGTTCTCATCTGCTTCTAAAATTAAAACCTCAGCTTCAAAAGATTGAATTCTTAAGGATATATTATTAATTGTATTATTAATACTTGTACTATTATACTCCTCTTTTTTAGTGATAGGGGTATCCCCTTTTTGAGTTATACCTATCCTTCTTTGTATTACTTGGTTTCCTTCCTTAATGATCTGAACCTTTATAAATCCTGCTTTATGTAAATCCGAAATCCAGGAGCTGATGGTGTTCTTTGTTACATCGTATAAATCTGAAAAGTATCTATTTGATGCGAAGCAGTATCCTTCCTTGCTTGCTAGTGCTGTTATCTCGCCATATAATAATTTGGTATTTGGCTTGAGGTTGCTGTATCTCACATTGGCTGGAATAATTGCGTAATAGCTAGGCTTCATCTATCATCTCTTTTAATTGCTTTATGTTCCAAGCTATGACCTTTTTCATTTTTATTTGCTTGTTCAGTTCTGTTTCTAAATTTGACATCCCTTTATCAGCCATCTGGTTTTTGAAATTTAAATATTTCAGTTTTGTCGCTGTTTCTATTTCTATTAAATCTATCATCTTATAAAAGTGATGCATTGCCGTTGCGTGGCTCGTTATTGATTTCATCTTTGCAGGTATATGATTAAATCTCATTCCTAATTCATCCACTAAATAAAAGATTAGAAATCTCCGAGCCTCCACCACCCCCTTCTTCCTAGAGAGTGGTCTATCGAATTCTTCTTTTCTTATATTAAATATATCGGCTAGTGTGCATTTCGCTATTTCTATTGTTTTGTCTCTTGTTTTATCCATTATTTTTGTTTTGTTATTAAATTTAGTGTATCAAAGTTTGTATTATTTCTTCGCATAATTGTTTCGGTATGATTGATCTATCGTAATTATTTTTTAAGCCTTGTGTTCCTGTGGTGCTTCCTCTTGGTGCTGGCTCGTGTTTACACTTAGTATTTCCATTGTAACACATTGGTTTTGGTTTCCATCCAAAAGGATTAAATATATCTCGTAAATTGTTTGACCATATATCTGTGGGCTTCATTCTAGTATCTCCATAACTGCAGTAGGTTACTGTAGTTCTATTGATACCTTTTACTTTTTTTCTCATTTTTCCTCTAGGGTTTTCCATATAGAATTTTGATTTAGGAAACCAAGTAAATATTTCTAAAGTTTTATTTAATATCTCCATACCTAGTACAGCTTCTTTAGTTTTAGGTGTATGATTTTCGTTCCAATGAACACCAATGGATGCTACACTAAAATATGTGCAAGGTGGAGATGCCCAAATCAAATCTGGTACAAAAGGTATCATTTGTTTTTTTAATTCTAAAATATTAATTACTAAATCAATTCCATCAAAATCATTTATATCAATTGAAAATACTTGATGTCCTAAAGATTCTGCTACTTTGCCTATAGACCTACTGCCTGCAAACAATTCTAATACTTTCATTTCTTATTTGTCTTTTGTAATAAAATCTGCCATAATTTTTGCAGTTTCTAGTATCTCAGCTAATTCTAAGCCTTGAGCAATTCCTAGGTCCGTGGCTGTCTTTAATGCTACCGATCGTGCTATCCTTTCAGCTTCGTTTCCTTTTCGCTGTATGTTTGCAGTTGGTCCTGTGCTGTTTGTTTTGTTATAATTATTTGGTCCTGTATAAGGCTTGCCTTCTGGAATTATTTTTATTGTGCCTTTGTCGTTTATTGTATAAGTATAAACTTCATTAACTTGTACTTTTGCTTCGTTTGTTTTTCTGTATAATATTCCTATTGTTCCATCTAAGAATTCACATTCAAATTTAAATAATTCATTAAATGTTCCTTTTTCTATTACACTTTTTAGTTGGCTTACTTTTTCCATTTTTATTTATTGATTTGGTTATTGATTAATTGTTCGCACATTTTTTTATATGCATTTGTATTATCTATTTGTGCCATCATTTCTGTTAAGTCTGAAATAAATTCCTGCACCGAGTCTATTGCAAATTCCAAGGCCGTAGCTTCTAGTCCTTTTCCTTCATTTAAAAGTTCCTCCCTTCGCTCTAGGAGTCTTATCCTTTTCGCTTTGTAGTATGCTCGCTTTTCCCTTAGTATCGTGTTTGCTGTCATCTTGTTCTAATAATTAAAAGTTTGTTATTGTTTGCTTTGTATAATTCTTTGTATTTTTCTAGCTTCTGCTTAACCTCAGCGTTTATCTTTTCGGCTTTGCTTCCATATATCGTATGCCAATAAGAGCCCACCTGCTCCACCTTAAATTCATAGGCCTCATCTATATTATAATCTTCACCTACTTCTTCTATCTGGTCCTTTGTGCCGTACACTCTGATGCATTTTGCTTCCATCTTTATGTCTTCAAACATTGAGCCTGTCGCTGGATCTGATTTTGTTATGGTTACCGATTGGTAGTCGTAAAGCTCCCAATCTTCGCATATTAATTTAGACATTGTATCCTAGTTTTTGTTTCCACTTATCTTGTAGTATGCCTTTTCTTTGGTTGTATTTTAGGCCTCTTAATTCTGGACATTCCTCTTGTAGTTTCGCTCTTGCTCTTTTAATACTTGGTGCTGATGTGAGCTTTTCTTTTGCATACATCTTTAGAAAGTCTGTAGCACTTGTTTTAAAGGGGTCTAGTCCCATCTTTTCTAGTTCTCTGAACCAAATATGAGTGGTTAGTCTATTGTCGCTATCCTTCAAAGAAGGCACAGCCTCTAGGAGTTCTTTTACCTTTTGTTTTGTATTGCTCATCTTTTTATCTTATAAGTGGAGCGTACTCTTAGCGATGTTTCCATATCCTTCGCTCTTAGATAATCTATTTCTTTTTGTATTTCCATCATTGAGCGTTTGCCTATTACACTTGTCTTAGTCTCTTTGATTGGTTTTTTGTTGAGGGTGTTATATATATATACCATCCACTCATTGTAACTTAATCTATTCATATTATATATTTTTAAAATTAACTAAATTTCCTTGTGGGCTCATTCCATCATTAAATGCATTTTGTATTGCAATACTATTTAATAATGCATTTAAATCGCTCCATTGATTTTTGTCTAAATACTTATTTGTTTTTATTTCAAATTTATTAATATCATCTTTTGAAATTTCATAAGTCTTTTTAAAATCTAATGTTGGTTTGTAATTTTTCATTGATGTGATTACTTTAGGTAAATCAGTCTTTGTGATTGATACTTCTACTTTGAATTTTTTAGTCATTTTGTTTGTGCGAGTTTTGGCTCGGCTTTTTTTAATTAATATACTTAAAAAATTGTGCTTTTGTCTTACATTGAAAAAACATTTCTATCTCATCAAATCCTAAAAAAGAGATATTATCTATTTCTATATTATCTGCAAAAGTATTAGGATGTTTTACTAAGTATTTATCTAATTCTATTTTACTAGATAATTTTGCAATAGTTTGAAATAAATTATTTGTAATTGTAATTTGTTTAAATTTCATCTTGTTTGTTTTATGGGGGTTTTTACACCCCCTGATTATTATTTAGTTATTTAATCCTAATTTTTCTAAGAAATTATATCCTGTTGTAAATCCTTTTATAATTGTTCCGTTTGCTTGATTGTATCTGTGTTCAAACATTACTGCATTATATTCCCATCTTAGTGAGAACCAAAAATAAGCAGTTGAACCCTTTAAAGAAATTCCAATCATATCTTCATCAAATTGGTTTGTTGATGTTTCAATTGTTGCTTTTCCTTCTTCTTGTAATTTTAAAGCAGTGTTGATTAATTCGTTACACTTAGTCGCTTCTTCTGTTTGGTTGTTAAATATTGACATTTTGTTTATTTTTTTTGTTTGTTTGATGGTGTAAATATAAGGCCTATTTGTTAAAAACCTAATGTTATTGACATTATTTTAATATTATTTTTATACCCCTAAGTGATTGATAATAGGGTACTTACGAATAAATATAAAAAAAGTTTATTTTGTGCTAAAATTAAAGTGTCTTTTTTTGCCTCTTTTTTAAGAAACATTGCTGCACTTTGTTAATTTTATTTTGTGTATCTTTGTAATTCAGTTCGATATCGTTTACTCGATATTTTTATCTTGTTTGTAAGGCCTGGCTGTTCTTTTAATGGCCAGGTCTTTTTTTTACCCCATATTTAATGGTTCGATGATCGGCTGTTTTCCATCGTTAAGAATAACGGCACATCCTAGTATTGGTTTTGCTGTGTGAAACTTAGCATAAGAAAAAGCAAAGCTCTTATAATCTATTCCACAGGGTGCTTGTAATCCGAATTTTAAATCATTAAGGCTTGCCGTGAAATCAACAAATGCTTGGGTATGTATATGTCCCTGGACCATCGAGTGTCCCCAGTTTTGTACTCGCTTCATTATTCCTTTTCCACTGCACCCTGTTCCGTGGGTGTATAATACTCCATCGTGTACGAATTGTTCCTCGAATATCCAATCTGGGCATTTTAATACTTCATTCAATCTTCGCACCCATCTTTTGTCTATTCCTGCTTCTTCACTTTTCCTAGCTATAATTAAATCGTGGTTTCCCAAGGTTATAGTTATTCCATTTGGTACAGTGTCATTATTAAATGCTTCATACCATTTGGCTATTTCTTTTATCGCCATATCGAGCTCGTATTTCGCTCCGTGAGTCTGCGTATTAATAGAATGAAAACTCGCAAAATGTGAGTCGATTATGTCCCCAGTCATAGATACGGCATTGCAGTCGTGTTTCTTATAAATGTCTATGCAGTGCTGCAGGTAGCGTGGGTGGGTATAGGGTAGATGAATATCTCCAATAATTAAACGATTGACTTTCTTCCTACGATGCTCCTGCAGGAATTGGTTTTCTTTTTCGTTTAATCTTGGCCTGTATTCCTTCGCCACTATTTTCTAGAGCTGTCTGCTATTCCTTGTCCTATAACGAGTGAAATCAAAGCATAAAATAAGTTAGTTGCTGTTTCTTCATCCACTCCTAGGTATGTTACAATTGCAGGAATAATTACAGATCCTAAAGCATAATAGAATTTTTTAGAATTAAATATCTGCTTGATAAATAATCGGTTGAACCAGTCTTTTAATTTTTTCATTTTTGTTTTTATTTAATTAATAAGTCCAGCATACTTTTGCTGGTTTGTCTTTGTCATCTATATCTATATGAATAAAATTTGAGCCTACTCCTATTCGCTGTATTCCGAAATGTAGAGCTGCTTCAATTATTAAAAATTTCTGCTTGCTTGTTGGTGCTGCTATGTCTACTGCTAGTCCTTTGCAGTGTGATGAGTTTTCCACCCCTCCTATGCTTTTGTTATATTCTTCATCTCGGTATGCACTTGTAATCGTGTATGGTATTCCACTTCTGTTTCGCATATTATCTACTATCATTAATAAATTAATATCCATTTGCTTATGTGTTCCTGGGCTTCCAGGTTGGTCGAATTCTGATAAATCGAAAAAATTAAGTTTTATATTAATATCTATTTTTTTTTCCATTCTTTTATTTCTTTTGCGATTTTTATAACTGTATATCCTATCGCCACAATATACGATATTATTTTTAATCCTATCTCCATTCCTGTCATACTTATTCCTATCGCTCCTATATTTAGTAATATTGTTGTTGGGCAAAATTTCCCTATTATTTCATTTATCATTTTTGTTTTCACTATTTTAATTGTTTAATTGTGATTTGTGTTCCATCCAATACTGATTCACTTTTTGTTGAGGCATTGGTTGATGATTCCTTCCAAAATATCATACGATAAAATCTGTTATCTGCAGCTGCAGGGAATTCTAATATAACAGAACCAGCTGTCGAGCCTTTTCTTATTGTTGCGTTTCCTCTATCATAAATATAACAAGTGGTTGGGTCTATATCGCTCCAGCTTATTGTTGAGTCAGTTAGCGTTCCTAGTTGTATTTTTATTCCAGATAAAATTCTATTATTAATTGTATTTGTATTTGATGCTACATTCCATTGGAATTCAAAATAACGAAGCGATGTATTTGTTGCAATTTCCCAGCAGTATTCACTATTAGTAATTCCTGTTTTTCCTGCACTTCCGTGTGAAACAATATCGCCAGCTGTTCCTTCAGTAATTGGTTCTCTATCAAATTTCATAACTTCTGCACTTCCTTCTCCATTTGTTGCTGATGTTATAGTTGTAGTGTTACAAGTTAGCATTGAGAAAACCGAGAGAGCTGTTCCTCCTCCTCCACTTGATGCATCCACATAGGCTTTCACACTTTCGGCTGTAGGTACATTGTTAGCTGTTGCTCCAGCCATTGTATCTGAGTCTAGCCAGCCTGTTATTTCTACTCCACCTTTTGTTATTCCGTTATCATCTATATCAAAGCCTGCTATTGTTCCTTCGGTCTTGTTTTGGTATTGGCTTAATAGGTTGCTGGTATTAAATGTTATCGTGTCTCCTATTAAAATATTTTGATATATTGTTTGAGAGGTTACTAGTATTGTTGTTGCTCCAGGGGTTGCTCTGGATGATGCTTCAAATTCTATTCTATTTCCTGGAGCATTTGATGTATCTACAGATTGTGTTTGTAATATAAATTTATCTCCTTCACTTATAACTTCTTCTAATGCATTAACTTTGAGCGATGTTATGGTTTGTTCGTATGTTCCTGTCTCGCCAGTTACTACTATGTATTGTTCTTCTGTTATCGTTGTTATTGGTGCTATTTGTTGGTCTTGTAAAAACTTAGTATTTAGTGTATTGTTTGCAGCTGGGTTTCCCATTTTTGCTGATGAACCACCTCCAGGTGCTGGTGTTCCTGCTCCTCCTGTGTTTCCACTATTTAATCCACCAGTTGTTGTAGTTGTAGTTGTTGTAGAGCCTAGGCTTTGCATCTGCTCGTAAAGTTTCCACTTCCAGGTTTCCTGTATTGGATTCCATTCTCCTGTATGCATTATATATTTTCTTAGTGGAGTGTTGCTTTGTATATCTGATGGTGTTACAATTTTAGTAAATGGACACATAAATTGTGGCTTGTTTGTTGAGCCATCGTGGTAATATATAGAATGAGTAGGGTTTATTGTTGTTGATACATTAAATTCTACAAGGCTTTTAGATTGTGCTGAGAATATGTCCTCAGCTAATTGTTGAGCCATTGAGTTGTTTCCTGTTAATGTATCTTTTCCCCAGATTCCAGATGCATCTGAGTTCTTCCACACTGTTCCTGTGTAAATCTGAACCGTTCCCCTTCCTCCGAAGCCATCGCCAAATAATACATCTTTTACTGTTTCATTTGCAGTGTCATCTCCTGTTTGCACTAGCGATGTCAAAGTTGAGTAAGACCCCACAGCTCCACTTATAATTGGTGCGAATTCAGAAGAACCTATCCCATAGCCGTATGCTACATTTTGGTATGCGATATCATAATCCCAAGGGTTTGTATTTGGATTAGCTACAGTTGGATTAAACCTTCCGTGGCCACTCCAGTTAGTTGTAGTTCCTGTTAATGTAGACCTTACATAATATCCTATCTCCCAGTCTCCAGCTGTAAAAATTGAAGCAGGAAATGTAGGGAATTGGTAGGGTGTTCCTGTAGTGAGGTCTATTGTTTGGTTTCCTGGTACTATTGGGTATGTTCCCATACAAGGCCAGGCAGCCCAAGTTAAGGCTACGGTTATAACCCATTCGTGGACATTATTAATATAATCGAAATTTAAAAAATATTCCCAGCCATTTACATATGGTTCTGTATTAATTGTATTTGTTCCTGTACCTGTTTCCCGAGCTACCATACACCATTCGGTTGAAAAGTCCCCAGCTTCCATTGAGTTGTTTGTTAAAGCTATATAAATTCTTTGATAAAATGCTTGATCTGTTGTTCCATCAAATGTAAAATTCCCCAGCGATGTAAATTCGTAATTTTGTGATGTAGATATTGGAGGTCCTATTGAGCTTGTTAGTGGTATTGGTGGGAATGCTGTAAATGAGTTGAAATTATCCACATTTAAAAAGTCTACAGTCACTTTTTTGAACGCTGGAAGCGTTCCGTATTGTCCTCCTGCTAATTTATAATTTTTTACATTTGGAGCTGCCTGTGTATTATCTACATATAATTGATAAGTACTCCACCAGTTTTCTATAGTGTCGCTGGTGGATTGAAAAACTCCAGCCATATTATATTTATAAATATCAATATCATCTGGGTTTGAATAATTCCCAGATTGGTCCACTTCCCATTGATTTATTTGCACAAAATACCATTTATTTTTCCAGAGAAAACATCGCATTCCCCAGGCTTTGCAAATCGCCACTATAACATCGTAGCAGTTCATTGCTTTGTATTTTATTGTATCATCGGATTGCGATTCCGTTTCATAAAATATATTAGGTTTACACCTTGTCGTTGCTAGTGGGTCTACTGTGGTGTTTGCCATTTCTCCATTATACCAATTCACGGCTGTTACGATTTGTGGTTCAGCTGTGTTCCCTTGGGGAGTTGAAAAATACCCACTTTTACTTAAACAGATAGATATTAAATTTTTAAAACTTCTATACAGCACCATATCTGGTGCTATGTAGGTGTCCTCTACATCATATAGTCCTTCTGGTGTTTGGTCCAGGGTGTCTGGTATAAAATCATAATGTTTAAGCGATGCTAGTCCATCGATGCATTTTAGTTTTATGTTATACGGCATTGATTCATCTGGGTCAGCTGACAAATCCATCAATAAATACCCACCCCAGATTGGTCCTGCTGTTGGATTGTCTGTGCCACTTACCCATTGTCTATAAAGGGCTACATAAACATCTCGCTCCTGTCTATTTGTTTTTAATTCTTTTATATAATTTGAAGAATTCGTGTCAGTGACCATCATCTCTAATGTCAATGTAGAAGGTTTCAAAGGTGCAAACATTTTAGACCCTTCACTTCCGTATTTTATTTTTATTCCACCTCCACCTAGCGTTCCCTCTTTATCCATATAAGTTCCACTAGCTATATCATCATAAATTTCGAGTCGGTAGTGCATACCCTTTAGAGATTTTATATCAAAATAATAAGTTCTGTTAAATGCCATTATATATATCTTTGTCTATTTGTTCCTGTGTCTTCATTTGCTAGGAATATGTCTTCGCCTTTTAATACTCCACCTACATTTAATGCTACATTCATTTGCTGTTGGTTTCCTAGCATATTTTTTAATTTGGATAGTGGTGCTACTACTTCTGGGTCATTCTGAGCTCCTGCATATTCTCCTACTAATGCGTTGGTTGGTCCGTATACAATTCCTCCAGAGGCCATAGGTAGTGGTGTAGATGCTATCGTAGCTATTTGAGCTGCTCCAAGTCCAGCCATTAATCCTGCTAGAATTGGTCCTGCTATTGGTCCTCCTTGTGCTAAAGCATTTACTATTGCTTGTGCCGTTCCCATTATTGCACTTGCTATTTTCATTGCTTTGTCTCGCTTCGCTTGTTTAAGTTCTAGGGCTTTTCTTTTAGCATCTATCTTTTCATCTGCTTGTGCCTTCTTTTGGGCATATTTGTCTTCTATCTTTTTTATTGCTGATTTTTTTTGTTCTTCAGTCATTTTAGAATTCTCCACTCCTAAGAGTTCACGCTCCATATCTTTTGAGAACCTTTCATCGCTTGCTGTTTGTTCGTTGTCTAGTATAGCCGTTTGTTTTTCGTGTTCTGCAGCAAACATATTACCTATTCCAGATAGAGCAGCTCCAGCTACTTGGCTTATGTTTCCCCATACTTCACCCACTTTATCAGCTAATTCTCCATATCCTTCTTTTGCCCATTCTAGGTATTCCTGTAATGCTGACTTTTTCTTTGCTATCGATTTATTTAATGCTGCAGTGCCATCATCTCCACCTCCACCTCCACCTCCTCCTTCTCCTCCACCTCCTCCACCTCCTCCTTCTGGTACGAGTAAACTAGAGCCACCCATAAAGCCTTTTAGTTTATCTTTTACTTTTCCTAGTTTATCTGTAAACCAGTTGCTCACATTATCTACTGTCCCTTGGATGTCTTCTTCTGTTATCATTTCTAGGGGTCTAGCATTCATTGTCGCTTCTACTCCATCAGCAAAGTTTTGAGCCGTTTTATCTCCAAACTCTTTAGCATTTTCAGATATTCCATCGAATGCTTCGGCTATAGTATCTCCTATTCCAGATGTTGCTTTTTTAAACCCATCAGCTATTTTTGATTTATCAAATGTAAATATTCCCAGTATAATATCTCCTATTCCACCCAGTATTTTCATTGCTGAATTCTTCATCGCTACAAAAATATCAACTACACTTTTACCCCAAAATATTGCATAAGCTAATACTGTTTTTAAAGTAAAAATGACATATTGAATTGCTCCTCTGAAAAGTGTACTTTCATTATAAAGCGTTATAAAATAATTTACAAATTCCACCAGATATCCTTTTACCGTTCCCCAGTTATTATAAACTACATAAAAAATTGCACCTAAAGCTACTACTACTAATCCTATCGGAGATAGTACCATTCCTAAAGCTGAAACTAAACCACCAGCCAGTGTCATTAATGGTCCAGATAAAGCTAATACAGCTGCTGCTCCAGCTATTAGTTTTTTAGTTCCTCCATCTAAAGATGTAAACCCTTTCGCTATTTTTGTAGCTCCATCAACTAGTGCAGCAAATACTGGCATCAACATCGCACCCAGTTCCATTGCAGCGTTCTTTAAATTATTAAAAGACTTCTGCATTTTAAACCCTGCAGTTTGGCTGACTGTTTCAAAGCCTTCATCTACAAACCCAGTAGATTGGTGTAAATCATCAAGTACAGCTTTGTATGTTTCGGTTTGATTTCCAAGTACACCTAGCACCCCTTTTAATGCTTGGCTTTTACTAAAAAATTCTGATAGGTCGACATTGTTAGTTGCAAATGCCTCTTGCATTTCTATTAATGTCGACTGTAATCCTTGGCTTCCTATCTTTTCCCTTAATCCATCTACTGACATTCCTACACTTTCTAGGGCTGCTTCCTGCTTTGGAGTAATTTTAGCGAATGACATCATAATTCCACCCAGTCCTGTGGTAGCTGCGTTAGCATCTCCAGTAGTTTTGGTGTATGTAGAAATCATCGCACCGAGTTCTTCAAATGAGATATTTAAATTAGCAGCTAGTCCGAGTTGCGTTCCAAGTACTCCAGCCAGGTCTGATGCTTCAAACATACCAGTCTTTACCATTCCTCCGAAAATATCCAGGGCTTTTGAAGCTGATAGATTTTCCTCCCCATATGCGTTCTGAGCAGCTGCAGCTACTTTAGCAAGGTCAGCTTGTTCCCCTAGTCCTATCGCTACACCTTTTGACACTTGCTCCAGGGTTGACATTGCATTCGCACCTTTAAGTCCTGCAGATGTTAAAAAGAATAAACCCTCGGCTAGGTCAGCTGGTGCTTGTGCTGTTTCGCCAGATAGTTTCATAACCTCTTTTCCCATTATATTGACTTCCTTCGCTGAAATACCGACCAGGGTATTTATCTTGGTCATATTCTTTTCGAAATCAATAGCCATTTTAGCTCCAGCTACTCCTATCATTGCAAATGGTAGAGTGAAGCTCATAGATATACTTCTACCTATAGCTTTCATTTTCGTACCGAATGCTACCATTCGTTTTTGGGCTATTGCTAATCCTTTAAAAAGTGGAGATGTAACTGCGTTGATTACTACATTTAAGGAAGCGAGGGCTTTTTTAGGCATTTTCTTTTAGTTTTTGTATTTGGTCATCGTAGTCGGAGTCTCTTATAATCTTTTCTATATCGTGCTTCTTTTGTGCAGTCGTTTTTATTACTTTTTCCCAGGGGAATGTAGTAATTTTTTTAGGATCTATTCCTCTTTTTAAGTGTGGATTAATAATAACGCAAGCCATCCATCTTGCTCGCTCCCATTCTGCTTGTTGGTTTTGTTCGTACAGCTTTTTGCTTCCAATCTGAGCATTGTAAAAATTGCGAGGGCACATATTATAAAATTGTTCTAAGCTCATATTTAATTCTCCGAATGCTATTTGTTCTAATATATCAAAAGTTATTTCTTCACTCTTTTCTTTTTTGCCTTTTTTTTTGATGTGTCTTCCTGGCCTCCTATATTGTGTCCCATATGTTCTCCGAATATTTCTAAGGCTCTAGTAAGGCCTCCCATATCTGAGTCTAATAAATCGCTTAATTCATCTATCGTAAGGTCGAAATCTTGAGATGATTTTCTGCACCCTTCTTCGATTCCTACTAATACTAATTGTAGAGCTTGGTCCAGGGTCATATCCTGTCCTAGATTCATTAGTTTGTTTAGCGATGTTCCTGTTGCTGCACAATATTTTCTTAGTCCGTTAAAGCCAAAAAATACAGGATAATTTTTGTTAGCTATTTTTACTATTTCGTATGTCATTTTCTTTATTTTGTTAAAGGTTAATTTTAAGAGTTTTCCCCAGCCACCCCTTTAACAAATAAAAAGGTAGCCAGGGTTTACTCTATTGTTGTTATGATGCTGCTTGTACTAATTCTCCAGTTCCACTGAACGATCCACTCCAAGTACTCGAGTCTTCATTTGGTGTGTCTGCACTTAAAGATGTTAGGAATGCTTGACCAGTCCACTTGATGTCTCCTGTTACTTCTGTAGAGAATTTCAATTCAAATTGTGTTCTAGCGTAGATGTATGTGCTGTATAACTCATTAGCTGTCAGGCCTGCTATAGCCGATCCATCTAAGTTTGTAAATATTAACATTCCTTCTACTGAAACTTCCCAGTCTCTTTGTCCTTCTAGTTGGTCTCTCCATCCACCAGAGTCTTTTGTGCTTGTGTCTCTGAGGTTGTGATTCATTGATATCGAAGCTGAGGTAGCGTAAGCAACTTTAGTGCCTGCTACATAAACTCCAAATTTTGTACCGTTGATTACTCCATCTGTAGCCATAATTTTTAATTTTTTTTAGTTTATTATTTTTTTTTATTAGTTTTCAGTTATCTTGTATCTTTGTTATGTTGTTGATTGTACTAATTCATTTATTCCAGTAAAACTTAGATTAAATGTTGTATTGTCTTCATTTGGTCCTTCTATCGATGCTGATGATAAAAAGGCAAAACCACCCCAGGCTCTAGCTCCAGAGAGTAGTGGTGTTACCATTATAAACTGCTTATTTTGTCCTGTATAAAATTCTGTTATTATTTCATCAAATGTATATCCTGTTGGGGTGCTTCCATCTACTAATCTATACGCTAGTTTTCCTTCAAACTCCATAGACCATTTTCTAGTTGTTGGTAGTATTTTCTTCCAGTTGTAAGTTTCCCTAGCAGATATATCTTTGGTATCCATTTCTACACTATAGCTGACAGCTGTGCCGAATAATACAGTTGATGCTCCTATGTAGAGTAGGTATTCCGTTCCATTAACTATTCCATTTAAAGCCATTATCCTATTGTTAAAATTCCCACACGAACGCTTGCGTGTGCTGAAACAGTAAATGTGCAGATTCCATCTGTGCCGTTATATGCTGTGACAGGAAATGTCCCCATAAATGCTATATTTCCATCTGCTACTACAGTTGTAGCATCGTTTTTTTCTAAGTCTCCATATATAGGATTTTCTACTGAGGTTGTTACAGCCGTTACAGTCACAGTCACACTTGAGCCACTATCATTTTTAATCATAATAAATTCTGTTCCTCCATTTGAGAAAGTATTAGATGTCGCTTCTAATGTAGTGAGCGTTGGGGTGTCCCCTCCTTCTATTATAGTTTGACTATTTATCAGTGCCATTTTCTTCTATTTTTTTCTTTGCCTTCACTTTTCTTTTTGTTCCTGGTTTTGGCTTACATCCATCAATAGCTAGTAATTTTTCGTATGTTTCATTATCGCAGGCTAGTTTGCTTCCTGCAGGAAATACTCGACCCTGTGGGCTGGTATATTCTTTTGTTAGTGTTATATCCATTATTCTATATTTATCCAGCCATTTGCTGGGTTGTTAATAAATTCTATTATTACTTTATGATCTAAAGATGTGTAGTCTTTAAGTGTTTCTGGTTTTGTTCCTTCATATTTTAATATGAATTCTGAACCATCAATGCTATATCTTAGCGTATCTCTAAACTCCACCACTTTTGCAAAGTTTATATTATCGATTTCTAATGTTGGCAGTATACAATATTTCATATTATTAAGGGACATCCGTTGTTATGTCCGAGCTTATCATATTAGTCATTGTTCCTTGATTGTTGTTTGTGCTTAAGTCTTGGATGTAAGGGTATGCAGATGTCCCTGTTGGGTCTCCCATTCTCCAGTAACCTGTTAGACCTGTATGTGCTGATAGGTCAGTTGGTGTTCCACTGTTATAAATTGCTGTTACTTGAGTTGATGTTAATTCTATATTAAATAATGCAAACTCATCAATGTTTCCATCTAAATAAAAACTATTCTGTTCGGATGTGGCTATTCTTAATTCTGTAGGTGTATTCCACATTGCTACATAGCTTCCACTCACAGATTGTGTTTGTCCAGGTAGGATTGCATCCACATATATTTTTATTCCTGTTTGACTACCAGATCCATCATAAGTAAAAATATAATTATGCCATCCAGATGTGCTGATTGCTGCATCCATTTGGCTTTGGATATAACCTCCTGTGCTGCTATCATATAGTCTTATTCTTAATAAATCGGAGGAGCTTGTTAGTATGTGATATTCTTTTGCTAGTGATGTTGATTTTGCAAATAGTGGAGCTTGGCTTCCTTCATTTATTTTTGCCCATAATGAAAAAGTAAAAGGGATGTCTGTTAGATTATTTCCGAATGTGAAAACATCGCTATCTCCAAGGTTTAGATAATCATCTACTCCATCAAATAATATAGAATAAAGATTCGACCACGGTGCTGGTGGTGGTAGTATATTTATTCTAAGTTTAAAGTCTAAGTGCTTTATATAAATTCCTCGACCTCCATATGCATCATCGTAGTCATCCACAGCTGATTCATAAACACAGGAGTCTAGTGATACATCATTATCGTATGGTGTTGGTACTGCTCCCCATTCTCTATCTAGTGCATTTCTCACTTCTACTGCTATGTTTTCTACTTCCAGGTATGTTTCGGCAAATACTGATATTTGTACTCTTGATGTGTCTAGTATTGACCTTTGTTTTAATCTTGGGTCTGCTCCTGTACTTATGCTGTCTCCTTTCGTGTCTAATGGTACAGAGCTTATTTCTCTATATACTATGTATGGGCCTCCTGTTGGTTGTTCGCCTCGTAGAGCGAATATTTTAGTCGATGGCACTAAAGCTGTAAGGTCAGCATAATTCGTTAGTAACGGATATATAATTGCTCCTGCTCTCATTATTTATAAAGTCTTTTTAATCCTTTAGTTTCTCTTTGTAGTACTTTTTCTACTATTGCTTGGCTTCCTGCTAGGAGTATTGAACCTGCACTGCTTTGCGATTTGTCCCAGGCTGGTCTCATAAATGGATGAGGTTGTGCTGTAGCACTTCCGTATTCAACTATCGCTCCATAATATCCACCACCTCTTTGTTCATTCTTTTTAGCCGAGCCTCCTGTTGCTTTTGGTCCTACATATAAAGCTGGCAGTTTTCTACTTGCTTTTGTGCTAAATGCTTTTATACTTCTTTTAAGGTCTCCATCTTTGTTGCTTATTCCAGCTCTTGCTGATTGTATAATTGGTTTAGCTGCTTGTTTAAACACAGCCATAAAGAATTTATTTTTTTTAACTGCATAGGGTATTTTACGCATCGCTGCTTGGAGTTCTTTATTCCCTAGTACTGTGCCTGCATTTATAGTTCCTAAATTCATTAGTTATTATCTTTTGCTATTGCAGTTACTTTATTTATTTTGTGTCTTCCATCTACTTCTGCTACTGATTCTATATAAAAGTATTTTAAGTCTCTATTATCTTTTTCTACTGCTATTCTCCATCCAGGCTCTATCTTATCTACTGTTTCATCATATCTCATATAAAAATCTACTTTTTGTTGGCCTACTTTTTGCTCTGCTTCTTCTCCTTCTTTTCCACCTCTATATACTATATGAGCCCATATGAACCTGCTCGTAGTTGCTTGAGACCATACCTCATCTTGTATCCCACCATAGTTTGCATTTTGTGTAAATCTACACTGTTCTACTTCTACTGGTGTGTCTAGGCTTCCTACTGAAATCATAAAGTTTGTATTTTATAAGGGTTCATAAGGTATTGAGCTGTCCTTGGTATTTCTGATACTATTTTTCCTACTATTACTGATTGTCTATTTTCGTACATATCAGCCACCATTATTTTAATGCATTGTATTAATGGATCTGGTATGTCGCTCGAGCTATCATATCCTACTTTATAATTTACTTTATATTTTTGCGTTATATCGCTATCTGGTGTATCTATGGTAGCGTTGTTGATATACATTCTAGGTGGTTTTGCCTTTGTGATAAATTCCACCCCAGTTTGAGCCACCCACGATGCACTTTGATTAACTGAAAGTAAAGGAGTGTTTGTTGATAAAATTGGGCTTTTATATAATATTTCTACATCGTTAATATTAAAACCATATTGATTTAATTCAGTTTCTAATAAAAAAATATTACAGAATTCTTCGATTCTTTGCACTGCTGCTTTTTCTAAATCTGCTATATAATTATCATCTGCACTAAAAGTTATACGCAGATGTTCCTTCAAGTCAGCCGTGCTTACTATTTGTGTATTATGGTGTGATTCGATTTGTAAATATTTCATTTTTGACTAACTTTTCTTTTAAAATCTTGTATTAACTTATCTCGTTTTTTCCGTTTTTTCTTAACCTAGTGATTTGCTTGTATTCTAATATCTCAAATGTTTAATACTAATACTTATTAACACTAGCAAAGTTCCCTCATAGGCCTCTAAATAGCCTTAAAATTGATTTGGCTATTATCTAAAAAAGGAAGAAACAAGGGGAAAAATTCCCCAAGTTTCGACCATTTTTTTTAATAATTATGCCTCAACTAAAGTAGCAAATGCTTTGTCATTTTGCACTGCATCTCCATCTACTAATGTAGTAGCGATAAGCGTTCCTAGTCCTTGTCTTGACTTAGTGTATGGGTCATATAATAAATCCAATCCACCGAATTGAGCTAAGTGTACTTTAGAGAAATCTCCAAACATAGCGTGTGCTTTATTAGCTGTACCTCCATTTCCTACATTAGTTGAAAAGAAACCATAGTAGTTGTTTAACTCTTTAGTTTCTGGATTCCATAATGCTGCTACACCAGTAGTTTGTAATAAACTTCTAATAGAAGAATAAGCATCTTTATCAAATATATACCCCATTCTCGCACCTTCCAATGGTACATCGTTTCCTAATACTGTAGCTTCTAAGTCAATAAAATCTGCAGCAAGTACACCTGTTGATGATGCCGTTACATCTTTAAAGATAGATGTTGGAGCTCCAGAGATATCATTTGCACTTAGTAATGCTTTTTCCCAAGTAGAAGCGATGTTAGCTGCCATATTTCTACGGATTGCTGCTTCTAGTCCTGCGTTTTGAGTCATTGCTTCTTTAGATAAATCAACTACTGAGATTAATTTTTTAGGAGTCAATGTGATACTTGTTGTTGCACCAGCAGCTGATACATCAGTACCAGGGTCTTCTGCTACCCAGCTTGATGCGATATCAGAAACTACAGGAAATTTTTGGTCAGCTACACCTGAGTAAAAATTAGCTCCTGCACTTGCAAGTACTAAGTTCGCTTCTAATTGGTCAGTGAAAGATTGTACTTCTAATGGGCTAGATGCTGCAGTCGTTACTGCTGCTCTTTGGTTTAAGATAGAATGTGGAATTGCTACACCTCTATAAGTTTGGTGTGGTGTTTCGTTTCTAGCTTCCTGGTCCATTTCTTTTACTAATCCTTCTAATTTTCCATTTACTGCTTGCTTCATTGCATCTTGGAATGAGTACGATCTTTTGTCTTTATCTACTGTTGTAGATACAGTTGCACCACCTACTGATGCTGCTACTCTCATTTCGTTTTCCATTCTTTCTGCTCTTTTAATTTCTACATCTAACGCATCGATTTTATCTAATGTGTTATCTACTTCTGTTGATTCAGCCTCGTTTAAGTTTCTAGATTCTCCTTCTGCAGTATTTTTAATACCTTCCAAAGTTTCTACTAAGCTTGAGCGAGTCTCTTTTAATTCTAGTGACTTTTTCATTTTTTTCTTTTTAATAGATTAATTTTTAAATTTAATAGTGTATTCAATTCGTACTTTTCCTCTTGTTGTTTTCTTTTGTTTTCTTTATCTATATAATTAGACCTTTGTGCAAGTGCTAGGTCATTTGCTGAAGGGTAGGCTGGTAGCGATACTGGGCTTACATCATATAATCGTTTGACTTTTTTGATGGTTCTTATATCTGCACCATTCTCTGCTCGCTCCCAAGCATCGCCATCTTTTCCAATCGTAAAGGCAAAGCTAGACTGAGTAATGTTTCCTAGTCTCATATTTTCCTTTAAATCTCGGCCAGCCGTTGTATCTGGTACATCTAGTTCATATCTTAGTCCTGTTTCATCTACGCTTAATCTTAGCGTTCCTGCTTCTGTTCTTCCAAGTATTAAGTTTGGGTCGTGATTAAAATATGCTCTGGTGTCATCTTTTAAAACATCATCAAACGCTCCTGGTTTTATTTGTTCTCTGAAACCTCCGAGGTCTTCGCTTAGGCTGTTAAAAACTGCAGCGTGGCCTATAACTACATCCTTACCTTCTTTTGTGTCTAGTCGGCTTTCTATATTAAAGTATCGCTTTTCTGATGTATGTTTTTTGTCCCATACATCTACTTTTTCCTTCGCTCTATATTCATCTTCTTCTTCTTCCAGTTCTTCTTCTTCTTCCTCATCGATTTCTTCTTCCAGTTCTTCTTCTGGTGTTTCTTCCATATCTTCTGGAGCTCTTACCACTTCTTCCTCATCGATTTCTTCTTCCACCGATTCGGCATCCACTTCTTCCTCTGCTTCCACGCTATCTTCAATAGATGCATCAGTATCTTTTTCATAAACAATTGTAACGGTTTTCTCATCTTCTATAATCTCGATTATGTGTCTTTTTTTTACATCCATTTTATTCTGTTGGTTTTTCTGTGCTTGTTTTTAGTGTTCCTCCTTTTATTATATCATTTAATGTCGCCATATTTAATTGCATAAAGTGATTAGAGCCTCCTTCGATCGTTGGTAGTTCTTCTAGTTTTCTAATTTCATCTATGCTCATTGCTCCAATGTTTAGCATTGTTCTATAGTATTCGCTTCTATCTTTTGGTGTTCCTCTTAGCAAAGCATTAACTATAAATTTCGTTTGTACTTTTCCTTGTTCGTTGGTTCTAAACAGTTTAGTATTCATCTCAGATTCCATCATTATTAAATACGGCATTAAACTGTACTGCACGAATTCTCTACTTTGCTCTGAGATATTATTAAAGCTAGATTTTGTTAGGTCTCTTAATAAGTGAGGAGGTAAATTAAACAAACGAGCGATTTCTGTTATACTGAATTCTCTAGATGTTAAAAATTGAGAGGCCTCATTTGATAGGCTAATCTGTTGAAATTTAAGGCCTTCTTCCAGCACCATTGTTTTATTTGCATCTGCTATGTTTGTGTAGTTTTCCTGGAATGAAACTTTTAATCTAGTAATTGCTTCATCTGATAGGTGTCGCTCTGTAGAAAGTACACCACTTACTTTTGCTCCATTGCCGAAATATGAATTTCCATATTTTTCTAGTGCTAGTCCATAGCCGATTGCGTTCGCTCCTACATCTACTGGAGACATTCCTACTATTCCATCTGCACTCATTACTTTAAAGTGTAATATTTCGCTGCTATCTACTATTCCTCCTTGGTCTATTTCATAGAATATTTCGCCTTCATTTTCTACTACTTTAACTTCTTTAGCTATTAATGGTATCAGTTCCACTGGTCTAGCTCCACCGTTTCTTTTAATATAAACATAGGAGTTTCCTCTTGTCAATAAATCAATCATACACTTTTGTATTAAGGTGTAGGTTGTCATTTGTGGGTTCGGTTGCCTGTGCAATAAATTAAAAAGCTGATGCGTTGATGCTTGGTCCTTATTGCCTTGCTTGTCTTTTTCTATTATTGTAAGTGGTAGCTGTGCTACTGATTCAGATAGTATTCTAATTGCAGCCCATACAGCTGTAAAATTTAACGCTGTTTCATCTGTTACAACAATTCCAGAGCTCGAACCTCTACCAGTCATTGCAGATAAAAAGTCGTTATTTCTTTTCTCGGTTTTCTCAGTACGACTAAAAACACTTTTCAGTGCATCAATTACTCCCATATAAAATTTTGGCTATTATTTGCTACAATAATACGAAAAAGTTAAGCGTTTATAATGGAGCATTATTTCTTATTTTCTTATTTTTTGTAACTCTGAAGCTGTCGTATGATGCGTACCTTCTTTTCATAAAGTGTGTTTCATATTCTTTTTCCGTTAACTCGTACGCTTCTTCATTGGTTTTGGCTAGTTTGCAGTTCTTATGGAAGCGTTCTTCAAAACCTGCAGGGCTTAGTAGTGCTAATATCTCTATTCCTATTTTCATAATTTAAAAGCTTAGTATTCCTCTATCGTTATATATTGATTCTCCTGGGTTTTCATCTGTCATCATTTCTCCTAGGGCCATTACTAAGGCTACCATTCCATCTACTTTTTCAGATGATTTCTGTTTGTTTATTTTTATGTTTCCTGCAGGGTCTGTTTGCAGTTGTATGTTTTCGCATTGCCATCTAAGTACTGGATTGTTTAAATGGTTTATTTCTTTTTTAAGTACGAGCTTTTCTAGTTCCTTCGATGGTGCTGACATACTTCTGTATCCTTGGCCGAATTGAGACATCGGTATTCCATCTTGTTGGCTCAGTTGTATAATTAATTGGCTAGAATTCCATCTATCGAAGGCTATACTTTGTAGGTCGTAGTCTTCTATAATTGTATTTATATCTTGTCTTATGTATTCGTAGTCTTGGACATCTCCTGGTGTTGCTTTTATGTATTCATCTCGTATCCATTCATCGTATGGTAGCTTGTATTTTCTACCTCTTATTTCGGCCGATGCTTCTGGACACCAAAAGAAAACGAGCACCACATCTTTTTGGTCCTCCATAGGAAAATATAAAACTAGCGAGCTTAAATCCATAGTTGATGCTAAGTCTAATCCACCCCAGCACTTTTGTCCCTTCAAAGTTTCTAGGTCTATGTCTTCATAGTTTTCCATCCATACTGAGTCGCTTATCCACTTCGAAATCGAGGTAGTCCATTGATTCAGATGTAGCCTCTTAAATGTGTTCTCATAGCTAGGTAGTTCGGCTGCTCTCTTAGCTTCGTTCTTTAAATATTCTTCCGTGATAGATACTCCTAGATTTGGGTTGGCCTTCTTCCAAGTTTCTGGGTCTTGTATATCATCATCATCATCGGCTGCATATAAAACTGGTAAAAATGTATCATCATTTATAATTCCATCTTTTACTTTTTGAGCATATTCGTGTACCTCCCAGCAAATGTTCCCATCTGTTTTGCTTGAGCCAGCCGTGGTCATTGTAAATAATAACGGTTGTGTCCTTGCTCCAGTTCCTGTTATCATTGTGTCATATAACTCCCTGGATTTCTGGGTGTGCAATTCATCAAAAAGTATACCATTTGGATTGTGGCCGTGCTGCAGGCTAGCATCTGATGATAGCACTTTGTATGTGTTTCCCTTTTGTGGAAATGTTATAGAGTTCCGAAATACTTTAGCCTTGCTACTTAGCATTGGGTCTTGCATTATCATTCGCTTCGCCAAATCAAAAATAATTGAGGCCTGTGCTCGATCGCCAGCACAAGAGAATATTTCTGACCCAAGTTCAGAGTCTGCAAATAATAAATACAAACCTATTGCTGCTCCGAGACTCGATTTTCCGTTTTTACGAGCTATCTCACAGTAGACTGTTCTGTATTTTCTTAGGCCTGTATCCGTATGTTTCCATCCAAAAATTGGCCGTATTAAATCATCTTTTTGCCAGGCTTCTAGTATAAAAAGTTGGCCTGCTAGTTCTCCTTTGCAGTGTCTTATATGCGTTTCTATAAAAGCTACTGCTCGGTCAGCTGCTTGTTCATCAAAATAATATTTATCTTTTTTACTCAAAGAAATTAAATTCGTTATTGTTTTGTACCAGTGTTGGTTGGTTTATTGAGCTTCTAGCCGTGGGTGTAAATCCGAATTGAGTAGCTAATTTTAAGGCTCTATCCAGTGCATCGTTAGCTATCTTTTGATAAGGTACTGCTTGCATATGTTTAAGCGTTCCATCTGGGTTCTTATATATTTGTATCCTTCCTTTTTCTCTGAGCATTTGTTCTGTTTCAATGTGCAAACTTATGGCATTGCAGTATGCTTCCAAAAGTGATAAGTCTATCTGATGTAGCATTCTCTTATTAAAAAGTTCAGAGCATACTTTAATCCATTCTGTTTTCCCTATTTCAGATAGCCATTCTGGTGCGAGTGGTATGGTTTGTACGAGTGCTACTTGCATTTCGTTCTCCATCATTCGCTCTGCTTTTATTGTTCCTTGGAGTTCCTTTATCTTTGTCGGTACTTTTTTACGACCCCTAGCCATTAGTTATTTTGTTTTGACATCTTACATCCTGTTTTATTTTCCCATATTTTTACTCCCATACAATCTTTATTTATTAAAGCACATTCTACAATACAATCATCTGGTGTGAATTGCTTTTCCTTAGTTTCAAATTCTGCATATACTTCACTCTCTTTAAATCCCCACTCAGTTAGTTCTTCGATATCATAATGATTTGCCATTACATCAAAGTCCCAGCTTCCTACATTTTTATTGAGCCGTACATTTAACTCTTTTTCCTTTTCTAAAGTTAAATCTATTTCTACAGCTGGTATTGTTTCGTTTCCTAGTTCCTCCCATATCCTTACTCTTTGGTGTCCTCCTACTATTATATTTTTCCTGTCTTTATTTATATTTATTATTATAGGATCTACTAAACCGAAACGAGTTAAACTATCTTTTAGTTCTTTGTGCTCTTTTTTAGTTAGCTTCCTTGGGTTGTAATCTGCAAAAATTAAATCATTTATTTTTTTATATTTTACAATCAATTTTTATTTTGTTTTGTTTACAAAGATATAAAACTTTTGCTTTAGCTAAAAAGCTATACCCCCCTAATGGTTATTTGTGGGTTTTCGTACGAAAAGT
>Ga0209757_10000076_pt1 | contig 28901 bp, 51 predicted proteins | sample ETNvirome_6_1000_FD_185472 | JGI IMG/M metagenome (GOLD analysis project Ga0209757, IMG submission 185472) | Marine viral communities from the Pacific Ocean - ETNP_6_1000 (SPAdes) (version 2) | ecosystem: Environmental > Aquatic > Marine > Oceanic | place: Pacific Ocean | collected 2013-06-19 | reverse complement strand
ATTTACAGAATATTTACTTTTTAAGATTTGATGCACCCCACGTACAATATTTTATAAAATTATTTCTTCCTAACATAGTCTTTAACTCCTTTCCTGTATTCCACAGCCTCACTTGCCGACTTCTTAGCATGGCAACTGTTACATAATGTTTGCAGGTTTGATTCATCAACCTTACTTCCTCCCATACTTATTGGCTTGATGTGATCCACACAATTCCCTGCTGTTGTTCTTTTGTTTCTTATACACTCTTCACACAATGGATTTGCTTTGATATAGTAACGCCTTAACATTCTCCATTGCTTTGATTGATAGAATGAACTGTTGTCTGTCTGTCCATAAACCTTTCTCTTCTTTGGTATCCATGGCCGCCTGTTTCCTTTTGGTAGTGTTGGCATTATAATAAATCTTTTGCTTGATTAATAATATCCTCAGCATCCATATCCCTATGCTCATCAATAAGGTTTGCAAACATTTCAACAATATATCTTTTGTCCCTGCCTGTTGCTATTGCATATCCTATCATTGATATTAATAACATATTATCTAAATACTCATCATCATGTTGGTTGCCGTTCTGTATTGCCATATCTTTTAATTCCTCCATTGCATCATGCAGTAGTAATGATGTTGCTGCTTTTATAAATATATTATCCATTCTTAATATCTTTATATGTTAGCAATGTATATGTAAACTTATTCCCCCAAATGTTTTTTGCCTTTTCACAATCATTAATAAACTCATTGTATTCATTTGCTTTTTTAAATACTTGGCATCCTGCACTCCATTTATTAACTATTGTGCTTTCTGTTATTGGGTTGCTCCTGTGTATATTAATTCCAAACATTCCTTTCTCTATTGTTTCAGAATTATAATCTAAAATAATATTCTTATCATTATCCCTGTAAACTTTAACATCTCCCCATGATTGACATAATGCTTTATATTTCCCATTATGTTTCCTTAAACCATAAACGCCTCTATATTGATCTGGGACTAATAATGCTGTCCCTTTATTATCAATGGGATTCTTTAACCAATAACTCCCTGCATCTGTTGTGATAGTATATTCATTAACAACCCACTCATTCTCTTTTTTAAATATGCACATTAATGAATCATCAAAACTATTTGCAACACTTACATCACTTCTGATGCCAATGATATTAAGATTATAGTTTCCTCTTTCAAAAAACTGATAACCTTTCTTATCCATTATTTTTTTAACTCTTTCTATTATTACAGTCCTATCCATTCAATTCAGTTATTAAATAATAATACTCAACATCAACCTCCAATATGTATTCAATGTTTCTGGGATAGTCTAACAATGTGTCCCTCTTAACTCCCTCCCATATTGTATGGCAACCCTTACGCCCATTTGAATCTAAACAATGATATGTTATGTTTCTTTTATCTGTTACTAAATCTGAACGCCTACTTCTTGGAATGATATGTGAATGACTTAATGCAACTCCACTACTCCTGCCACATCCTGTGCAATAATGCCCACGCTCTTCTGCAATCTCTTTATATACTTTCTTTAATTCTTTATTAACTGCTGATTGCTTTTTACTAATTGCTTTCATTTCCTATTGTTATTCCTTTACTCATATAATTATCAATTGCACTTAATGAATCATCAAGCCCTTTGCATATCTCTGCACAATAACCCCTATCATTTAAATCATTAATCCAATCCCTTTGCACATCTGTTGCTCTTCCTTTGATTGTTTTTAATTCAATGAACAAACCAAAATATCCACCTCTTGCCTCACATATTTGTAAATCTGGGAAGCCACGAGAGTAGCCCGTTCTCTTTGCTTTGATGGCTTGTCTTGGCCCTGTGTATATGCCGCCCAATGATGCACAATATCTCGCTTTTGGATATTTTAATTTTATATAATTAACAACTGCAATCTGTAATCTTTCCTCAGTCATTGCTCGGCAAATTAATATTTAAAGTGTTATTGCTCCAAAATAATAAATCATTCATCATTAATGAAAATTCTTTTGTTGTTAAGGTTGTTGTGCTTTTAATTACTTCCTGCTCCACTCCATTGTCATCAACAACATTTCTTTTAAGGAATTTATATTTTATTAGTGTATGCATTTCCTGTTTTGTGTAGCCGATTTCTTTTGATAATATGTCAATCCATGTCCAATACAAACTGTTCTGCTCCTTTGATCTGTTTGCACTTCTTTCCTTAATTCTTAACTCAACATCCTTTCCCTCAAATTCTCTTAATGAATCCTGGAATTGTCTGCTGTTATTCAATTTCAGTTTTCCCTCCTTTACTGTGCCAAATGCCCTCATGTATTCCAATAAATAATATTCCAACCAATGCAACCAATAAAAATGGCAACAAAATAGTTGTGATTAATAATCTTCCAAATTCTTTCATGGTGTAAATTAAAGTAATAGTTTTTAACATTTGTTATTTATTTTTATTTTTTATTTTATCCAACTCAAACTCTAAATGGTTAATTGCTTTTTGTATGCAATCAATTGGGGAATTGTGTTTATTGTTTGCCCTCAATAAATAGGTTGTTGCTGTTCCAACATTATAAGATAAATCAAAATCCTCAATTACTTTTCTCGCCTCATATCCATAAACATTTCCAATATAATAGTTTGGCGTTTTGTCTTTGCTGTAATCAATTTTCAATTCTTCTTTTGTTAAATGCATTTTCGGATTAATGTCTGGTGTCCATCCATTCCTCCCTTTCTCCCAATAATATTTATTTTTCTCCATTGTTTGTGTATTTGTTTTTCCATTCCTCTTTGAATCTTTCTAAATTCTTAATTAATTCTTTTGTTTCTATTAAATTAATCTTTGTTTCAATAATTGTGTTGATTAATAATAAAATAATCATTGCCACAATAATAATTGCAATTGTCATCATTTCTTTTTTGTTTTTTCTGTTTTTAAAATTATTAATATTTGTGCATCAGTATAAATGGGCCTACTTCCTTTATATTGACTTGGATTGAACAAACTTTTAATTTCTTTAATCCTATCCTTTGAATCGTATTTTATCACCCAACCTCTTGCAATGCCTTTTTTATCTTTGCATCCGATTGTTTTCTCAATTGTTTTTATCATAACTTAACTATTTCTTTCACTATTTTATCAACTGTAACTCCTGTTATGTTGTGTTTCTTTTGAATTTCTTTTAATGTTAATTTTTGCAAATCTTTAAAGATAAAATTCTTTTTTTGTTTACTTAAATCCTTAAAAGGTTTTTTGTCTGTTTTTACCATGTTTTTAATTATTATCAATGCAACTGCATTCGTTTAAAATTTCTCCACAATATATGCACTTATCACACTCATCACAAATTAACTCCCCATTTTCTTTTATTAATTCTGAATTGCATTGCCCACATAATTCTGCATCACTCCAATTGTTTATTGGATTGTTTGTGTCGTTTGTTATATGATTATCCATTTAATCTTTTTGTATATTCCAACATTAATTTAGGTTGCTTATCCATTATATTTTTAATATGAGGTTGAATAACATGATTGTTTCCCAATTCAAAATGATGCCAACCATCCCAAATTTCTGCTTTCATCTTATTAAGCCACTTGCACCATGTTGATGCACTAATAACAAACAATTCAGTATTACGAACTCCATTCTCAAATGCCAAAACTACTGCATCAAATGGCATAAATGCATATCTTCTTTTTAAATCCTTTGCTAAACTTTGGGCCAACATAACTTTGTTTTGCGGATCATTATCCTTTTGCCCTAAATCTGCATATGTTTGTGTTAATACATCAATACACATTAACTCTAATTCTTGTTGGTTTATTTCTTTAATTTCCATTTTAAAATAATTTTGGTTGTTTTAATATCTCATTAACTCTTTTTTGACTCATTATTGCATGTTTTTCTGTGATTTCATAACCAATAAATTTTCTACCCTCCTTAACACTCATTGCACATTCTGTGCCACTTCCTGCAAATGGGACAATTACTAAATCATCTTTTCTGCTACATGTTAAAATTAATGCTCTTGTTAATGTTTCTGGCTTAACTGTTTCATGTTCAAATTGTTTATTTGTGTTAGTGTTAAATTGCAAAACCTCATTCAAATTTAATTTATTATTAAATGGCCTCCTTAAATCCTCATAATCTTTCCTTAAATCCTCATAATCTTTCCTTAAATACTCATAATCTTTCCCATTATTTAACCATAATTTCAATTTTAAATACATTTCTTTTGTAAACATTGTTGGCTCTGCTTTGTCTAAACTTAAACATGCTGATGCAACCCCACCGCCATTTGTTGCTGTTCCCAATGCCTCATTTACATGTTTTAAAATAATTTTTCCTTTTGCTCTTATTATTTCATTTCTGATGTAATCCCTTACTGTAAAAATACAACCTGTTAAATTATAATTTTCTAAAGAATACATTAAAATTCTTTCTGTGCATATTGGGAAACATCTTACATTGTCTCCTCCAACACTTCCAAACATTCCACCTCTTAGATTATATTTATACCAAACCAAACTGTTTTCTAAATTAAAATATTTGTCAAAAATAATTTGAGAATATGCAATATTTTTATCATCCCCATACCAAAATAATGTTCCATTATCTGCCAATAATCTTTTGCATTCAATTGCCCATTTTTCAACATCTTTTAAATAATCATCAAAGGTTTTCCATATAAAATCAAACTCCCCTTTAATTTTGTAATAAGGAGGATCTGCAATAATCAAATTTGCACATTTATCTGGCAAATCATTGTTTAAAAAATCAATATTAAATACTTTGTTTATTTCTTTAATTTCCATTGTGCATATTTTTTAACATTTGTTTTGCTTTGTCATGGCTTGATAATCTTTCCATTACTTTTGATTCAATTTGGCCCTTTTCTTTTCGCATATTCTCCCAATTCCTAACTGCTGCTTTCCAACACTTCATTTTGTTTTTTCCAACTTTCCAACCATTTGATTCATAATAATCATAAAATTTGTTTGCATTAATTAAACTCCCTCTTTCATCAATGTAATTTGAAATTTCAGAAATTAAAGGTTTTTTAAATCTCCCCCCATTAATATTTACTTTATTATTTAAGGTTTTATTTTTATAAGTATTTAATTGTGTGCTGTTTTGCGTATCCACATTTTGCGTATCCCCATTTCCCGTATCCACAAAACCGCATTTCAGGGATTCGTAAACAAAATATTCATATCCTGCAAACATTGTTCCATTCTTAATTGCATTCCTTTTAATGTATCCAAACTCAATCAATTCATTAATTGCTGATGCAACACTTCTTTTACCCTCCTTAACTATAACACTCATCCCGCTAATTGTTAAATCCCATCCTGGAGGCAAACTTAAAATTGTAATTAATAAACCTTTTGCTTTTAATGAAATGCCTTTATCCCTTAATATTTCATTATTAATTGTAGAATAGTTTTTGTTTTTTATTACTCTTATTATCTCCATTTTAAAACATTTTTATTTGTGATTGATGAATTTTTAATCTTTTACTTGCTGCCTCAAAATAAGTTTTATCTAATTCAAAACCCTCCAAATCAAATCCTAAATTATCACATGCAATTGCAATTGATCCACTCCCCAAATGTGTGTCCAAAATTTTATTTCCCTTTTCCGCATAATTCATTAAAAGCCATTCATAAAGTTTAACGGGCTTTTGTGTTGGGTGTATTTTACCTCCAGTTTTAGGTACGCTCATTCTAAATATTTTAGCCAACCTATCAAAGGAAGTCCAGGCTAATTCAGACATAGCTAAACTAAAATCTTCACTAATTTTTTTATCCCAAACTATAAAACATCTTGTATTTCCTAAATTATCTAAAAAGTAATTTCCTCCCCAAATTATCTGATGTTTACTAACTCTTTTTAATTCTTCAAAATACTCTTTTTTAGGAATTTCATTATCCCACCCCTTATCAACTACTTCATTAAAATTCATTTTTCCACTTTTCCCTCCTTTAAATTTACCCCCTATTCCATAAGGAGGATCAACTATTGCTAATTGAAAATGATTATCCTGCATTTCTTTCATTGCTTTTAAGCAATCCATGTTGTGTAAATTTATCATATTATTCAAATAATGTTGTTTGCCCTGTTCCTCCAAACATAATTGTTTGTTGCTCTAATGCGTTTAAAACATCAACCTGTGCCTTTATCCTTTGCTTTAAACTTATAATGTAGTTATCCAATTCCTCAATGTTATTGGCTATAAAATAACCCTTGCCACACGCACATAAACCTGGAATTAAATTTTTAACTCTAATCACATTAATTATTTTCTGAACTTTTATCCCACTCAATCCAACTGCATCTGCTATTTTACCGCCTGTAACTGCCATATCTTTGCCGTGCTTGGTTTTTAATCCTTTTATGATGGTTGGCATCAATTCCAATTCTTGTGCGTTTAAATCGGCTGTCATTGTTTCAAATCCTTTTATCATCTTTTATTTGTTTTAATCTTATTTGAGCAACAATTTGTATTGCAACAAAAATTATTGTGCTTTCCATTTGTCCAAACATTATAAGGTTTGTTGTTATGATAAACAATTTTCCATTCATATGTTGCTGCAATTTTATCCAACTCTGCCAATTCAGATGGCGTGAAACAACTGCTTAACATAAAAATTAATAATATTCCTAAAATATATTTCATTTTAAAAAGGCAAATCTCCATCATCCCCAACATCTTGGTTGCCTCCTGCAACTTCAATTTTCCATGCATCAATTGAATGATAATACTTTCCATTCCATTCCCTGCTGTAAACATTAACATCAACAACTAATTCCTGTCCCTCGTTAAATTGTTTTAATCCCTTAACTTTGTCCTCACCAAAAACGCTTATGCAAATCTCTGGGTTGTAATCTGATCCTGTGTTTAATACAAACTCCTGTTTCATCCATTCCTTTCCTGCTTTTGATGTTCCAACTTGTTTCTCCAATACTCTAACTAATTTCCCTGTAATTTTCATTTCTTTAAATTATTTAATTCAACTTTTATTTGTTCCAACTCTCTTTTTTTAATCTCATATTCCACTCCATATAAACTGAACGAACTCATTTCCTCCATAAATCTTTGGAACTTTAATTTGATTGCATAATCCATGTCCAATTGCTTATTAAATTGCCTCACATGGTAAATGCTTGTTGCATGGTTTAATCCCTTAATATGCTTTTTCATATGTGCATGTCCTATTTCTACAAAGTTGTAAAGATAATATATCCACATCCTTTTTGCCATTATAACATTTGCCTCCCTGCAATTGTTTCCCTTTACTTTGCTTTGCTTAACATCCCACATATTGGAACATAATCTTAATGATTCTTTTATTACTTCTTTCATTTTAGTTTTATTTCAATTAAATTAGGTTTCATTGTTCTTTTGTCGCATAATACCGCACATTTGCGGCACTTTGAATAATCATTTATTGGCTTTGCTTTGAATGTTTTAATGTCCTCTCTGAATTGATCTATCAACATTCTGTAATCCTCCAATGCACTTAATTGTGTATCTATAAATATAAATTTGCACCATCCACTCTTTCCAAATACCAAATAAAAAAATGGCAAATAAACTCCATGCTCCAAATAATACATTTCTGTGTAATGTAATGCCTGTCTGAAATCTTTATATTCCAAATCCTCCCAGGCAAATGGATTCCATTTACAACTTTCATCCTCACGCACTCCTGTGTATTTTAAATCCATGATTGCCAATTCTCCTTTATACTTAATTAATGCATCAGGGTGTCCCACTAAATCCCCAACCTCCCAATGCGGTTGCACATCAATCAATTCAATATCTAAATCTTTCATTGTCTGTTTGGATTGCTCTGCTAATTTTAATAAATCAACTTCACGCTTTAAAACTTTGCCTGTCTTTCCTTTTGGTATTTCATAAACCTCCCCACCTCTGCTTAATCCAATAACATTTTGCTCAAATACCAACCCATCCAACATTGCTGCACTTGGTTCTGATCGGTAACCATTAAAATATGATTCCTCCCATCTAATCGGGCAAACATCTGGGTTGTAAAAATCCTTTAATGCTGATTGACTAATCTTTAATTTGCTCATAAACTTTTGTTTTTGAATCATTGATTGTTTCCATGATAGTGTCATAAACACTTTCAACTCCAAAATCTCCTGTTGATTCCATTATTAAATCAATTTCCTTTTCATATTGTTTTGCTGCCTTAAATAGTCTGTTAAACTTTTGTTTCACTTGCATTTTGTGTTGATGGTTTAATATATAACATTGTTCTGAAACACATTTTACTAATGCTAACAAAATAACACTTTCAATTTCCTTTTTTATTCTCATTTTTTTAATTGTGCTAATGATTTGCTCGGTTGATTTTCCACCTCATCCTCCCCTAATATATTTGTCCATTGCATTGTTTTAATTATGCATCTCGCCAATGATCTTTTTTCTGCAATCTCAACTAAAAAATGTTGTCTGCAATTGTTCTTTGATGCTGATCCAAATGTTTCAATAATTGGAACAAACTCATCAGCATTTGCATCAAATCTCATGCTTACGGCTTTTAATACTACATTTTCCAACTCACAAACTATTACATTAAATGCAACTTTAATATTGTTCTGTGTTTGGATTTTCTCAATTCCACTTCTTGTTATAATCACAAACCCTCTTTTGTCTTTATAAACATCAGTTGGCAATAAATTATGCAATTCGTAAAACTTTCTTAATTCTTGTTTTGTCATTTTGTTTCTTTATATATTTCCTTTAAAGTGTTATAAGGCAATATGATTAATAACTGATAGAGTTCATTTTCTATCTCCTCTTTTGTTTTAGTTTCTGCCCAAATCTTAGAAACTGCTTTGGCTAATTCAAAATTGTTCATTTTATTTTCTTAAAAAATTCATAAATTTATGCATTGCATTACGCCATGCATTCTCATCTGTTCTTTCATTTTCTTTTGATAGGCAAACGCCTAATGATGATTGTTGATATTCAAATGAATCAACATACAACTTATCACATACAATACGCCCCTCAACATTGCGAACTCTGTAAAACCATTTGTTTTCCCATACTGTATAAACGGGCAAATCTGACGCATCAATTGTTTTAATGATTGATTCTGTGTATTCTAATTCCATATTAATAATGCTTTTAAAATTAACTCTACTAATTGAATTGTTGCGAGTAACATAAATAATGCTCCTAGCATTCCTATCACTCCTAAAATGTTGTATAAAAAGTTTCTCATCTTGTTTGTTTTATGGGGGTTTTTACACCCCCTTATTAATTATTATAGTCTTTTTAATTCTGCTTTAGCGTTAGATATTAACACCTTAATACTTTCAAATGATGTAGAAACCTCAGTACAAAAATTAGTTTCATATAATGCCAACGCTAATGATTCTTTAATTTGTTCAAGGGTGCTTATTTCACTAAGTTTTGAAAGGTAGTTTAAATGTGATTGGCTAAGTCCTTTTGTGTTTGTGTTTGCTGTTGTTAAATTTTTCATGTCTTTAGTTTTTTTTGTTTGTTTGATGGTGTAAAGATACACCTTTTTAACAAATGTGCAAAATAAAACAAAGAAATTTTAAAAAAACTTTATTTACTAGGTATAAAAAAAGAAAATGCACCACAAAAGTGATGCAAATTCTCAACTAAAAACCCATTATTACGACTTAAAACAAGGCAAATTTATATAATTATTTTGAATATTGTGTTTTTTGGCATACTTTTTTCTGCACTCTTTGTATTATAGGCCATTAACTCCTTATCTATATCATAACCTTTAAAACCTTTTGTATCTTGCAAATCAATTCTGATGTCCTGTCTGCCCTCTTTTAACATAACATAAATATTCTGTGCTGCTCTACTGCTTAAATTCAATGCGTTCTCTGAGTAGGCATTCGCACCAACTAATGATGAACTCCTAGCAAATAAATCAGTAATCATTGTTTCATGTAAATGGCCGCACATCATAAAATCAATTTGGATTCCTTTTCTTGCATACTTTGCCACCACTTTTGCAATCCTGTTGCTGTCCATTTTTCCCAATTGATGCCCATGAATTAATAAAACATTTTGCCCTGCAACCTCAACAATTAATTCTAATGCGTTTCCCCTAATAAAATTAACATCTGGCAACAATAACCTCAGCATTTCAAATATTGTAAAATCATAATTATCTGATGCAACAATATCAACCCATCCCAATTCCTCATTAACTCGGCTTTCATTTCCTGTAACGCATCCAACACTTATTTCAGCAACTGAACTAATATCAACAATAAATTGTTTCAATAAATGAACACCCAAAAATGTTGCCTTTGCCCTGTTTGTTGCCATTGCTAGTTTCTCATCCAATCTTCTATCCGAATTGATTAAATCGCCTGTGATGGCCAATAGGATATTATCAACCCCATGAAACTCTGCATATCTCTTTATATAGTGTGCAAACTTTTGCAACCGCTTTGATGCAACTGTGAAATCATATTTATTATGATCCAATGAAACCAACTCATTGAAATGTGTATCTGCAATTTGAACTATCATTGCACCCCTTTCATCTTTTGGTTCTTTTGGAATCTTAATTTTAAACTCGTTTCTCTTTAATAGTTTAATCAATTCCTCATTATAAGATGCCAATGCATTTTCAATCCTGGAATGTTCCCTAAATGATTTGTTTGAAATTCTGTTTAAATCTTGGGCCTTTTGTTTTTGCTTTGCCAACCTAACATTATACTCCACAATTTCCTTATCTGCTAAATTGTATTTGATAATCTCAGCAATTGATTTCCTTAGATGGTTTGCTGTAACATCCAGCCCATGTCTATCAATTAATATTTCACTTATTGCAACATAGCCATTCCCTAAATGCCATAAGTCTGCAATCTCATCATTGTAAATTAAGTATTTGTTTTTCATCTTGTTTGTTTTTGTTTATCTTTTTATTTTCTCATATGAGCGGCCACCAAAATATGCTCCTATTACAGTAATCAAAACAACCTGCAATAAATCTTTCCAATTCGCATCAACTACAAAGTTAATTGCTCCTGCATCAATGAAAATCATTAAAACTGTTGAAACCACTAAAAACATAAGTGTTAATGGCCTAACATTTTTGCTCAACCATGAATCTGATTGCATATCTGCTTTCCATCTTTCTGAAACTTCCTCCTGCATTTTAGATTCAAAATCAAAAATCATTTGTTCTAACTTTTGTTTTGCCTCCAATCTTTCCTCATCAGATGTTGTTAAATCATCAACAACATTTCCAACTTCCTTTACTAATTCAGTTGCTCCACTTGTAAATATTTTGCTCCAAATTCCCATAATAGTTTAATTTAGTAACCCCAAAAACATGGAGTTGTTTTATTCTTGTCCGAATCAACATGAACGAACTTTGATTTAAAATTTATCCCAAACCTCTCAAATCCTGCACCTCCCAAACCGCCAATTATTAATGCTAAATTCCGCCCATCTGTGAATTTAATATCTGCTGCAATTCCTTTAATGTGTGAACTTGTTGGATTGCTTTTTGACAATGGATGTTTTGGGCATCTGTAACCGCTTGTAATTTTAAACGGCACTCCTGCATACTTTCTCGCCATGTCAATATCTGTCAAAAACTCCTTATCAATTTTGTTGGTTTTGCACCCACATTTGCAATCAAATTCGTTTCTTTTAAAATATTTTAATTCCATTGTATTTCTTATTTTAAGCCCTTTTAAGCAACTTTTAGTCTTTTCTAGTATATTAGTATTAAAAAACATATAAGTTTATTCTGCTAGTAATGAACTAACAATTTTTAAAATATTATGTTAAATTGTTTTCGTACCAAATACCATGCACAATTAACCCCTTTGAATTTGGCATTAATACTTTCCTTTTAATTTTTGGCTCATTCAATTTGTCTTTTGGCCAATATTTTGGGTTCTTACTATTTAGTTTTCTTTTTTTTGCCATCTCTTTGCTTTCTGTGAAAATACCACTTGTCTGCTGTGTAAACAATTGTTACAATTAATAATAATATTTTTAATCCCAATTCTAAATTTGAAAATGTTGTTACGCTTAAAACCGATCCACTAACTATTGCTGTTTCTCCAATCTCTTTTATTGTGTTTTTCATTATCTTTTTTTATATATCTGTTAGTATAATCTTCCCTCCATAAATTCTTTGAGCCGTTCCTGTTATTGTAATTCTGATTCCTAAATAATTTGTTGTGTCTGATGCAACAGGTGTTGATATTCTAAAACTCGTGCCAACACTCCCTGTTGCAACTGCTGTTCCTATTCCACTTGCATCAATTGATAATTCAAAAACATCAACAACCTTTGTGTTATTTCCATAAACCTCACAGTCTGTTGCCTCTTTTCCATATGGTATTTGAACAAATGCCCATAATTCTGTGTCTGCACTATATACCTTAACTCCTGTTGTTGCTGTTTCATCAAATGCAATTCCTTTATTATATTGATCATCATTTGGCATGAAATCTCTAGGAAGAATTTTAATATATTCTGTATCAACCCCATCAATATTTCCATCTGAATGCAATGGCCCTAATTCTATTGATGTTACTGCTAAACCTCCAACCGTTCCCTTTGTTTTTCTTTGATATTCTTGCACCATGTCTATTGCATCAAAAGAAACTAATGCACCCGCCAAAACTTGATCCTGTCCAAAATCATATGAATCAATATTTATTCTAGTGTCACTTGCACCCACATCCCCGTCAACAATTAATGGATATATTTTACCAACCAAATCACATAATAAAAAAGAATCTCCATCTTTAAACATTGCAATCCCATTTGCAACAATATCAATATAAGTTGTTACGCCTGTGATGTGTGATGTTGTTCTTGTAAAGAATGCGTTTCTAGCCGCTACATCTGAGTTCTTTCTTCTTATCATTACAATCCTATTGTTCCATTATCAGTTTCCATTGGCCCGTTCGGACTCCAAACTGTTGTTGTTGTTGTTGTTAATCCTGGTGTTTCATCCTTAATGCTCCAACCCTCATATTCCCACTCATCAAACATTGTGTTAAATTTCCCTCTTTTAAATACATAAATATTAATATCTCCCATTACTGATTCCCTAATTCTCCCAACAGGATTGATGTAATTTGGAACGCTCAATGTTCCATCATCATCATCTTTTGTGCTTACACTAACCATTAATTTAGTATTAATAATTTGAATGTTTGATGATTGCCCTTTCATAAATTCCTCCAACATTAAATTTGTAAAACTGGCTGTTCCTGTCAATGTTCCAACTCCCCATTCTCCTGCAAAATCACTTTGCACCCATGCCGAACCATCCCAAATTAAAAGATTTCCTGTATCTGTTGCATCCTGTGAATCTCCCCATTGCATTTTCTCAAAATCATGGTTTGCTGAATCACTTAACGCTGTTTCAACTAATATTGTTTGCCCTGCAATGTTCAATCCTGCTGATGAATTTAATGTTAAAAATTGTCCCTCAAATGGATTTGATGTTCCAGGAATGTTTGTCCATGTAACATTTGCAGGATCACCTCCAGGAGTAGAATCTTGCGGATCTAAAATAAATGTTCCATAACCAATATCCGCATCCTGTGAAAAAAACATTGATGCGTAAATTGTTCCCCAATCTGAATCATCTGTTGATATTTCAAAATTCCATGCTCCTGTAAATGCTGCATCTGTTGGGATTGTTTCATTAAAACCTAAAATTTGCTGGGGATTGTTCCCAAAAATTGTTCCCTCAAACCTCGGTAAATCAAACAATGTCCCACTACTGTTCTCCCATGTGAATGTTCCTGTCCCATCATCCCATTGTAACCATTTTGTTGTCACCCCATTTGTTGCTTTTAGACGAAAATAAATCCTCACCATCCTGTTTATATTTGTGTCTTGGTTCATATTTAATGGAATTGATAAATACAAATCATCTGCTGCTGAGGCATCAATTATTGTTTGTTGTAAAAATGGTGTGTCTAATGTTGTTCCGTTCCATGTTGGGAAGCCTCCATAATAATTTGAACCTCCCCCTGTTAAATATTCGGCTGTTACGCTTTTTAATCTTGGATAAAACTGATAGGTTGTTCCCGTTAATTTGTCAATTCCTGCTCCAATCATTAACTCATATCTTGTTTCATATTTCCCTCCTAAATATCCCCTATCGCCATCAGGTGTTCCTGTTAATGTGTAAACTCTTGTTGGAACATTATCTGGGTTTAAATTTGTTCCATTTTCTGTTTCATTATATTCAGGGATTTGAATAATCCAAAAAACATTTTTCCACCAAACAATCCTGCAATGCCATGTTTTCATTATTTCTTTTAAAACATCATAAGAGTTCATTGGTGTGTAATTCCCATTGTCATCACTTGAATGTGTCCAACTGATTTTCCCTTTTGTTAAATACAACGGATCATCCGCCTCTGCTGTTCCGCTGTGTTCTGCATTATACCAATTAACGGATGTTCTGAAATGCGGATCATTATACGAACCCTCATCCGTTCCTGCCGCTCCAACTTTTCTTAATATTTTTGAAATCCAATGCGTAAATCTTCCAGGCCCATAATACATATCATCTGAATCATATGGCTTTGTCGCTCCATCCTCAACAAAATCAATGTCTTTTAATAATGATATTCCATCTGTTGCTTTTAATTTTACCTCATAAGGATACCAAACATCCTCTTTATCTCCTAAATCCATTAAAATAAAACCACTCCATAATGGGCTTTCGTTTGCACTTGTAGATTGATACAAATAAACATAAACATCTTTCTCTTGGTATGTATCTCTTAATGCATCAATAAATGAATTTTCTGTTCCATCAGTAACAACAAAAGGAATTTCCATTTGTGATGCCAAAATTGGGTTATCCCTATCTTCTGAATCCGTATCATATGAAATTGATGGGCCACCCTGCCCTAAACTTATTTCAGTTGCCGAACCCACATAATCCTTAATAAAAAATTCCATGTAATAATCCCAACCATTATAGCTTTTATAAGATGTGTAAAATTTCTTTCCGTATGCCATTAAATTCCTCTTTGTCTTTGCCCTCCTGTTTTACTATTACTTAACCAAATATCATTTCCATTAATACGGCCCTCAACAACAACATTTTGTTGCCCACTTCCCATCATTCCTTTTAACTTATTTAAAGGCGCAATAACTTCAGGGTTTCCTGCTCCTGCTCCTGCATATTCTCCCATCAATCCAACAGTTGGGCCGCTTACAATCCCACCATCTGCAAATGCAGGGATTAAACTACTAAAGGCGGTTTTTGCTAATCCACTTGCCAACCCTGCCATTATAGGAATCATTATTGGGTTTATTCCTGCTGCTTTCATTGCACCACTTACTGCTGCTGCAACCCCCTGTGCTATTAAACCGCTTATTACTTCTCTTATTGAGTTTTTAACTTGTTCCCCATACTCTGCAAAACTTGCTGCTCCCTGTGCTAAACTTGTTCCTGTTTGTTCTGCAAAACCCAACATTGCCTCTTTTGTTAGTCCAAATTTTTCCTCTAATACCTCTAATAATGTTTTTGTTTTCTCTAACTCTGTATTCATAGGAGCAAACACTCTTGGAGTTAAATCTGGGCCACCCTCACCCTCCCCAAGTTTTGGCATTATTGTTGGCCCATCTCCACTTCCTCCACTTCCTCCACTTCCTCCTGTTCCAACTGCAAAAACTCCTTTTATTTTATCATATATGCCCATTGCAACATCTGCTGCACCATCAACCGCACCCTGCACATCATCCTCAGTTATGAAATCAATCTTTTCCCTAGATAATGTATTCTCAATTCCTGTCTTATAATTTTCAGCAATTTCCTCACCAAAAATTTTAGCCTCTTTTTTTACTACATCAACCGAACCTTTAATTCCATAAGCAACCGCATCCCCATATTCTGATGCTCCCTCTTTTACTCCATCCCAATCAAATTTTAATGCTGATTCTATAACTTTGGCAACCCCAGAAAATTGCCCAATCCATGAATCAATTAAAACAGTAACCAACCCTTTCATTGCATTGAATGTAAACTTTGCCTGTGCCCATAAATTTTTAAAAGTGATAATAATATATTGAATTGCACCTCTGAAAATCATTGATTCATTATATAAATCAATAAAATAATTTGCAACATCAACAATTAGTTTTTTAATTGGATCCCAGTTTTGATAAATTAAATATCCTCCTGCAACAATTGCTGCAACTACTAATCCAACAGGACTTAAAATCATTCCAAATGCTGTTGCTAATGTTCCCACAATAGATATTACAGGCCCAATTGCAGCAACAATTAAACCGATTGTAACAATGTTCTTTTTCATTTCGCCATCCAAATTGCTCCACCATGATAAACCTTTTTGAATGAGGCCCATTATTTTTTGGAACACAGGAATTAACATTCCTCCCAAACTAATTGCAACTCCCTCTGCCTGTGATTTTAATCGCCTCATTGCACCTGCTGCTCCACTATCCATGATATCAGCCATTTCTTTGGCTTTCCCTGCCGACTTGTCTAGTACAGAATTATATTCTGATGTTTTTTGTGTGTTTGATGCTAAAATCAAACCTGCTCCAAATGCTCTTTTACCAAATAACCCTGTTGCTGTTGTTACTTTATCAGTTGATGTGTTTATTTGATTCATGGCATCCTCAAAACTGATTCCCTTAGTTGCCAACTCAACAAATATTTTTCTTAAATGCGTTCCCATTGTTGATGCCTCCATTCCACTATCTGCCAATGTCATCATCATTGCTGTTAAATCATCTAAAGGGACTCCCACCGCATTTGCTGTTGCTCCAACTGTTGGCATTGCTGCACTCAGTTTCTCCATGTCAATGGCTGCGTTTGAACTTGCAGCGGCAAACATATCTGCAACTTTTGCTGATTCACTCGCCTCCATTCCAAAACTGTTCATTGTTGATGCAACTATTGATGCACTTTCTGCTAAATCATGGCCTGTTGCCTGTGCTAAACTTAATATTGAATCTGTTGATTTGTTTATTTCCTCTGGCGTTAAACCTAGTTTGGATAACTCCAATTGCAACTCAGCAACTTGTGTCGCTGTAAACATTGTTGAACTTCCTAATCTTTTTGCGTTTGCCTCTAATGATTTGAACTCTGATGCTGTCGCACCACTTACTGCTTTTACTTTTAACATTGCCTGTTCAAAATCTGCAAATGTTTTTATTGCAATTGCACCCAACCCAATAATTGGCATTGTTAAATTTGTAGTCATGGAACTTCCAATTCGTTTCATTGACTTCCCAAACTTTCCAACACTTCTTTGTGCTTTTTTCATGGCCTTATTAAAGCCACCCATATTTGCACCGAAATTAAATGTTAAAAAACCAACTGCTTTATTTGCCATGCTCTTCCATTTTTTTAATAAATTCTGCTTTCGCTTTTAGTTTCTCAAAATCAACATCCTTTCCTTTATCATCCCAATCAAACTCAATCAAATCTGTTGGTTTAATTGTTTTGTTTTTCGGCAATTGAATGTTTAACAATAAGGTTGTTTGCCATCTTATCCTTTGCCATTCCTGTTGCTCCCTTATGTTTTCCAACTTATAAAACCCATCCATTTTGTTCCAAAAATGTTTTGGCATCATATCATAAAAATCATCAACACTCATTCCCAACTGCCCAAATGCAATTGATTCCAAATCTTGCCAACTTAACGCTTTTTCGTTTTGTTGGCTTTCTGCTTTCCCTCTTTTCCTCCCATTTGCTCACCCAAAACTGCCATGCATCTTTCTATTGCACTGAAATCCTCATCAATTAAATCCGATAAACTATCAATGTCTAATTCGCACTTTTGTTTTGCTGCTCTGAATCCATCCTCAATTCCACAAAGAATTAAAGTTAATGCATCATTCAATCGCATATCTTGGCCCAACTTATCCAAATCTGCTAATGATGTATTTGTTTTGATTCCATACTTTCTTAATGCATTGAATCCAAATTTAACAGGATATTTTTTATCTGCTATTTCTACAAATGAATATTTCATGTTCTTGTTTGTTTTTTAGTAGGGTTGCAAAGGGGATGAAACAAACCTAAACAAGTCATCCCCTCGCTCCCCAAAAATTATTATTACGAAACTGTTTGCGTAATCAAGCCTGTTCCCTCTAAGCTTAATGAATAAGTTGCTGTGTCCTCTGTTCCTGCTGAAACTGAGAATGATGTTAAATAAACACTTCCATTGTAAACTGTGTCGCCTGTTGCTCCTGCTACATTTCCAAATTTAATTGTTAATGCTGTTCTTGCTAATATGTGAGTCGCCAACAACTCATCTGCTGAATTTGTTACTGCTGATCCTGCTGCATCTGTCCATGCATATGCTCCATCCAAATCAACACTCCAATCTCTTAACCCCTCTAAAGATTCTTTCCATCCTGCTGATTCTTTTGATGTGATTTCCCTTAATGAATGATTGATGTTTAAACTCCCATTTTGTGCGTATGCCACTAAGATACCCGTTCCACTATCGTAAACCTTAATATCTGTTCCATTTAATATTGCCATTTTCTTTCTTTTTTATAATTAATTATTTCTTTACTTTTTTCTTTTTAATTTCTTTTGGTTTTGGTATGCATTCCAACTCAATCAATTGCTCCAATTCCTCTTTTTTTGTTATTATAACAAATGTTCCTTTTCTGATTGTTTTGCCATGTCTTTTGCTTGGCCAATCTTTTAATAATTCGTATCTCATATTTATATTTTTAACCATCCATTTCCTGGATTATTTATTACATCTAAAATTTCTGAATGTGTATATTTTTTATATTCTTTTAAATCTGTTGGGGTGTCGCCATAAAATTTAATAATGAACTCTGTGTTTGTTAAATTGTATCTTATAGTTTTCTTTAATTCAATCACTTGATTAAAATTAATGTAATCCAATTCCTCAATTGGTAAAATTATATATGTATTTTCATTCATTACGGTGTGGATGTTGTTATGTCGCCACTTGACATATTTGTCATTGTTCCATTATTAGAATTTGAACTGTCATCTGTAATTGTAGGATAAACCCCTGTTCCTGTTGGATCTCCCATTCTCCATAATCCCTCCAATCCTGTGTGTGCCTCCAAATCATTTGGGACTCCACTATTGTAAATTGCTGTCGCTTGTATTGATGACAACTCTATATTAAATAACGCGAACTCATCAATATTTCCATCTAAATAAAAACTATTTTGTTCTGATGATCCAATTCTTAACTCTGATGCTGTGTTTTCCATTGCTGCATAACTTCCGCTGGATGATTTGGTTTGTGCAACATTACTCCCATTAACATAAATATTTAATCCTGTTTGACTCCCTGTCCCATCATAAGTAAATATATAGTTTTCCCATTCGCTTTCATTTACTGCTGCATCTATTTGGCTTTGAATGTAACCTCCTGTGCTGTTATCATATAGTCTTATTCTTAATAAATCAGAAAAATTTGTTACAACATGAAATTCTTTATTTGTTGCTGACTTAGCAAATAATGCTGTTTGTGATCCCTCATTTATTTTTGCCCATAATGAAACACTAAATGCACTATCTTCTGAACCATCCCCAAATGAAAAATCGTTACTATCTCCCAAATTCAAATAATCATCCACTCCATCAAATTCTAATGAATATGTGTTTGCCCAAACAGTTTCAATAGTGTTAATGATTCTAATTCTAAAATCTAATGCTTTACGATAAACGCCCTCATCACTTGTGTTGTCATCAAATAAATCATTATAACCATTATATTGAATTGACTGCACATCAATCCCTCCATAACTTCCGCTTTTCCTGTCTAATGCTGTTCTTATCTTTCTTGCTAAATCTGATGCCTCAGAGTATGTTTTTGAGTAAACCGAAACCATAACGCTATCAACATCTAATGTTGCAACCCCATCCTTTGAATCTTCTGGGCTTTCTGATTCAACATCATAAATAATGAATGGGAATGTTGTTCCGTTTTTGGCAACATTTGGAAATATTCTTGTAGCAACTAATGCTGAAACATCAGAATCATTGCTTAAAACATCATATATTGCTAATCCACTTTTCATTTAATATCCTAGTTTTCCGTATTTTGCCAATCTCCTTTCATGCACTTTAACTGCTTTTACAAATATCTTTTCTGCTGATCGCATTCCATTGTTTAAAACTTGCTGATGTGCTGAACCCCATGCATCTGCCATCCATGATTGATTTTTTCCTGTTCCTTTACCTCCAAAATTAACATCCCCTCCATATTCAACCCACGCACCATAATATCCGCTTTTTGCTTTACTTCTAAATGCTCCTTTTACCCTTGGGCCAACATATCCGCCATTGTATTTTCTGCTGCTTTTTGTTGTAAAAAAACCAACACTTTTTGCCAACTGCCCTGTTCCTCCTAATCCCTGTGCATTGCTTTTTGCTGCTTTTTGCAATGGTTTGGAATTTTCCCTCCAAAACTTAACCCAAACTTTGTTTTTATCAACTTGTTTTGGTAATTGTTTAAACATATTATCAATTGCTCTTAAATTTCCTGGATCAACTTCAATCCATGATTTTGATGCCTGTGCTGATTGTCCCCCAACTGATGTTGTCCCTGCCATTTAGTCTTTTTGTTCTGTTTCTAATTCCAAAAAACTTTCTCTCCCCTCAATCTCATTAATTACTTTAATATAATAAGATTTGCCTTCATAATTTATTCTGTTTTGTTCGTTTATGCTAATATCTAAATTTCTGATTGTAAAAACTAATTTTGATGTTGCTGTAATTCTTTGCGTTTCCTCTTTTTCACTTCCTCCCCTCCATTCCATTTTTGCCCAAACATTACGATATGCAGCCCAACTTAAAGTTTCCTCCCCATAACTGTTTGCTGTTCTAGTTGGAACTTCAATTCTGATTCTCCTATCTAAATCGCCAATTTGCATTATCTTATTACTTGGATTTTATATTGATCCAACAAATATTTTGCACTCATTGGCATTTCATTTACTTGCCTCCCTACAATAACCGCCTCCCTATTCTGATACCAATGCCCAATAGTTAATAATACCGCCTGTTTTATAGCATTGTCAACATCACCTGCACTATCAACTCCAACATTATAATTTATTTCAATAGCATTTAACCCATCAATAAGTGATGGCCAACTTTCATCAGGTGATGGAACTAATCTTGCAGGTTGCGAAACATTATCTAAAGTATATTTTGTTGTGCCTAAAGTTTGCAATGTTCCTGCTGTGTCCCAATATTTAACATTAAACAATGCTGATTGAACAGGACTTTTAAATAATTCTGAAACATCACTCCAATTATCTCCATACTGTGTAATTTCAGTTGTAATAAAAAATCTGTTTGTATATTCTTGGCAACTACTTGTTGCCGCCAAAATTAAATTGTCAATCAATGTATCATCCGCTGTTGTATCAACTTTCAGATGTTCTTTAACTTCTGCTGTTGTTAAAACTTGCGAACTCGCTACTGTTATTACTTTAAATGCTCTCATTGAAATGGTTTAAAAAAAAAGGGATTGGCCGATTAAAACCAACCCCTCTCAATCAATTAAATTATATTAATGATGTAAATTTAACAAATGATGCCCCATCAGCAACTCCCCAACCGTAATGGTTGTTAAGAACTAATCTAACTTCATTGTTCATTGCATTTGTATATGGATCCACCGTGATTGATGTCGGCCCAAATGTCGCAAAAAATACTCTGTCAAAATCTCCAAATATTCCATCTGCTGATGTTCCTGCAACTGATGCTGGTGCATTTGAAAAGTGAACCGCTCTTCCTAGTAACAAATCATTTTGCAATGCTGCTGAAACATTTGAAACCTGTGCATCTGTCATTAAACCATTATAAGCCGCCCAATTGTAAACAAACCCTAAATTTCCACCTAAACCATGATCATCTGCAATAGTTTGGATTGCTGTTAATGCATCCCCTGCTAAATCTGCTGATGCCGCCTCAGTAAATGTTAAAACTCCACTTGTTCCTGCAATACATCCTGGTGCTGATGAAACATCTGATGAGCCAAACATTGCTGCATCAATTTTAGATGCAACTTGTTGCCCTAATTGTGCCATGATTGCTGCCTCTGCTCCTCCATTTTGTGCTAAAATAACATTTGAAATGTTTGCAACTGCTGATAATCTGTTTGGAGTTAATGTTACCTTTCCAAAATCTGCTCCTGTATCTGAAACTGTTGCATTTTCTGCCGCCCATGCTGCTGTTGATTTTCCTGTTACAGGAATAACCGTATCTGCTGCCATGTTTCCTAAATCATTCAATCCAACTTGTGAATAAACTCCACTTTGAATTAATGCATCTGCATATGCTCCCGTTACTGATGGTGCAATTGCTGATGTTCCCTGATCAATTGTTCTTTTCTCAGTCATAAATGATGGCATCCCAATTCCATTTAATGCTCCTCTGTTTTCTCTTTCTGCCTCTTGGTGCATTTCTGCCTCAACTCCTGTTAGCGTCCCACCGTTTCTCATTTCGTTTACTGCTTTGAATAAACTCCATTCTCTAACTTCTTTAACTTCTGGCTTTGCAACTGTTGTCCCAACTGTTGATGCTGCCAATCTTATTTCTTTTTCCATTTTTTCTGCTCTTAAAATTTTTGCATCCATATTGTCTGCATCTGTTAATAATTCATCAACTGATGTGTTTTCCTCAGTTGTTAAATCACGCTCTTCATTTTCTGCAATTAGTTTTATTTCCTCTAATTTTCCGATAATATCTGAACGCATTTCTTTTAATTCTTTTGAATTTTTCATTCTGCTTTCTTTTTTATTAATAATTTTATTTCCTTTTTTGTAACTCAATCTTTAAATTAAGGATTGAACGCTTAACTAAATCCAATTCCTCTTTTTCTCTTTCTTGTTTTTCTTTGTAAACGCTTAATCCTCTTTGTGCAATCACTAAATTATCAGCATCAGGGTAAGCGGGATAAGTAACAGGAGAAACATCAAATAATCTTTTTACTTTTGTGATTGTTCTCACATCCACCCCATCTCTTGTTTCCCAACTATCATCAGCAACAGTAAACGCAAATGAGCTTTGTGTTATGTCGCCTCTTTTCATTGAAACTGTTAAATCTTTACCATAAGATGTTTCAGGCATTTCAAATTCATATCTTAAACCCTTTTCATCAGTTGATAATGCTAGTGTTCCGCTTGTTGTTCTCGCTAAAATAAGGTTTCCATCATGGTTTATTAATGCTCTAACATCATTTTCCAAAACATCATCAAATGCTCCAGGTGCAATAATTTCTCTGAAACCTCCTAAATCTTCACTCATTGTATTATAAACAGATGCATGGCCAACAACTTTTACTGTTTCGCCCTCCTCCATTCTTGTTTCTATTTCAAATAATCGTTTTTCCATAATCTTATTATATTTTTTGTCCCAAATGTTTTTAATCTTGTCCATCCTCTCCAATCTTTTCAATGGTTGTCATGTTCAATTGCATGAAATGTTTATCCCCACCATCAATTTTGTTCATATTTTCTTTGCTTCGGATTTCATTAATGCTCATTGCTCCAATGTTTAGCATTGTTCTATAAAATTCGCTCCTGTCTTTTGTGTTTCCTCTTAATAAACCATTTACATTAAACTCAACTATTGTTTTGTCAATTTCGTTTGTTCTAAATAGTTTTAAATTCATTTCCTGCTCAATTCTTGTTAAATACGGCATCAATGTATATGTAACAAATTCCTGTGATTGCATTTCAATATTGTTAAAACTTGATTTACTTAAATCTTTCAACATATGAGGAGGAATATTAAATATTCTCGCAACTTCCTCAATGCTAAATGTTCTACTTGCTAAAAATTGTGCTTGTTCTGCTGAAATTGAAACAGGTTTAAATGTCAATCCCTCTTCTAAAACAACTGTTGAATTTGATCCTGTTAATTGAGAATAAACATTATTAAAAGAATTTTTTAATCTTCCAATTGCTGTTTCACTTAATGCTCTATCAGTTTGCAATACTCCACTTAATTTTGCACCATTTTTAAAAAATGTGTTCCCAAATTCCTCAACTGCCATTCCCCAACCGATTGAATTTTTACATTGATCAATAGGACTTAATCCAATAATCCCATCTTTCGTTAATGTTTTGAAATGTAAAATATCTGCTGCATCATAAATGTTTGTTTCTGTTTCGTAAAACAAAACCCCATCAATAAATTTAATTTTTACCTCATCTACATTTAAAGGCAATAACGCTGTTGGGATTGCTCCCCTGTTTCTTTCAATGCGAACATATGAATTTCCTTTTGTAAGAATATCCATCATTACTTTTTCTAAAAATGTAATTTTTGATTGATAATTATTGGGCCTAATCTTTAATAAAGAATAAACAGGATTGCTTTCCGCAACAATTTTTTCTCCATCTTTTTTTGAATAAACCCCCAACGGCAAACTTGAAACACTCTCGCTTAATAAACGGATTGCGGCCCAAACTGCTGTAAATGTTAATGCATTATCACTTCCAACTGCAACTGCACTCCCAAATGCTGGAACTACATTTAATGCTCTTTGTTCGTGTCTAACCTCATCTTTTGATGGATAAAACACATTTTTAATTGTATCAATTACGCCCAAATCTTATAAGAATTTGTGCAATTATACGCTTTAAAACACTAACTTTTGTGCAACTTGGTTGCATTTCTTAAATTTAATTTAACGCCCTTTTTATGCGTTCTAAGGCATTTTGATGGTTTTATGGTATATATGCACTAAAAAACATATAAAATTGATTGCTAGATAAGGACTAACCAAACAAATTTATTATGTTAAATTGTTTTTTGCACTCTTTTTAACCTCTTATCTCTGCAATTTCTGAAACTATTGTAGTCTGAATATCGCCTCCTGTTGAAATGTTCCTCACATTCTTCCTCTACAATTTCATATGCTTTTTTATAGGTTTTTGTTTGTGATGCAACATCCCAAAATCTGTCATCAAATCCCTCTGGTGTTAATAATGCTAATATTTTATTGTCCATAATTTTATAAAATTAATAATCCCCTACCATCATAAATGCTGTTTACATCTTCCCCTGTCATCATTTCCCCAATTGCCATTACCAATGCAACAATTCCATCAACTTTCTCCTTACTCTTATTTTTTGCAACCTTAATATTTCCTGCTGGATCTTCCTGTATTGCAACATTTGATAACATCCAATTCATTGCAGGATTGTTATCATGCACAATTTGTTTACCCAAAATAAGTTTCTCCAATTCCTTTGTTGGTGCTGACATTGAAACAAAACCCTGCCCAAATGGATCCATGTTTGCTCCATCATTTTGTAAATCAATTACTAATTGTGATGCGTTCCACCTATCATAAGCAATTGATTGAATCCTATATTTTTTGCTTAATTCATTTATTTTTGCTTTAATGAAATTGTAATCTGCAACATCTCCCTCTGTTCCTATTACATGGCCATCCCTCATCCATTCCATGTAATTAACCCCATCCCTATCACTTCTTTTCTTTGCATTATCTTTTGGGATAAACATATGAGGCAAAACAATAATTTTATCCTCAACATTAAAAACTAAAACGAATGCACTAATATCTCGTGTTGATGCTAAATCTAAACCGCCCCAACATTCCATTCCCTCCAAACTTGAATAATCAAAATCCTGGTTGCATCCCGCCCACTCATCATGGCCAATCCATTGCGTTTGTGAATCTGTCCAAATATTTAACATTAACCTCTTAAATGTGTTTTGATATGATGGAACATTAACCGCCTTTTTTGATTCCTGGAGCATATAATCTTTCCTTAACGAAACCCCATAATTTGGATTTGCTTTTTTCCATGTTTCCTCCAATGTAATATCATCCTCATCATCCGCTTCAAATATTACAGGATAAAATGTATCATCATCAATTACTCCATCTTGCACTTTCTTTGCATATGAATAAACCTCATAACAAATTGACTGCCTATCATATCCCGCTGTTGTGATTGCAATTGTTAATGGTTGCCTCCTGCTCCCTGTTGATGTTGTTAAGGTGTCCCATAAATCCCTGTTTGGCTGTGTGTGTAACTCATCAAAAATAATGCAGTTTGCATTGAATCCATGTTTTGTTTTACTGTCTGAACTTATTGCTTGGAAGAAATTTCCCTTTGCCTCATGTGTGATTGAATTTCTGAACACTTTGGAGCGGCTTGTTAATTCTTGGGAATTTAATATCATTCCCTTTGCAATTTCAAAAACAATTCCTGCCTGGTTTCTGTCCCCTGCTGCTGCATAAACTTCTGAACCCCTTTCACTATCTGCAAATAACATATATAAACTGATGGCCGCACATAATGTTGTTTTCCCGTTCTTTCTTGGAACTTCAACAAATACTGTTCTGTATTTTCTTAGATTTGTTTCCTCATCTTTCCAACCAAATATATTTCCAACAATTTCCTTTTGCCAATCCTCCAATAAAAATGGCTTTCCTGCTAACTCGCCTTTTGTATGGCTGCAAAATTTCTCAATAAAACTTATTGCTCTTAATGCTGATTCTTTGTCAAAATAATATTTACTCATTTAAAACAATTTATATTCAGTTTCTTTTATTCTTTGCTCTGCAATTTTAAAGTAATTTTCGTCTTGCTCAATACCTATAAAGTTTCTGTTTAGATTCTTTGCTGCTACTCCCGTAGAGCCACTTCCCATAGTAAAATCTAATACTGTTTCGTTTTCGTTTGTGTATGTTTTAATAAGGTATTCCATTAATGCTAAAGGTTTTTGTGTTGGGTGTTTTACCTTTTCTTTTGATTTAGGTCGTACAGAATTAAAGAAAATAAGTGAACTCGGATTTTTTAATTTTGTATTGTATCTTTCGCTGCTATATTCTGTTTTGTTATCTTTAGAGTTTAGGTCTTTAAAAGTAGGTTTAAAAGATGTTTTATTCTTTTTTACATTTTTAATAGTTTTAATTCCCTCTTTACTTCTTTCTATCATTTGTTTATTAAAAATCCCTTTCTTACTATAAAAAACGCTTATTATCTCGTGGTATTTCATCGGCTGAAAATTTCCACAATTTATATTTGCTGGATTGCTTTTATTCCATATCCAATCATATTTGTAATTATCTATATTGCTCATCCTTAATGCACTACTAAAAGGCTCTGAGCCAAATAAAACAATTGCTCCGTTTGGCTTAATTATTCTATTAAGTTGCTCCCACATTAATTCAAAGTCAATAACTGAATCCCATTTACACGCTGTTGTGCCATAAGGAGGATCTGTAATTATTGCATCAATACTCCCATTAGGAATATTTTTCATTACTTCTAAACAATTGCCTTTGTATAATTTCATTTTAAAATAGTTTATATTCTGTTTCTTTTATTCTTTTTTCTGCAATCTTAAAGTAATTTTCATCTTGCTCAATTCCAATAAATTTTCTATTTAAATTCTTTGCTGCTACTCCTGTTGTTCCACTACCCATTGTAAAATCCAAAACTATTTCATTTTCGTTAGTGTATGTTTTTATAAGGTATTCCATTAATGGTATTGGTTTTTGTGTTGGGTGTAATCTGCTTCCACTTCTTTTAGCAACATTAAAATTTAATAAATTATGAGGGGAAACCGTGTCTTTCATTATGTTTGCTTGGGCTTTAGTTCCTAATCGGTGTTCGTTTTTTATATCAACTGACCTACCCCCACCATTCTTTTTTCCATTAATTATTTTTCTATCTTTTATATCTGACTTGATGAATTGCTGATTATATGTAGGTTGTGATTTGTAAAATATAATAATATCTTCAATAGCCCTCCTAGGCTGTATTTTGGCTAATTGAAAACCTGATGGAATGTTTTTCTTCCACTTCCAATCATACTTAAAGTTTTTAATATTACTCATTCTTAAAGCACTACTAAAAGGCTCTGAACCAAACAATACTATAGCTCCGTTTGGTTTGATTATTCTATTCAGTTGTTCCCACATTAATTCAAAGTCAATAACTGAATCCCATTTACACGCTGTTGTGCCATAAGGAGGATCTGTAATAATTGCATCAATACTTCCATCAGCAATATTTTTCATTACTTCTAAGCAATCCCCATTATATAATTTATTCAAAATAATTATTTATTTGCGTATTATTGTTTACTGTTGGTGATGAAATTGATGCTCTTGCAACAGGTGTTAATCCAAACTGTGTTGCTAACTTTAATGCTGATGCTAATGCATCCTTTGCTATTTTCTGATGCGGGTTTGCCTGTGATCTTGTAACCATCCCATCAATGTTTTTAAATTCCTCAACCCTGCCGTTTTGCCTTAGCCATTGTTCGCTTTCAATATATAAAGCAATCTCATTGCAATACGCCTCAACCAATCTTAAATCAACTGAATGCAACATTTTTAAATTGAACAATTGATGCGTTACTTTTAACCATTCACCTTTTCCAATTTCACTCAATAACTCTGGTGCATCAGGCAATGATGAACACAATTCAACTTGCATTTCATTTTCAACCTCCCTGCTCTTTTCGGTTGTCCCCTGCATTTTTTTTAATGCGGTTGGTAATTTCTTGCGGCCCTTTCCCATTTATTTTTTAGTCAATGTTGGTTCTGTTCTTATAAGTGATGGCATCCCTGTTGTTGGTTTTGCTTTCATATAATTTCCGCATTCGCACTTTGCCTGTTTAACTTCAACACTCCCATCAATAACACAAATTGTTGCTTTTTCCAATGTGCGTTCCTTTTTGCATTCTTTACATTTATAAATTGTTCCCATCCTTTTTTTATTTCGTTTTGGTTTGAACTAAGTAGATAAACCTACAAATAGTAAACCCCTTTTTGCGTTAATGCCTCTCCCCTCTGGGCCAAACCCCCAATTTTGCGTATAAGAAAAGAAAAG